>Ga0310690_10007842_pt1 | contig 13672 bp, 12 predicted proteins | sample AusTroGonzalo_MG_2_FD_207661 | JGI IMG/M metagenome (GOLD analysis project Ga0310690, IMG submission 207661) | Bovine rumen microbial communities from tropical cattle in Woodstock, Queensland, Australia - Gonzalo_04 (v2) (version 2) | ecosystem: Host-associated > Mammals > Digestive system >... | reverse complement strand
CTCCGAGGCCATGAAGCAGGCCTATGAGGAATATATGGCCGAGGAAACCTGCCCGGACTGCGGCGGCCAGCGGCTGAAGCCGGAAGCCCGGGCGGTCACCGTCGGCGGAAAAAGCCTGCCGCAGGTGTCGTCCCTCAGCATCCGGGAGGCCCGGGACTTCTTCCGCGCCCTGCAGCTGCAGGGCAGCGAAAAGGTCATCGCCGCCCAGATCCTGAAGGAGATCGACAGCCGCCTCGGCTTCCTCTCGGATGTGGGCCTGGGGTATCTCACGCTCTCCCGCGGCGCGGGCACCCTCTCCGGCGGCGAGGCGCAGCGGATCCGCCTGGCGACCCAGATCGGCAGCGCCCTCATGGGTGTCACCTATATCCTGGATGAACCCTCGATCGGCCTGCACCAGCGGGATAACGCGAAGCTGATCGCCACCCTGAAGCGCATGCGGGACCTGGGCAACACCGTCATCGTCGTGGAGCATGATGAGGAAACCATGCTGGCCGCGGACTGGATTGTGGATATCGGCCCGGGGGCCGGGCTCCACGGCGGCTATGTGGTGGCCGAGGGCACCGCGGACCAGATCCGCCGGAACCCCGCCAGCGTCACGGGGCAGTATCTGAGCGGCGCCCGGTCCGTGCCGGTGCCGGCCGCCCGCCTGCAGCCGACGGGCTGGCTCCTGGTCCGGGGCGCCGCCGAGCATAACCTGAAGAACATCGACGTCCGGATCCCCCTGGGCGTCATGGTCTGCGTCACCGGCGTCAGCGGCAGCGGAAAAAGCTCCCTGATCAACGGCATCCTGTATCAGTATCTGGCGAAGAAACTGAACCGGGCCATGACCCGCCCCGGCCGCTTCGACCGGATGGAAGGCGTCGAGCAGCTGGATAAGATTATTATGATCGACCAGAGCCCCATCGGGCGAACCCCCCGCAGCAACCCTGCCACCTACACGGGGCTCTTTGACCTGATCCGGAAGCTCTTCGCCCAGAGCCCGGAGGCGAAGGCCCGGGGATACAAGGAGAACCGCTTCTCCTTCAATGTCAAGGGCGGCCGCTGCGAAGCCTGCCAGGGCGACGGCGTGCAGAAAATCGAGATGCATTTTCTCCCCGACCTGTATGTCCCCTGCGACGTCTGCCGCGGGCAGCGGTACAACCGGGAGACGCTGGAGGTCGCCTGGCACGGGAAGAATATTTATGAAGTGCTGGAGATGACCGTGGAGGAGGCCCTGGGCTTCTTCGAAAACCATCCGTCGATCCTGAAAAAGCTGGAGACCCTGATGGATGTGGGCCTGGGATACATGAAGCTGGGCCAGGCCTCCACCACCCTTTCCGGCGGCGAGGCGCAGCGGGTGAAGCTGGCGACGGAGCTGAGCCGGAAGGCGACCGGGAAAACCATCTATCTGCTGGACGAGCCCACCACGGGCCTGCATATGGCGGACGTGGACCGGCTGATTACCGTGCTTCGGAAGCTGACGGAGGCCGGGAACTCCGTGCTCGTGATCGAGCACAACCTGGATGTGATCAAAGTTTCCGACTGGATCATCGACCTCGGGCCCGAGGGCGGGGACGAGGGCGGCCGGCTGGTGGCCGAAGGGACGCCGGAACAGGTGGCGGAAACCCCGGGCTCCCATACCGGCGAATATCTGAAAAAAGTGCTGCACCGGGAGGAAACAAAGCCATGAAATGGGTCAGGACCTGGATCGGCGGCGTGCTGGCGGGCATCAGCATCGCCATCGGCGGAACGGTTTTCCTTTCGCTGGAGAACAAGGTGCTCGGCGCGCTGTTTTTCACGGTCGGGCTCTTCGCGGTCTGCACTTTCGGCTTCAACCTTTTTACCGGCAAGGTCTGCTATGTGTTTGACCAGAACCGGGAGTATGCGCTGGCGCTGCCGGTGATCTGGCTGGGGAACCTGGCGGGCGCCTGGGCCGCGGGCGCCGCGGAGCGGCTGACACGGATCGGGCCGGCGCTGGCGGAAAAGGCGCAGGCCCTGTGCAATGCCAAGCTGGCGGACGGACTGGGAAGCATTTTCATTCTGTCGTTCTTCTGCAATATGCTGATCTGGCTGGCAGTGGAGGGGTATAAAAACAATCCCCACGAAACAGGGAAATACCTGAGCCTGTTTTTCGGGGTGGCCGTGTTTATCCTCTGCGGCTTTGAGCACTGCGTGGCCAATATGTATTATTTTTCCGTGGCCGGCATGTGGAGCTGGAAAACCCTGGGCTGGGTGCTGGTGATGACGCTGGGGAACAGCGCCGGCGGGGTGTTTTTCCCGCTGATGAGAAGAATCACGGCGAAAAAGGGATCAGGCGGCTGAAACAGCTGCATGCCGAGCCGAGAGGAAGGAACAGGCAGAAAAACAGAACGAAATACAGAAAGAGAACACTTATTTTTCTTGACGCCTGTTTTTTCAAGGGTTTATCATAGATAAACAATCGGGAAGAGATATCTTTCCCGGTATGATGATTATGAGGAGGAGATCTTTTTATGAAAAAGGTACTGGCAATGGTATTGGCCCTTTGTCTGATGCTGGCGGTTGGCTCCGCTTTCGCTGAAGACACGATTACCCTGAAGATTGCCCACATCGGCCCGCTGACCGGCCCCGCGGCGCTGTACGGCGTTGCTACCAGCCGCGGATGCCAGATCGCTATTGATGAAATCAATGCTGCCGACGGAAAGTATAAGATTGAGCTGATCGACCAGGATGACCAGCACAATCCCGAAATTTCCAAGAATGCTTACCAGGAAGCCAAGAAACAGGGCGCCCAGATGATCGTTGGAACGACCACTTCCGACCCCTGCATCGCTGTCGGCGAAGACGCGTATGCTGACCGGATGTTCATGCTGACTCCTTCCGCTTCTTCCGTGAAGGTTACCGCGGGCAAGGACAACGTATACCAGATGTGCTTCACCGATCCCGCGCAGGGCGTGACCGCCGCGAACTATATTGCGGACAACAGCCTGGGATCCAAGATCGCCATCATTACCAACGTTTCCGATCCCTATTCCACCGGTATCCGGGACGCTTTCCTGGACACTGCGGAAGAGCGCGGGCTGGAGATCGTCAGCGAGACCGAATTCAATGAGGGCGACGCTGATTTCACCGTCCAGGTAAACGACGCCAAGAACGCCGGTGCGGACCTGGTGTTCCTGCCGATCTACTACGGCCCCGCTTCCATGATCATCCAGACTTCGAAGAACATTGGCTTTGAGCCCCGGTTCTTCGGCGTGGACGGCATGGACGGCATTCTGGCCATCCCCGAATTTGACGTCAGCCTGGCCGAAGGCGTGATGCTGCTGTGCCCCTTTGCCGCTTCTTCTCCTGACGAACTGACCCAGAAGTTCGTGAAGGCGTATGAAGCCAAGTTCAACGATACCCCCATTCAGTTTGCCGCGGATTCCTATGACTGCGTGTATGCGCTGGTCGCGGCAGCTGAAAAGGCCGGCATCACCTCTGATATGAGCGCCAAGGATTGCTGCGAGAAACTGATCGCCGCCATGCAGGAACTGGAATATACCGGCCTGACCGGCACCAGCACCTGGGATGCTTCCGGTGCGGTTACCAAGCAGCCCAAGGTTTACATCATCAAGGACGGCGCGTACGCCGAACCCTGATCCGAGACTGATTCCCAGTCCGGCCCTGAGTTTTTTCAGGGCCGGATTTGACTTCCTTTGAACCCCATGATACTCTGTCTCCCGAAACAGGAGGGAAACCAAGATGGTGAATTTGCTGGTCAATCTGGTCAACGGTTTGAGCCTGGGCAGCGTATATGCCATTATTGCCCTGGGCTATACCATGGTCTACGGGATTGCCAAAATGCTGAATTTTGCCCATGGCGATGTCATCATGGTCGGCGCCTATGCGGCTTATGTGGCGCTGCGTTCCTTGAATATGCCGCCGCTCGTGGCGACGCTGATTGCCATGGTCGTCTGCACTCTGCTGGGCATCCTGATTGAAAAGACCGCTTATAAGCCTCTGCGGCAGGCAACATCCCTGGCAGTGCTGATTACCGCCATCGGCGTCAGCTACTTCCTGCAGAACATGGCCCAGCTGATCTGGGGCGCTACGCCAGTCAATTTTCCGGCGGATTTTATCACCCTGCCTTCGATTTCCCTGATGGACGGGAAGCTGCTGATTGAGGGCGCCACCCTGATTACGATTCTGGCCGGCGCCGTGATTATGGTGGGGCTGACACTGTTCATTAACCGGACAAAGGTCGGGAAAGCCATGCGGGCGGTTTCGGAAGACCGCGGCGCAGCGGAACTCATGGGCATCAATGTTAACCGGACGATTTCCATTACCTTTGCCATCGGTTCCGCCCTGGCCGCCATCGCCGGCATCCTGCTCTGGGCCAAAGTGTTCAAGCTTGAGCCGACCACCGGCGCTCTGCCGGGCATCAAAGCCTTCACCGCAGCGGTGCTGGGCGGAATCGGATCCATCCCGGGCGCCATGCTGGGAGGCGTGCTGCTCGGAGTCATCGAAATATTCGGCAGGGCCTATATCTCTACGGCGCTCAGCGACGCGATCGTGTTTTCGGTGCTGATCATCGTGCTGCTCGTCCGTCCCACGGGGCTGCTCGGAAAAGCTGTCCGCGAGAAAGTGTGAGGTGATCCGGATGAAAAAGAAAAACATCATCAGCCGATTCTGGATCTATCTCGTGGTCATTGCGTTCTGGGTCATCTGTGAACTGCTGATCAGCCAGGAATCCCTGTCGCCTGTTATTCAGAATCAGCTGATTCCGATCTGCTGCTGGGTGACGATGGCGGTGAGCCTGAACCTGGTGGTGGGGATCAGCGGGGAACTGAGCCTCGGGCATGCCGGCTTCATGAGCCTGGGAGCGTTTTCCGGACTGATTATCGCCGGGTGGCTGCAAAACGCCGCCCAGGTGGAAAGCCCGGTGGCACGCCTGGTGCTGGCGATGCTCGCCGGCGGCCTGATTGCCGGAATTTTCGGCTTCCTGATCGGCATTCCCGTTTTGCGGCTGAGAGGCGATTATCTGGCCATCGTGACGCTGGCCTTCGGCGAGATCATCAACAGCCTGATCATTAATCTTTATGTGAACCTGGACCAGGGGACGCTGTATTTCAAGTTTCTGAAAGGGCGCGGGCTGCCGGGCATTCCGCTGCTGGCAGGCGCCCAGGGGCCGGATAATATTTCGAAGATCGCACTGGTTCCCGCAGGCTTTATTCTGGTTCTGCTGACCCTGATTATCGTGAACAATCTGATTCACTGCAGAACCGGCCGGGCCATCATGGCGACCCGGGACAACCGGATTGCCGCGGAATCCGTCGGGATCAATGTAACAAAATACAAGATGACGGCTTTTGTAACGGCTGCCGTGCTGGCCGGCATGGCCGGAGCGATGTACGGGCTCTTTATGAGCAGAGCCACCAAACCAACCATGTTCCGGTACACCAAATCCATCGACGTGCTGGTTTTCGTGGTGATGGGCGGTTTGGGCAATGTGAACGGGTCAGTCATCTCCGCGGCCCTGCTGACCATCCTGCCGGAACAGCTCCGCTTCCTGAATGACTACAGAATGCTGATTTATGCGGTTGTTCTGATCCTGATGATGCTCATTTCAAACAACCCGCTCATCCGGAGCTGGATGACCCGCGTGAAGGAGAACCTGTTCCGCCGGAACAAACAAACGCCGTCCGTTCCGGTACCCGGCCTGGACGATCAGAAAGGAGGTGGCCGGACATGAGCGAGAGCATCCGCAAGATCAACACGGACACAAAAATGGTTCCGGTTCCCTCCAACAGCATTATTCCGGAGCGGGATATCGGCAAGATGCCTGTGCTGGAATGCAAGCATCTGGGAATCGACTTCGGCGGGCTGACGGCCGTGGAGGATTTCAACCTGATCATTGGCAAGACCGAGATTGCCGGCCTCATCGGCCCTAACGGCGCCGGGAAAACCACCGTATTCAACCTGCTGACGAAAGTATATGAGCCCACCCGGGGAACCTCCCTGATTAACGGTATTGATATGCATGGCATGGATACGGTGGCCGCCAGCAAGCACGGCATTGCACGGACTTTCCAGAATATCCGCCTGTTTTCCAATATGTCCGTGGAGGACAATGTCCGCATCGGCCTGCACAACCAAGTCAAATACGACATGTTTTCCGGCATTCTGCGCCTTCCCGTTTTCTGGAAAAAGGAAAAGGAGCAGCATGAGCGGGCGATGGAACTGCTGGGCATTTTCGGGATGCAGGACCTGGCCAACGAGACTTCCGGGAGCCTGCCCTACGGCGCACAGCGCAGGCTGGAGATTGTTCGGGCGCTGGCGACGAACCCGAAGCTGCTGCTGCTGGATGAACCGGCGGCCGGCATGAATCCTCATGAAACGGAAGAACTGATGGAGAACATCGCGAAGATCCGGGACCAGTTCCAGATCGCGATTCTGCTGATCGAACACGACATGAGCCTGGTGATGGGCGTCTGCGAAGGAATCTGCGTTCTGAATTTCGGGAAGATCATCGCAAAGGGAACCGCCGAGGAGATTCAGGCGAACCCGGCGGTGATTGAGGCCTACCTGGGCAAGCGGAAGGAGGCGGAGGCATGAGCGGAAAAGAGCAGCTTCCGCTGCTGAAGGTCAACAACCTTCATGTGTTTTACGGCGCGATCCACGCGATCAAGGGGATTACCCTGGAGGTGAACGAAGGGGAGATCGTTACCCTGATCGGCGCCAACGGCGCGGGAAAATCCACCACGCTGAACACAATTGCCGGCCTTCTGAAGCCGCGGCAGGGGTCGATCGCCTTCAACGGCCTGCCGGTGGACGGGGTGACGGCTTCAAAGATGGTATACAAGGGGCTGAGCCTTTGTCCGGAAGGGCGGAGAATCTTCCAGCAGATGACGGTGAAGGATAACCTGGTGATGGGCGGCTATTCCCGCCCGAACGAGGAACTGGAAGCCTCCATGGAGCACGTGTTCTCCTTTTTCCCCCGCCTGAAGGAACGGGAAAAACAGATTGCGGGCACGCTCTCCGGCGGCGAACAGCAGATGCTGGCGATGGGGCGCGCGCTGATGAGCAAGCCGAAGCTGATGATGCTGGACGAGCCCAGCATGGGGCTGGCGCCGATTCTGGTGGAGCAGATCTTTGAGATTATCCGGGGGCTGAACGATGCCGGCACAACGATCCTGCTGGTGGAACAGAACGCCCAGATGGCCCTGTCCGTGGCCAACCGGGCTTACGTGATGGAGACGGGGCGGATTTCCATGAGCGGAGCAGCGGAGGACCTGCTGCACGACGACAATGTCCGGAAAGCTTATCTCGGGAACTGATCCGCATTGACAAAGGCGGCGGCCGTGAGGTAAAATAGCCGGTAGGCTGAAAGGCACTGGTACATCGGCTGTGCCTGCTGTTTCCAACGGTTTTGAATATCCGGGAAGGACCGGAAGGAGAATGAAACGATGGCTGCTTGCACCGCGATAGTTGGTATTAACTGGGGTGACGAAGGAAAAGGCCGCATGGTGGACCTGCTGACCGAAGCCTTCGACGTGGTTGTGCGGTATCAGGGCGGCGGAAACGCCGGCCATGTCGTGATTAACCGGTACGGGGAGTTCATGCTGCATATGCTGCCTTCCGGCGTGTTCCGGGAAGGCGTGGTCAACGTGATCGGCAACGGCGTGGCCCTGGATCCGGAGCATCTGTCCGGGGAGATCAAAAGCCTGCAGGACAAGGGCGTTTCCATCACGCCGGAAAACGTCATGATCAGCGAGCGCGCCTCCCTGCTTCTGCCCTGGCACCGGCAGCTGGACGCGCTGGAGGAAGCCCGCCTGAAGGATAAAAAGTTCGGCTCCACCAAGAAGGGCATCGCGCCGTTCTATTCCGACAAGTACCAGAAAAAGACGGTGCTGGCGGGAGAACTGTTCTATCCGGACATTCTGAAACAGCACCTGAATGACCTTCGCGAATGGAAGAACCTGGTGCTGACCGGGGTTTACGGGGCGGAACCGGTGACCGAGCAGGAAATTGACGACTGGCTGGAGCAGTACTGCGAGCCCATCAAGCCGTTTATCCGGGATACCCGGGCTTTCCTGCTGGAAGCCAACAAGAAGCATAAGCGAATCCTGTTCGAAGGCCAGCTGGGCGCACTGCGCGACCTGGATTACGGCATTTATCCCTACACCACGTCATCCAACGTGCTGGCCAGCTTCGCGCCGATCGGCGCCGGGATGCCGGGGGTGGAGATCGACCGGGTCATCGGCGTGGTCAAAGCCTATTCCAGCTGCGTGGGCGAAGGCCCGTTCGTATGCGAATGGTTCGGGGACCAGGCCGAGAGGCTGCGCCAGATCGGCGGGGAGTTCGGCAGCCGGCAGCACCGGGTCGGACCGATTGACCTGGTAGCCACCCGGTACGGCGTCCAGGTGCAGGGAGCGACGGAAATCGCCCTGACGAAGCTGGACGTGCTGAGCAAGCTGGAAGAGATTCCGCTGTGCGTCCGGTACAAACTGGACGGCAAAGAAATCGACACGATGCCTTTCCCCTCTGTGCTGGACCGGTGCGAGCCGGTGTTCGAGACCATGAAGGGATGGCAGTGCGACATTTCCGGAATCCGCAACTGGTGGGATCTGCCGGAGGAAGCCAAGGCCTATGTGAAGCGCATCGAGGAGTCCCTCGGGCAGGTTATCAAGTGGATCTCCGTCGGTCCGGAGCGGCACAGCATTATTCGCCGCGGATAAAAAAGGTACCCATTATATTTTCAAATAGAGAAAGGACATCAGATCATGAAGGGCAATGTTATCGTAGGACAGTCCGGCGGCCCGACCGCCGTCATCAACTCCAGCCTGGCGGGCGTTTTCAAGACCGCCAAGGAACGCGGATTCAGCAAAGTATACGGCATGCGCAACGGCATTCAGGGTTTCCTGGATGAGCAGTATATCGACCTGAGCGACCATATCAAGAACGAGCTGGACCTGGAACTGCTGAAGCGGACGCCTTCCGCCTTCCTGGGCACCTGCCGTTACAAGCTGCCGGACATCCATGAGGACAAGGCCGTGTATGAGCGGATCTTCGAGCTGCTGAACAAGCTGGAGATCGAAGTGTTCATCTATATCGGCGGCAACGACTCCATGGATACCATCAAGAAGCTGACCGACTATTCCATGCTGACCGGCGCGAAGCAGAAGTTCGTCGGCTGCCCGAAGACGATCGACAACGACCTGGCGATGACGGACCACACCCCCGGCTTCGGCAGCGCGGCAAAATACATTGCCACCTCCACGAAGGAAATCATCTGCGACGCCATGGGCTTCTCCTACAAGAAGAAGAACGTGAACATCATCGAGATCATGGGCCGCAATGCCGGCTGGCTGACGGGCGCGGCTGCCCTGTCCCGCGGTGAGGACTGCGAAGGCCCGGACCTGATTTACCTGCCGGAGCTGACCTTCGATATCGACAAGTTTGTGGACAGCGTGAAGAAACTGCTCGAGAAAAAGGACGTGGTGGTTGCTGTCGTTTCCGAGGGCATCAAGACCGCGGACGGCCGGTATGTGTGCGAGAATTCCGCCGGTTCCGAAACCAAGGACGCCTTCGGCCATATTCAGATGACCGGAACCGCTTCCTATCTGGCCAGCGTGGTCCAGAAGGAACTGGGCTGCAAGACCCGCGCGGTGGAACTGTCCACGCTGCAGCGCGCCGCTGCGCACCTGGCCAGCAAGATCGACGTGGACGAAGCCTTCAATGTGGGCGGCGCCTGCGTTAAGGCGGCGGATGAAGGCCGCACCGGCGTGATGGTGGTTATTGTCCGCGTGTCCGACGATCCCTACCAGAGCGCGACGGACGTGAACGATGTGCACCGCATCGCCAACGACGAAAAGGTGGTTCCGCGGAACTGGATCAACAAGGCCGGCAACTATGTGACGGAAGAGTTCCTGGACTATGTGCGCCCGCTGATTCAGGGCCAGTATACGCCCATGATGGTGGAAGGCCTGCCGCGGCACCTGACCATGACGCTGAAGAACTACGACTGGATCACATCCAAGAAGTAAGGGCAGCTCAGAAGAAAATCATTCATCAAAAAATCTGTTTCCGGGAGGGATATCATGTCCGGTCATTCCAAGTGGCATAATATTCAGGCGAAAAAGGGCAAGGCAGACGCACAGCGCGGCGCGGTATTCACCAAGATCGGCCGCGAGATTGCCATCGCGGTTCGGGAAGGCGGCGCCAACCCTGAATCCAACGGCAAGCTGCGGGATATCATCGCGAAGGCAAAAGCGAACAACATGCCCAACGACAATATTCAGCGTTCGATCAAAAAGGCCAGCGGCGAGCTGAGCAACGTGGTTTACGAAGAAATCACGTACGAAGGCTATGCCCCCGGCGGCGTGGCGGTGATTGTGGATACCATTTCCGACAACCGTAACCGCACGGCCAGCGATATCCGCCATTGCTTCGCCAAATACGGCGGAAACCTGGGGACGACCGGATCCGTCGGCTTCATGTTCGATGAACGGGGCGTGCTGGTCGTGGAACGGGAACCCGGAAGCGATGAGGACGAGATGATGATGATCGCCCTGGACGCCGGCGCGGAGGACGTGAAAGTCGAGGAAGAAGTGTTCGAGATCTACACGGCGCCCAACGACTTCAGCACCGTTCGCGAAGCGCTGGAGAAGCAGGGACTGACCTTCCTGTCCGCGGAAGTGCAGAAGATTCCGCAGAACACCGTGGAAGTGACGGATCCCGACACCATCCTGAAGATCCAGAAGATGCTGGACCTGCTGGAAGAAAACGATGACGTGCAGAACGTGTTCCACAACGCGGATCTGCCGGAAGAAGAGGAAGAGGACTAATCCCGAACGGGGAGAATCCTCCCAGGGCCGATGTCCGGATACCGGGCATCGGTTTTCTGTTCATACATGCCGGACATATAACCATCAAGGAGGAAAAGCATCATGACATTCCTGCAGATCATCGAAAAGAAAAAGCTGGGCGGGGAACTGAACGAGGGGGAAATCACCTTTTTTGCGCGGGCCGCGGCGGACAAATCCGTGCCGGATTACCAGCTGGCAGCGCTCCTGATGGCCATCCGCCTGAACGGCATGACGGACCGGGAAACGACGCTGCTGACGCTGGCGATGCGGGATTCGGGGGATGTGGCGGATTTGTCACGCATTCCCGGAATCAAGGTGGACAAACACTCGACCGGCGGCGTCGGCGATACGACCACACTGGTGCTGGCCCCGCTGACGGCGGCCTGCGGCGTTCCGGTGGCGAAAATGAGCGGCAGGGGCCTGGGCCACACCGGCGGGACGCTGGACAAGCTGGAATCCATTCCAGGGATGCGGATAGGGCTGACGGAGGAAGAGTATGTCCGCCAGATCCAGGAGATCGGCGTGGCCGTGGTGGGGCAGACCGGGCGCCTGGCACCGGCGGACAAAACGCTGTATGCCCTGCGGGATGTGACCTCCACGGTGGACTCCCTGCCGCTGATTGCCTCCTCCATTCTCAGCAAGAAGCTCGCCTCGGGCAGCGACGCCATCGTGCTGGATGTCAAAACCGGCAGCGGTGCGCTTATGAAACGGATTGAGGACAGCCTGGAACTGGCGAAAATCATGGTAGGGGTCGGAAAAATGGCCGGCAAGCCAGTGGTGGCGCTGATCAGCGGCATGGATGAACCCCTGGGCACCCACGTCGGAAACGCGCTGGAGGTTCGGGAAGCCATCGATATCCTGGCCGGGCGTGCCGGAGGCGACCTGCTGAGGGTTTCGCTGCTGCTGGGCGGATATATGATGCTGCTGGCCGGCAAAACGGCCACGCCGGAGGAAGGCGAGGCGCTGATGCGCGAAGCCATCGCGTCCGGCGCAGGGCTGCGGAAACTGAAGGAAATGATTGCTGCCCAGGGCGGGGATCCCCGGGTCTGCGACGATCCGGACCTCCTGCCCCGTGCGGCGGTGGTCCGGACCGCATGCTGCGGGCAGGAAGGATATGTGCAGGCCATGGATACCACCGCGCTGGGGATGGCGGTCCAGGCCATGGGCGCCGGCAGGCTGCAGCTGACAGACCGGATCGACTATTCTGTCGGGTATGTGCTGAAGGTCCGGATCGGAGACCGGGTGGCGATGGATACGCCGCTGTGCGAACTGCATGCCCGGAATGAAGAGGACGCGGCCCGGGCGGAAGCCGCCGTGCGGGCGGCCATTACCATCGGGCCGGAACCCTGCCCCCGGGCACGGGTCTTTTATGCCGCGGTGACCGCGGACGGCGTACACCTGCTGGAGGAGAATGAATGAAGGCTGATTTTCGGAGGGGAATCCGCCACGGAATTCCGATTGCGCTGGGCTATGTCAGCGTATCCTTCGCCTTCGGCATGAAAGCGGTCGCCAGCGGGCTGACGGTGATTCAGGCGGTGCTGATCTCCATGACCAACCTGACCAGCGCCGGACAGGTCGCGGCCCTGCCCCTGATGGCGGGAGGCGCCGCGCTGACGGAGATGGCGCTGACACAGCTGACAATCAATCTGCGATACGCGCTGATGAGCCTCAGCCTCAGCCGGAAACTGGACGGGACCATGGGCACGCTCCAGCGGATGATTTTCTCCTTCGCCAATACGGATGAGATCTTTGCGGTGGCCTCCTCCCAGCCGGGAAAAGTCGGGAAGGCCTATCTCTACGGCCTGATCATTACCCCCTGGTTCGGCTGGAGCCTGGGGACGCTGCTGGGCGCCGCGGCGGGGACGCTGCTGCCGGAGTTTGTCCGGAACGCGCTGGGGATTGCCCTCTACGGCATGTTCCTGGCGATCATCCTGCCGCCGGCCCGGGAACAGAAATCCGTCCGGGCGGTGGTGCTGATGGCGGTGGCGCTGAGCCTCTGCTTCCATTATGTGCCGGGGCTGAAATCCATTTCATCCGGATTCGCGATCATTATCTGCGCCGTCGCGGCGGCCGCGGCGGGAGCTGTGCTGTATCCGGTGAAGGAGGAAAGCGCATGAAGTGGAGCATTTTTCTTCCTTACCTGGCAGTGACCGCCGGGGTGACCTACCTGATCCGGATGCTGCCCATGACCGTGTTCCGGAAAGAAATCAAAAGCCGGTTTATCCGGTCATTTCTGGCCTATATTCCCTACGCGGTGCTGGGAGCGATGACCTTCCCGGATGTGCTGTATTCCACGGGAGACATCCGCACGGCGGCCTGCGGAACCGCAGTGGCGGTGCTGCTGGCCTGGCGTGGACGGAGCCTGCTGACAGTGGCCCTGGCAGCCTGCTGCGCAGTGGCGCTGGCCCAGGGAGCGATTTTGCTGATGTGAACGAGGAGGAATTAAGATGACATTGAGGCAGCAGCTGGAAAATTGCCTTCAGGAAGCGGTGGACCGGCAGGAAGCGGCCGGCATCAGCGTGCTGGCCTGGCAGAAGGGGAAGGAACTGTGCTATGCCCAGGCCGGGCTGGCGGACATCGCGGCGAAGAAACCGATCAGCCGGGATGCGATCTTCCGCCTGTACAGCCAGTCCAAGCCGGTGACCGCCGCGGCGGTCATGATTCTGGCGGACCGCGGAAAGATTGACCTGATGGACGGCGTGGATCGGTATCTGCCGGGCTTCCGGAACCCGCAGGTTGTAGCCGCGGACGGAACGCTTTCCCCGGCGCTGCGGGCGCCCTGGCTGCTGGAGCTGCTGGGGATGACGGCCGGGTTGTGCTACCCGGACACCGATCCGGCAGGGCAGTACGCGGCCCGGGTGTTT
>Ga0310690_10007841_pt1 | contig 13672 bp, 2 predicted proteins | sample AusTroGonzalo_MG_2_FD_207661 | JGI IMG/M metagenome (GOLD analysis project Ga0310690, IMG submission 207661) | Bovine rumen microbial communities from tropical cattle in Woodstock, Queensland, Australia - Gonzalo_04 (v2) (version 2) | ecosystem: Host-associated > Mammals > Digestive system >... | reverse complement strand
TGAAGGTGAACTTCCGTCCTGAGAAGCAACAGATTGTCACTCCCAAGGGGAAAGTGATGGTTAGCGGCCTGATTCCGACCGACCTGCAATGGACCTACCTGCCCAACACCAAGCAGACCGAAGAGGGCGAGGAACCCACCGGCGAGGAACCCGGCGGCGAAACCCCAGGCGGCGAGACTCCTGGCGGTGGTGGCGAAACCCCCGGCGGCAACGGAGGCGGTAACACCGGTGGCAACGGTGGCGACGACCCGTTTGCCGGATAAGCCTCATCAATCTCTACAATCGAAAGGCGGCCCCGACGGGTCGCCTTTCGCGTTTCGTGGCTTTGCTGACAAGGGGGCATGCCCCCTTGTTCCTATCGGCTGACGGACACACGCGCCGTGTCCCTACCAACCCCGTGACGAGAAAAAACACCAACGAAAAACAATTCCGTTGTTCGGAAAATCCGTACTTTTGCGCAACCTGTAAAACAACCTTTATGTCCGAATCATTCAAATCAAGTGCCCTTGAGGCCAATCTGGCGCAGACCAGATACAAAGATATCTTCATCCCTGAAGAACACCAACAGTTTATTGCCCTGTCCGCCAAATACTTTGGCATCAACAAAAGAGCCAAGGAGTGCATCACCGAATACCATCACCCGCTGTCGAACCATACCTTCGTGACGGAGGAGCTGCGCAAGATGTTGCTCGACGACTTCTGGTTCTATACCCGCGAGGACATTCCCGCCGAGGCGCTCCACATCCCCTTGGAGATGATGCACAGCCTGCTGAAACCCGAAGTGGCCGCGAAGCTGAGGCTCAACGTCATCATCACCTTGATGGAGTTTGCCGACAAGGTGATTAAAGAGTCGCCTCAACGCTCTGAGTTGATTGCACGAGTCTTCGACATCTTGAACGATGCGTTCGAAGCCAACAAAGACATCTTCATCCTCGCCACCAAGCACGCGGGCCGCTATCTCGACAAAGTGGCGCATGATGAGCGTTTTGCTGAGGCTGCCTGTGGCCTGCTTCGAAAGATGCTTCAGGAGAACTACCGCTACTGGCAGCAGACCTCGCAAGTGGAGCAGTGGGTGGAGAGCAAGTCGGGCCTGCTTACGGAAGAGGAGAAACAAGCCGTCGTCAACGAAATCGGTCAGCCTTATTTCGGTCAGCTGAATGCCGATTTGGCTGCTGCCGGCACTTGGGACGCGCTGACCGATATGCCCCATTTTGAGCAGGTGGCCAAACGCTTTACAGACTCGGCAAGAGTCTTCCCACATTTCATCACCCAGTTCCACTACGTCTTCTTCCTGCTGCATCTGCCGGGGATGGAGAACCAGCGCGAGCGCCTCATCTGGAACATGGACCGCATGATGCGCAATGCCGTCGACGAGATGCCGCAGGAGCAGCTGATACCCTTCATCGACACGATTTTCGACCTCGCCGAAGAGCTGCGCAAGGACTATATGTCTGCCGTCCTCGACTTCCAGCTCACTCTGGGCCTGAAAGTCATCGACGTTGACCAGACGGAGATGCGCGAGTATGTCAACTACTTCGAGAAGAAACTCATCGCCTTTGGTTTCGTCACGCCGGGCAACGTGTTTGTGGGCGAGGACTGGCAGCTGTCGGTGGACGAGAACCATATCAAGAACATCCGCGTGTGGCTCGAACTGATTGAGCATAGCAAGATGCCGATGGAGAAACTGCTGTCGGCACTGATTGTCAACCTGAAGCTGGGCGGCATCTTCCTGAGCGATACCGACCTCTTCCAGCGCGAAATCACCAAGGTGCTCAACTCGAACATCACACCATATTATAAGAAAGTGAAGCAGCTGACGCGCATCTTCCCCGTCTACTTCAACGAAATCGGTGCCGAGGGCGAGATCCGCAACGTGACGACCAACATGGACGAAATCTCGGGCCGTCAGGACCAGCTGGTGCATTTCCTCCGCAAGCAGGTACACACCGAGAGCAACAACACCTTGATAGCCTTGACCTTCGACGTGTTCAAGTTCTGGAGCGACGGCGACATCGAAACGCTGAAGCCCATCCTGCCGAAAAACGTCTTCGAGAGCATCGACATGAAAAGCACCTGGTTTGTGCACGTCCATAACCTCGTGCAGACGATGTGCGAAATCTCCTGCCTCAACAACCCGGAGGATGTGCTGATGCTCTCGCGTGAAGATTTCGAGGGCTTCATCAATTCGGCCTCCCGCCGCCTCGAATTGGACGAAGAAATCAGCCAACGCGAACATACCCGACTGATGAACATCCGCGACCTGTATGCCTATCTGCGTGAGAAATACAGCTTCGAGTCGGTCAACATCTTCAGCTCGTTGCGCAGCTTCCCCTTCATCCCCGACGAGGAGATTGACAAGTTTGAGGAGGCCTACAAGAAGAAGGACTTCGAGCAGTCGCTGACGATGATTTATGCCTTCATGGACAAGCTGAAGAAGGTGATTTTCAACCCCGAGCAGAGCGAGGGCTGGGAGAACATCTACCACAAACGCCATATCGCTATCGGCATCCCCTCGATGTACGGCACCTACCGCGAGAACAAGTTTGAAGCCATGGGCCTGACCTTCCGCTTGGAGCGCGTGGCGACCCAGCTGATGGAGAAGGTGGTGCAGAGCATCAACCTCGAATACATCTCGGAACGCACGCTGAACCAGATTTATACGATTCTTATATTCTTCCGCAACGGACTGGAGCTGGACGGTATCACCAACCAGAGCTTCAACTCGAAACTCGACATGCTACGCTACAGCTTGACCTCGCGCAGCTTCTCCTTCGGTCAGTATATCAACATCTTCCAGTTCATCGCTGAGGACGTGCGCCGCATCATCATCAAGTATTTCCTGAAGTCGTACGAATACCCGCTGAAAATCGTCATCCCGCAGCTCTTCGACCCTGAAGGGAGACTCAGCGAACGCGAGACGGCGTCCCTCATCAGCCGCAAGTCAGAGGAGTTCCACCGCGACCTGCTCTCCGATGCCTTCCTGATGCAGCCTTTGGACAACTTCATCGGGCGCATCCTGACCTCCTTGCGCACGATGGAATCCACCCTCGACGAGAAGCTCATCAGCGACATCATGACTTATAATTCAGAGATGCTGATTAGCCCCTTCTGGGAAAAGACCCCCAAGATGGACAACCAAGTGTTCATCGGCAACAAGGCCAACAACCTGAAGAACCTGTACCTGCACAAGATGCCTGTGCCTCCGGGCTTTGTCATCACCACCGAGACCTTCCGCCGCAACGAGACCATCAACACTATTCCTGAATTAAGGACAGAGATTCACGGCATGATTCGCAAACACATCGAGGAACTGGAACGCATCACGGGACGCAAGTTCGGTCAGACGGAGAATCCGCTGCTCGTCTCGGTGCGTTCGGGTACGGCCATCTCAATGCCGGGCGCGATGGACACCTTTTTAAATGTGGGTCTGAACGACGAGATTGCCGAAGCTATTGCGCAGGACGAGAGTATTGCCTGGGCGGTGTGGGATTCCTATCGCCGCTTCCTGCAGAGCTGGGGCATGGCCAAGGGCATCGAGCGTGATGTCTTCGACGACGCCATCAACGCCTACAAGCAGAAAACCAGCGTGAAGATGAAAGCCGACTTCAGCATCAGTCAGATGCGCGAGGTGGCGCAGTCCTACAAGCGCATCCTCGCTGACCACAACGTGGCCTTCGAGCAGGATTCCTTCAAGCAGCTGATTGACTGTGTGAATATGGTGATAGAATCCTGGAACTCGGAGCGTGCTTTGGCCTATCGCCGCCATCTGGGCATCTCTGAGAACTGGGGTACGGCCGTTATCGTGCAGCAGATGATTTTTGGTAACCGCAGCGAGACCTCCGGCTCAGGCGTGGTGTTCACCCAAAACCCGCACCGCGAGCGACCCGGCGTACATCTGTATGGTGACTTCACGTTGCGCAGTCAGGGTGAGGACATCGTGGGCGGTCTGGTCAAGCCGCTACCGATTGGTGAGACCCAGCGCAAGGCCGCCGGACTGGAAGGCCCCTCGATGCAGACGATGTTGCCCGACATATACAAGAAGATTTTTTCCATTGCCGTCGAGCTAACCGAGAATTTAGGCTACAGTCCGCAGGAGATGGAGTTTACCTTCGAGTCCGACAAGCCTGAGGACTTCCACATCTTGCAGATTCGCGACCAAGACCTCAAGACGGAGGAGGAGAAGATTGCCTTTGTGCCCTCGCCCGAGGAGATGCATCAGCTGGGCCACGGAATGGGCATCGGAGGTGGAGCCATGAACGGACTGGCGGCGTTCAACGAGGATCAAATCAAGGCGTTGCGCGAGCAACATCCTGATAGCAACGTCATCTTGGTGCGTCCTGATACCGTTCCTCAAGACATCGGCATGATTTTCGACTGCGACGGCCTGCTGACGGCCCGTGGCGGTGCCACATCCCATGCTGCCGTTACGGCGGTGCGTCTCGGTAAGGTCTGTGTGGTCAGCTGTGATGGTCTGGAGGTTGATGTCAACGATGAGTTTGGCCAACTGAACGGGCATCCGCTCAAGATGGGCGACGAGATTGCCATTGACGGAAACCTTGGCTTAGTGTATCTCGGACATTACCAGACGGAGAAGATGATGGTGGGGAAGGGGTATAATTATTAGTTGAGAGTTTAGAGTTGAGAGTTTAGAGTTTAGAGTTAGTTTAGAGTTTAATGTTGAAGGTTTAGTGGGCGGCCTGAAAGGCCAAACAGCGACCAGCACAGGGCAACGCCCTGGGCTAGAAACGAATTGTGTTTTCTTTTTGTTGCTATTAATATCCAGGGCGTTGCCCTGAACTATTGGCTCGTTGGCCTTTCAGGCCGTTTGTCTAGCATGCTCCGTCTCCTCTTTTGATAATAAAACCAAGGCGAGCCCCACGCTCGTTTACCTCGTTTTCTTCCCGGGAAGGGCAGCAATGAGCTTCTTCGTGTAATCGTTCTGTGGGTGTTCAAACAATTCATCTGCATCATTCATTTCGACCGGTTTGCCGTTGTACATCACCAGTACGCGGTCGCTCATGAAGCGTACCACGCTGAGGTCGTGGGAGATGAAGATGTAGGTAAGGTGCCGCTCTTCCTTTAATCTATTGAGCAGGTTCAAAACCTGCGCCTGCACCGACACATCCAAAGCCGATACCGACTCGTCGCAAATCACCAGACGCGGATTGACCGCAAGGGCGCGGGCGATACAGATGCGCTGCCGCTGACCGCCGGAGAACTCGTGCGGATAGCGGTTGTAATGCTCGGCTTTCAGTCCCACCTGTTCCAACAGGTCGCAAACTGCGTCCCGCAAATCATTGTCGCAAATTGCGTCTCGCAATTCGTTGTCGCAAATTGCGTCTCGCAATTTGTCATCTTTCTGGACTGCGGAACGCAGTCCACGACAATGGATGCCATGCACCCGCATAGGTTCGGCAATAGCTTCGCCAATGGTCATGCGCGGGTTGAGAGAAGAGTAGGGGTCTTGAAATACAATCTGTGCCTGCCTGCGGAAGTCGCGCAGGGCCTGCCCCTTCAAGGCAGTCACCTCGATACCGTCGAACCACACCTTGCCTCCCGTGGGTTCAGCCAAGCGCAGGATGCTGCGTCCCAAAGTGGTCTTTCCGCATCCCGATTCGCCCACCAGCCCCAAGGTCTCGCCTTCATAGACCTCCAGGTTTACCTCATCGACAGCCTTTACGTATCCATATACCCGACTGAATACACCCTTGCGCAAAGGATACCAAGTCTTCAGTCCCTCCACTTTTAATAAAGGTTTTTGGGAATATAGATGCTCCAAATGCGCTTTCCGCTCGCTGTCTGTGATTTGCAAGTCATGGAGAATCTGCTCCTTGCCACCTTTCCATTCTCCGTTCAAGAACTCCTTGACGATGGGCAGGCGCTTGAGGCGCACGTCCATGGGTGGACGGCAGGCCAAGAGTCCCTGGGTATAGGGATGCTGTGGATGGTTGAGAATCTCTTTCACCGAGCCGCGTTCCAGAATCTCTCCATTGTGCATCACGGCCACATCGTCGGCAATCTCTGCCACCACGCCCAAGTCGTGGGTAATGAAAATCATGCCCATGCCAGTCTCGGCTTGCAGCTTGCGCAACAGCTTCAGGATTTCCAGTTGTACCGTCACGTCCAAAGCCGTAGTGGGTTCATCGGCAATGAGCAGCTTGGGGTTGCAGGCGATGGCCATGGCAATCATCACGCGCTGCTTCTGTCCCCCCGACAACTCATGAGGATAGCTGTCGTAAATCGCTTCGGGACGGGGCAGCATCACTTGTTTGAAGAGACTGATGACGCGCTCCTTGGCAACTGCTTTACTTACTTCTTCATGCTGCAAAATCATCTCCGCCACCTGAAACCCGCACTTATAGACAGGATTCAGCGAAGTCATAGGCTCCTGGAAAATCATTGAGATACGTTTGCCCCTCACCTCAGCCATCTGGTTTTCAGTGAAATCCTTTATCTCTTCCCCTTCTATCTGAATGCTGTCGGCATTGATGCGGCTCGCTTTCTCGTTCAGCAGCCGCATCACGGCCAAAGAACTCACCGACTTGCCTGAGCCCGACTCACCCACCAAGCCCAAGGTCTTTCCAGCGAACACCTCGAGGTCGATGCCATGAACGGCTTCGTTCCATTGCTTGTCGCGACGGAAAGCAATTCTGAGGTTGCGTATTATTAATAAAGGTGTAGCCATAACAGAGGGCAAAGGTACGCATTTTCCAATGACTAGAAAAAAAAGCGAGAAAAATCACTTTTTGACTAAGGGTAAAACCGAGGTTATGAGTCTTACTAGTGTCATGACAATCTAATTATCGCGATAACTATGCCTATTAATAAGCATTTTTTGGCGTATTCCTTGAATATTAAAAGCGGATGTGGCCTTTTGGCTACACCTTATTTTAATAGTATTATTTATCAATTCACTCAATTACTAACTAATTCACAATCATTATGAAAAAGAAAGTATTTTCTTTGATGATGACGCTTTTGCTTGCCTTCATGGGCGTGGCAAGAGCGGATGTAGTGACCATTGGTGAAGGTACGAGTACGACCTACGTGACTCCGTACAACAGCCTTTGGGGCTACTCGTTCGTCGAGCAGATTTTCACTGCCGACGAAATTGGGACTGCCGGCACGATTACTGCCATCAGTTTCAACTTGCGTGAAAGCGACGCTGCGCAAACCAATGCGATCGACGTTTTCATGAAGAATGTGTCGAGAACTGAGTTCTCGAGCTCAACAGATTATGAGACCGTTACGGCCTCTGACATGGTGTTTAGCGGCACCGTGACTTTCAGCCCCGGCTGGACGACCATCACGCTTGACACTCCCTTCCAATTCGACGGGACGAGCAACCTGATGATCGGTATGCACGAGTACACCTCGGGCTACAGCACGCGTTACTTCTACTACACCACTGCCACTAACAAGGTGATCACTTTCCACAGTGACAGCTACAACCCCGATCCGTACAACCTCGGTTCGTATAGTGGCAACAAGTACACCTCTGGCAACCGTGCCAACATCCAAATCGACATCACGGCTGGTGGTGGCGGTGCTGGCGCTGGTGATCAGATCTTCGCTGTTCAGGATGGCGAAATCGTTGACACCGTTTTCGTTGGTCCTCGCCCGAACGGCTGCTGGATGGAACCTTTCACCTTCCAGATCCGCAACACGGGTGCTAACACCAGAATTAACACCCTCGACTGGACTCCTCAGGAGTATTTCACCCTCGTGGCTCCTGAACTTCCCGTGCAGATTGCCCGCAACGAAGAAATCGACGTTCAGCTGGCTACGGGAACCTCCAGCAACACCGACTGGCAGATGGTGGCCCTCTACGGCACTGGCCGTACTGCCGCTATCTGGAACATCAATGTCGAGCCTTACGATCCTGCCATCCCGGATGTGTGGGAACTGGCCTACGACTTCGGCACTATCGCCGCTGGCTTCAGCTATCAAGGTGTTCCTTCCCAGATTACTCCTACCACCCTGCACAACGACTACACCCTGCCCTTCCCCGAAATCGAAGAGGGTGAGGATGCCGTCTATAAGTTCGAGGTGGCTACCGACATGATCCTCAACGCTTACGTTGACGAGAATGCTGAAAACGGCAAGGTGGCCCTCTACACTGAGGACTTCAACGGTGAAGGCGGCCCGATGGCTACCAACAACTACACTGGTCTGTCTCTGAGTGGCGGTGCTTCCGCTATGCCTTTTGAGGCTCAGATTGGTGAAGGCACCAGCACGACTGGCTACATGCCTTTCTACTGCTTCTACAACTACTCCATCAGCCAGCAGCTCTTCCTCGCTGCCGAGCTTGCGGAAGCCGGTGTGACCAGCGCCCCAATGACCAGCCTCAGCTGGTATTGCACTGCCTCCAACGGTAACCAACAGAGCAACATCACCATCTGGATGGCCAATGTGGAAGAGACTACTATCGGTAGCAGCTCCACGATGACCGCTGGCATGAGTAAGGTTTATACCGGCAACATGACTCCTACTGCCAATGCTTGGAATGAGTTTGTCTTCAACGAAGGCACCTTCGCTTGGGACGGCCACAGCAACATCCTCGTTTCTGTGCAGCGCAACAACGGTTCATGGGCTTCTGGTATCAGCTGGCAATGTGGCGCTCAGAGTGTCACCGTCAGTGGTTATTCCTACAATGACTCCCAAGGTGCCTACAACATGGAGACCACTTCCTATACCTTTGGTACTAGCGGCTCTTCGTATGGTGGCACTACCACTAACCGCTCCAACATCATCATGAAGGGAGGCAACCGCGAAAACACTCGTGACGTTGTCCTTGAAGAAGGTTTCGAAGGCGGTAGCATGCCTACTGGTTGGACTCAAGAAGGTAACGGCACATGGTCTGTCGGTAGTGGCGACTACAGCACATCAACTGGCTCAGCCACTGGTACATATAATGCCTTAATTACTCATGGTACTACGGGTAATGTTACGTATCTCATTACTCCTGCCATGGACTTGAGCAATGCAACCTCAGCAACGGTGAGCTGCAACTATATTAATAGAAGCTGGGCTGGTGATATTGATGGATTTGGCATTTGCTACCGTGTGAACGGTGGTGCTTGGAACGAGTTGTTCTCTACCACAACGGCACATTCAACGTGGACTGCCACGGGCGACATCGCTCTTCAAGGTATGGCAGCCAACTATCAGATTGGCTTCAGATTCACAGACGAGTATGGCTATGGTGTCGGTCTTGACGATATCGTTGTCAATGCCACGATAAGCGGTGGTGGCACCCCGACTCCTGGTCCGACTCCTGGTCCGACCCCGACTCCTGGTATTGCTTTGAACGTCAGTGCTGGTCCCGTCATCGAGAACCTGCCTATCGCTCCTGGTACCTATTATCTGGTTGCCTCTGCCACGCAGGCCGACTACGATGTGTTCATCAATGTCGACGACATGCCTTGCCCGGCCATCAATGCCGAGGGCTTTGCTCTCAACCCGCAGCCTGCTGACAACGAGGACGAGGTTGAGCCCAACAGCGTGACCCTGCGTTGGATGGCTCCTGAGTATGCCACCGGTTGGCGTCTCATCTTCGGAACCACCTACTATCCGGATCCGAACCACCCGCAGACCGTCATGTATCCTGAGGACGGCAGCTTCACCGACCACCAGATGGCCACGAGCTTCACCGTGCGCAACCTTTGGAACAACACCAACTACTTCTGGAGAGTGGAGTTCAACAACGATGCATGCCCGGATGGCGTGAGCAGCCCGGTTTGGGGCTTCACCACCCACCTCAACGTGCCTCAGAACCTCGTTGCTGCTGACCAGACCGTCTTCAACGATGAGGAGATTGTCCTCAGCTGGAACGCTGTTGTCGACCGTACCTACCGCAAGTACAACGTGTACCGCGACGGTCAACTCATTGGCAGCACCCAGACGAACAACATCAACGCCACCACCTACACCGACGGTCCTCTGGCCTACAACATGGGTGGTTACACCTATTATGTAACAGCAGTGTACGATGAAGGCGAATCCGCTCCTTCGAACACCGTGAACGTGAAGGTCTCCGGCTACGGCGATGTGAACGGCCATGTGTACGAACAAGACGGCATCACTGGCATCGCTAACGCTACCGTTACTATGGTGGGTACCGACGAATTCAACGTCAGCCACACCTATAACTTCCAGACCAACAGCCTGGGTTACTACAGCGGCCACATCTATGCCGGTACCTACAACGGCTCGGCCAGCTGCAATGGCTACCAGACCATCAACGAGCCCGTCCAGGGCAACCCGGTTGCCATCGACTACAACCAGACCACGAGCCCCGTCGACTACATCCTCGACGAGAACTTCGACCCGGTCTGCACGGTCATTGCCGAGTACTATCCTGACAGCCTGGATCCTGAAAGCCCGTTCGTAAAGGTTTACTGGGGCTGCGGTCTGCCTGGCGAAGAGATTGTTGAGCCTTTCGAGACCGGCGACTTCAGCCTGTTCGATTGGCAGATTGATCCCGCCTATCCTTGGAGCATTACCACCAACCAGCCTTACGAAGGCACCTACTGCATGAAGAGCGGCGGCGCCGGCGTGGCCAACGTGGTGAGCAACATGAGCGTGACGGTTGACATCCCCGCCGACGGTAAGATGAGCTTCTTCGGCAAGATCTCCTCGGAGAACAACTGGGACTACGGTTACTTCTACATTGACGGACAGCAGATGGGCAGCTACACTGGTGCTGGCTCATGGGGCGAGAAGAAGTTCGACATCACCGCCGGTACGCACACCTTCAAGTGGAGCTACACCAAGGACGGTAGCGTCAACAGCAACGACGACTGCTTCTATGTCGACTACATCACCTTCTACAAGAGACCCGAACCTGCCCAACCCGGTTGGCACACCTACTGCGAGAGTGAGTTCAACAATGCTGTGGGCAGCAACCTGACCACGACCCCGAGCTGGGCTTACGAGTATCCTGCCAGCTTCCTGCACAGCACCTATGCCGGCTGGAACATCACTAAGGTCTCCCTGTTCTCTGACAATATGTACAGTGCTGTGGGTGGTAACTACACCTGCCGTATCTATGTTGGTGGCACTCAGCCCGCTGCTGGAACGCTGGTGAGCACCCTCACCGTTGATGTCCCGAGCAACCAGAACGCCTGGGTTGACTGGGATCTGACGGCTCCTGTCAACGTGACCGGTAACGACCCGATCTGGGTTGTCTGGACGGCCAACACTACCGTGAGCAACTGGCCTGCTGGCTGCTGCGGCGATCTGAATGACCTTGGCACATGGTGGGACGGTGGCAACGGTTGGGAGCACCTGACCTATGGCACCTGGACCATGAGACAATGGTTCACCAACCGTGCTGGTCGTAGCGTGGCTGTCGAAGTCGCTGACAATGCTCCTGTTGCTGTTGCCGAAAGTAACATCAACAGCAAGCTCCGCACTTATGTCAAGGGTGAGGAAAGCAACGATGCCATCTGTGCTAACCCGAATGCTGTGAAGGGCGCTTCCATCGCTATGGAAAGCACCCGTAGCCTCGACCACTACAATGTGTACCGTACCAACTGCTACAACGACGGTCCTTACACTGAAGAGAACACCGTGTTCCTGGCCACCGTATGGGTGCCTGACACCGTCTACATCGACGTTGAATGGTACGACCTCCCGGCTGGTGTCTACAAGTGGGGTGTCGGTGCCGTGTATGCTGGCAACCGCGGCGAGATGATTGAAGCTCCTATCAACTGGGCTGCTCCTGTCGCTATCACCCGCGATGCTACTGCCGATAACGATCCTAACCCAGTTGTGGGTGAAGAGGGTGTCCGCGCTCCTTGGGATCTGATGATGACCTTCACTGCTCCTGAAGGTGGTCACTATGGTGTGGCCTTTGACGGCAACAACTTCTATACCTCCAACTGGGGCTATAGCGCAGCCGCTTATAACTTCTACCAGTATGACCTCAGCGGTAACATGATAGAGGGCTTCAACATCTCTGGTTGCGGTACCCTCCGTGGCATGACTTACGACGGCACCTACTTCTATGGTGTTGCCAATAGCAGCACGGTGTACTGCGTCGACCTGGCCAACCACAGCGTGGTGAACACCTTCACCAGCGCCTACGGTGCCATGCGTGGTATCACCTACGATCCGGAGCGTGATGGCTTCTGGGTCATCGGTAACTGGAGCGGTAACTTGACGCTCATCGACCGTACGGGTGCTATCCAATTCACCGGCCCCGCTCCGACCAGCGCATCCGACCTTGCCTACTACAAGGACGAGAATGACGTTGAGCATATCTTCTGCTTCAACAACGCCGACAACGGCGTGTATGACTACAACATCACCACCAACACAATGGGTGGCTCGGTGTTCAACTTCTCCTCTACTCCTGGTTACGACAGCGGTAGCTCCGGTGGTTGCACTGTCGGTGTTATCAACGGCAAGGAAGCCTTCATCGGCGACCTGCAGCAGAGCCCGAACCTCATCGGTGTCTACGAGTTGAAAGATGCTGCTCCGGCTCCTGGCCCGACTCCTGGCGGCAACAACCTGAATCAGCTTGCTGAGGAGCGTGAGAGTGAGACCATTTGGTCGAACTGCCTCGATAAGGATATGTATCTTGACGGCGACGTGACAGTCAACGTGCTGCTCAACAGCGCCGACAACCCGGAAGGCATCCAAGTGACCTTCACGAACTACAACGAGTATGAGCAGCAGACTTACGGCGGCTATGACATCACTCTCGACGAGAGCGGCTTCTATGCTTTCGAGAGCTTCCGTAAGGGCGAGTACAAGGTGGACATCACCTTCGACGGCTATGAGCCCATCGAGGACAGCGTGAGCATCTGGGAACCCACCGACCTGCGCTATGTGATGATTGAGATCATCTACGGTGTATCTGACCTCTATGTCTCCAGCACTGGTTGGGCTATGTGGGGTGCCATGGGCACGCCTGGCGGCCAGGGCGGCGGCCAGGGCGGCAACGGCGACACCTTCGATGAGAACTTCGACAACGGTCAACTGCCTGCTGGTTGGACGACCATCGACGCTGACGGCGACGGTTACACCTGGGTGTCGAGCGCAAATCCTGGCGTCTATCACAACAGCGGTGTCAACCTGAGTGGCACGGGTCACAATGCTTCAGAAGCTTATGTGATTTCCGGTTCTTATGCCAATGGCCTCGGCATGGCTTTGACTCCTGACAACTATCTCGTTACGCCTCAGGTGAACATTGCCAATGGTAGCTCCTTCAGCTTCTGGGCTTGCGCTCAGGATGCTTCATGGGCTGCTGAGCACTTTGGTGTGGCTATCTCCAGCACCGGTACGGGCGACTGGACAATGCTGAACGAATGGACGATGACCGCCAAGGCCAATGGCGCTATGAGCTATGGCCGTAATGGCGAGACCCGCGCCCAGGGCAACTGGTACAACTACACTGTTGATTTGAGTGCCTACGCTGGTCAGAAGTACATTGCTATTCGTCACTTCAACTGCACCGATATGTTCATCCTTAACGTTGACGACATTACTCTGACCAACGGTTCCAAGGATGCCGAATCTGAGCGTCACCTTGAGTCCTTCAAGGTGTTGTGCACCAGCCTTGACGGCGAGCCTATCTTCAACACCAACGTTCCTGCCGATCAACCGTTCTGCCAGTTGGCTACCGACGACCTCATCGCCGGCGAGCACTACATCTGCAAGGTTG
>Ga0310690_10007840_pt1 | contig 13673 bp, 5 predicted proteins | sample AusTroGonzalo_MG_2_FD_207661 | JGI IMG/M metagenome (GOLD analysis project Ga0310690, IMG submission 207661) | Bovine rumen microbial communities from tropical cattle in Woodstock, Queensland, Australia - Gonzalo_04 (v2) (version 2) | ecosystem: Host-associated > Mammals > Digestive system >... | reverse complement strand
CCTTGCCGACGCAGGTACGGCGGGCGGCTTTGTGGGTAATAACGCCAATGCGGTGCTGAATTCCTTCCTGAAACTCATCGGAACGGCGCTTGGCGCAGATAGCGCATTCGGCCGCAATAACGATATTTCGGGCAGTGTGTATAACGTGTGGGTATACACCGACAGCGTAGTAAAGATGTCTCAAATCGACGCGGTGAATTGCATTGCGGCGGATGGCGTCACGCTCACCAAGGTGCCTTCGGCGGAAGACGTCCTCGCGGGCAATATCCTCTTTAAGGGCGATATATCCAAGCTCAAAGACGGCATCGCGGTCTTCGCACGCGTTGTGGAACGCTCTTCGGCGGCAGGTAGCGGCGCTATCAATGAGAACGTGACGTATGGCAACGGCACCATCGACTATACGGCGGTGAGCGTTGTGGATTATACCGACGTCAGCAAAGCCACCGTCGGCGTGAAGATGCTCCTTACCGTGCGCAATACGATCGGAAGCGGGGAAGAACTCGCGGCGTTTGCGGCGGCGGTAAACAGCGGCAAATATACCTTTGCGGCAAATACCAAGTTTGCGATTACCAAAGATATCGAGCTTGCGGAAGGCGCGTTTACCGCTATCGGTACGGTGGAGCATCCGCTCACTTCGGCGGTGACCGTTGAGGGCGGCGACCATGTGATCTCCGTCGGCAAAGCCACTATTACTGGCGGCGTGTTCGGCGTGTCTGCGGCAAAAATCGAGAATATCGGCTTGCGCCTTTCGGAAAAAGGAAAGGGCACTCTTGTGAAAGAGAATAACGGCGAGATAAAGAACGTTGCGCTCTATTTGGATAGGGGTGCGGCGGCTACCACGTTCTTCACCGAAACGGGCTCGGGCAAACTCACCAATGCGTGGGTGGTCTCTTACGACGCGGTCGAGAGCACAACGAGATACGCTGTGATGAAGATCAACGGGGTGGGCACGGTGAGAATGTCCTCGTCCGTTCTTGTGGCAAATTCCAAAGAGCAGGATATCATCTTTATCGGCTTTGCCGATACGGACGGCAAGATATTAAAACCCGTGACCGACCGCTTTGTTACGGCGGAGCGCGCGGGCGTATATACGGCGGAATTCATTTCCACCCTCATCGATACCGAGTACAAGCTCCGCGTGCTTTCCGACGCGACCGACCTTGGCTATGACGGCGAGGGCAATACATTCACCATCGGCGCGAATATCGAAGTGACAAGCACGCTTATGGGCTTCTCGCGCAATGCATTTAAGGGCAACTTTGCGGGCGGCGGCTATTCCGTAGTTGTCAACGGCGCGGTGACAGGCAGTGTGTTCGGCAAGGCAATGGGCGCATTCTCCGATTTGATAGTCGATTTGTCCGCGGCGTCAGAAGGATTGACGCTTTTCGCGCGTGATTCCGCCCCCGCACTTGTGAACGTCATTGTTGCGGAGAATAGAGACGACCTCTATTTCGGCGGCAAAGTGAGCGCGACCAACGTTTATGTGCAGACCACCTCACTCAAACTCTTTGAGAAGTTTACGGAAGCTCCGTATACGGCGTATTCCGTCATCTATCAAAACGCAAAAGAACCCATCGCTTATACCTTTGTCGACGGCATCACCGCCGTGGCAAAAGAGGATGCTTCGCAGGTGTTTGCGGGTTGGATCGGCGACAAAGAAACGGTGCACACCGTTGAAATCGCGCTCTCGCGTAAGGCGGGCACGAGATATACTTTGAACTTCATCGACCGCACGCTCAAGGAAGGCTATGACCTCGTGCGCCTCTCTATGGCGGTAGAGGGCGGTTTTACCTTCAAAGGCGAGGTGTTCAAACTTGACGCGGACGGCTTTACCGTGGACGAGGCGCTTCCCACCATCGGCTCTGCCGCGCACCCCTTCGAGGGCAGTATCCACGGCGTAACGACGGAAGAGGGAGACGCCAAGAGCGAGATCATCTTTACGGCCGCTACCAACGTGCTTTTCTATGAGCTCCGCGGCTCGCTCAAAGACATTATCTTCACCTTTAAGGACACTGTTTCCGCGGGCGAAAATGCCACGGTGCCCTCACTTGTCTATCGCAATATCGGTTTGATGAGCGCGATCGTCGTAGTGGCGGACGATGCGGAAAAAGACCTCTTTGCGGGCGGAGCGGGCCTCTCTGCCTATAACGAGGGCGAAATGAATAATTGTTGGTTCCTCACAAAACGTGAAGGAACGGCGGCTGTCAAAGAGGGCAGCCAAGCGGGCGTAAACGAGCTCCGCGCTCTGTCTCTTGCAAGCACGGCCGTCTCTCTCCGCAAGGCAAAAGCCGGCACCGAAGTGGTCTTCCGCTTCTTGCCGACCGAGGGGAGTTACATCACCTTCTTTGACGAGCAGGGCAAGTTCCCCGCGTCCAATTATTCTTACGCCGAGATGAGTTATGTCTCTCCTGCCACGGCATTGCTGGCAAGCAACCGTTTTGTGGCAAGGTCAAGAAATTCCGTGTCCACCGAGGACGAACTCAAGTACCTTGAACACTTTACGACTTATGGCCACTTTGCGGCGGATGCAACCGTTACTTTGGCGAATGACCTCACCGTGTCGGGCACGAGAAGTATTTCGGTTCCCTTGGGGTATAAGTCGACGGAGAAGTCCGTTGCGCTCACTTTTGACCTGAACGGCTATACGCTCACATTGCAAAAGACAGATCGCGTCGGCGCGCTCTTTACGGCAAAGGACGGCGTATTCGGCACGGTGAAGAATGGCGTAATCTCGGTGGAAAGCAGCGGATTTGCACCTGCGGTAGCGGGCACGTCGTTGACCGACGTTGCGCTCCATCTCCCCGTGAAAGGCGTTGCCCTGCCTCAATACAACGTGGAGGGCACAAAAATCGTTACGCCCGTGAAAGCATATCACGCTTCCGTCACCGCGCTTGACGGTGAATATGCGTATTACTATTATCAGAGCGGCGCGGCGATCGCCGTCGAGTTTGAAGACGGCGCAGTCATTGTGAAGGGTGCGACAAACGACGATTGGACATACGGCGCAACGATGGACGCTGCCGCGATGAATGCGCTCACCGAGGCGGATAGAAAGCTTTACGGACGCACCGATGAGTACGCTTCCGACGAATGGGAGATCCTCTACGCGCCCAAGGTTATTAAAGACGCGACCGATTACGCCCTCTTTGCCCTCGCCACGGAGAAATCCGGACACAAGTTCGCGGGCGAGAGTTTTGTGCTCGGCGCGGATATCACGCTTGCGGAGGGCTTCCGTGTATTGCGCGACTTTAAAGGTGCATTGAGCGGCGGTCACACCGTTACGATTTCGGGCGGCGCTTATGCTTCCGAAGCGGTGTTTACGGCGGCGGAAGGCGGCAAGTTCTCCTCCTTTGTGCTTGCGTTCAGCGGTGCGACGGTGGCGGACGATAAGGATATGATCGCGGGTGACGCAGAGAACGTTACCGTTATTGTCTATCAGACGGGCTCCGGCAACCACACGGAAAGCACCGTGCGTTACGTGAACGTCTATGGCAAGGGTGAGCTTTCTCCGACCTTTACCGAGAGCGGCACCTCTTTCAGCGCGGAAGGCAAAGACAATTACGCCTTGTATAGCTGGGAGAAAGTTACCGCGACGGGCTTTGAAAAAGTGAATGCGGACGAGTCGACGGGCTATGCCAAGGCAACTTATGCCTCGGATGACTCTTTGAGGGTCACCTTTGCAACGCGTTACCTCTTTGAAATTTCCTATACGAACCGCGCGGGCTTTGACGCGCTGTCGGAAAAGGACCTCGCAGAGAACCAAAACGATCTTCCGCGCTTTACGCTCTCTTTGAAGTCGGGAACAGGCGCGAACCAAAAGATCCTTTCCGTGCCCTTTGCTATTGCCATCGAGGGCGGCTCCGTTAAGGCGACGGCGCTCTGCTTTGACCGCGATGTAAAGGCGGATGGCGTCACCGTTTTGCTCTCGCTCTCGGGCTATGGCAACGGATTTATGTTCTGGGGCTTGACGGGTTACGAATCCGTTTTGAAATACGAGAACGCCGTCACGTACACCGTAAAAGCGACAGCCTGGGAGAATAGCGTGATCCCCGTTTCCGCCGAGATCACCTACATTCAGATGAAGTGGTCCGATTCCGTCTATAACGGCAGTCAGCAGACTCTCCCCGAGGAGACCGTGATCGGCGCAATCCGAAACGAGATCGACACCAAGGGATTGACGGCAAAATACACTTGCTCGTACACTTACAGACCGCTCGGCGATACGCCGCCTCTCGTAGGTGAGAAACCCTATCACGCGGGCGATTACCTCGTAATATTCGAGGTGGAAGACGCGGAGAACGGCAACACGCTGTGCTACGCTTATTCCGGTCTCCATATCAAGCCCATCGAGCTTGCGTTCGAGTCGGTGGAAATCGAATCCAAGGAATACGACGGCACGACCAAAGCGACGATGAAAGAGGGTTCGCTCGTGCTTAAGTACATGCTTGAAGCGGATAAGGCGTACATAGAAACGTCGGGACTTTCGTTTGAGTTCTTCGATGCAAATGCGGGTGTGGATAAGGCCGTTAGAGTGAGCGGAAAGGGCTCGCTTGCTGCCACCGCCACCGCAGATAAAGACCACATTTATACTTACCTTGATTACGCATTCAACAGCGATGCGATCAAGAGCGAGATGAACGGCGCGGTAAAGGCTACGATCCGCAAGAAAGAGCTCAAACTTACCATCGCTTCGCAGACGGTGGATTACCTCAGCCAGTTTGGCGAGAAGGGCACTGCTTTCAAGCCTACCGCCGCCGAAGGTCTTGTGAAGACCGACGAGCAAGTTTACGCCGACGTGATGGATACCATTCTCACGCGTGAAACGCCGAACAAGTTTGACGTAGGCTCTTACCGCATCATCGTGAACGAGAGCGGCGACGCATTCGAGAAGCTCTCCAACTACGAAGTAAAGGTGATGGGATCGGGTAATTCCGATGCTTACTATACCGTCACGCGCTCGTTGATTTCCGTCAAGTTTAAGCTCATCACGGTGGAGTACGGCACCGCCGCGCGCATAACGGCGGCAGATTATACGGTTTATTACAACTCCAAAGCGGTGACGCTTGCCGATCTGACCGTGCAAGACGCGACAGGAGGGGTAATTGATACCGCCGACGAACTCCGCTTTGAAAATGTCACGTTCCTTGGCGCGCTCATTCCGTCCGAAAACGAGTATTACGCCATCAAGTGTCTCTTCTCCGCGGAGAATACCAATTACCAGGTGTCGGCTTCGCTGTACGAGTATTTGGAAGGAAAGAAGTTGCCCGTTTTGTCGCAAAGTAGCGTGCTCAAGGTGAATACGAGGACCATCAAGCTTAAGGCGGACAGCGCAAAGAACCAAAAGAATATCGGCGAGTCCACGGTGAATGAAAAATATGCCGTATCCTTGATGAACGGCTATTCCTTGGCGAGCAGTACGCACAAACTCAAAGTCACAAGAGCGGCAGGAGAAGTCGTGGGCAGTTACGAGCTCAAATATGACATAGTGGATGGCGACGGTGCGTCCGTAAAAGAAAGATACAAGATCCTGACCGACGAGACCTACCTCTATAAGATCAATCCCGTGGCAATCAAGATTTTGCCCGGTCGCGTCAAGCTCACCTATGGTGATTCCGTCAGCGATAAGCTCAAGTACGACGTGGTGATCGGCGACGGCAATATCTCGTTGAAGGCTTTGTATAACGCCATCAATTACGGCAATGACGCAGATACGCTCAAGACAAGCGGCATCACTCTTGCGGATGTCGGCGTGATCGTCACTTATACGGGCAATAACGTGCCGAGCGTAGGCTCGTACGACGCCAATTTGGAGTGCACGCTCAGCGACGCGGCAAAGAACTACCTTGTGAAAGACGGCGTGACCTTCGGAAATTGCAGTGACCGCATTGAAGTCAATCCGAGGTATCTCACCGTCACGATAGCTTCCGTCACCAAAATTTACGACGGCACCGATAAGCTTGAGAGCGCGCCTTCTTACAATTGGAGCGGTCTTGTGGCGAAAGACGTGAATAACGTTACGGTGAGGATGACCAAGTATCAAGTGATCGGCGGCGGAGAAAACGTCGGGTCGTACAAGATAGACGGCACCTTTGAGGTCGTGCCGAAGAACGGCGATTCCTCTCTTGCGAACAACTATCAGATCCGTGTCGTGCAAGGCACGTTGACGGTGGATATGGCGTCCGTTGACGTGGTTGCGGAAGTGGGCTACTTTGATGAAAACGGTAAATTTACGTCCGCCACCATCATCAATATCATCAAAGCGGGCGACGAAGAGATAGAGGACGTTTCGGCGTTTTCCATCTACTACGGCGATACTCGCGCAGTCTTGCGCTTCCGTGTGAAGGTGCCCAAGAATAAGTCGGCTATCGCGTTTATGAACCTGCCGTCGTCGGGCACGGATTGGGAAATCTCGAATTACGTCGAGAATTACTTGAATATCTCCTATACCAAGCTTGCCAAACTGCCTGCTGAAAGCAAGACGGTGAAATATACCGACAAGAGCGACGCCAACGCCGCGTTGAAGTATCTCGGCATCGTTGCGGCGAATAACAATGTGGAAGTGAACTTTACGACCGATTTGCAACACGTGCTCCCCGTCAAGGTGAAAGTTACGATCGTGCCTACCGAAAAGACCATCGGCGAAAACGACCCGGAAATCAAGTACGAGCTCACCGCCTACGACCCCAACAATAATAACGAGGAAATCCCCGGTTACTTCGATTATGCGGGCGACAGCTATTCCGTCACCATCACGGCGGATAGAACGCAGGGCGAGAGCCTCGGCAAGTACGCACTCTCCAACGTGCAGATCACGGTGTCCAATGCCTTCTCGGGCGAGGACCTCATGAGTTACGTGGAGACCGACGATACCGAAGCGGTGCTCATCATCAAGAATCCGAACTTCTTGGAGACCACCGTTGGCAAATGGGTGGTGTACGGCGGCATTGTGGCGGTGACCTTGGGATTGGCGATCTTCCTCATTTTGTACTTCACGGTACTCCGCGAAAAGTGGAAGAATAAGCCCAAGAAAGAAAAGAAGCGCAAGAAGCCCGACATCCTTGACGAAGAGGACGAAGACTTGGAGACCTTGATGAAGCGTGAGGACGACTCCGTGCCCGCCGATAAAGATGCGGAAGAGGACGAAGACGAGGAAGGAGAAGACGACGAGGATGATGCGGCGGAAGACTCCGCAGCGTCCGATGCACCCGCTCCCGAAGAAACTCCCGCAGCGTCCGAAGAGGCAGAAGAGTCTGCCTCCGTGGAGGACTCCGCTCCCGAAATGCCCGCTGAAGAAACGGAAGAAGCACCCGCTCCTGAAGCCCCCGCCGAGGAAGTAGCGGAACAAGCCGCCGCGGATGCGGAAGTTGACTTTGAATCGGACGAAGACCTTGCCGCCGAATCCTCGGACGAGGCAGAGTCCGACAAGAAGGACCAAGAATAACAAAGCAGGGCGGCGGTTCGCCGCCGCCCGCACCCAAAGAATACGGCGCGGGTGATTGCCCGCAAAAAGGATAGAACCATGAAAAAGAGACTCAAATTAACAACCAAAGACATTGCCATGGCGGCGATATTCCTTTCATTTATCTTTGTCTTTATGCTTGTGCCGCTCAGTCCGTTTGGCGTTGATTTGGCGGTTATTGCGCTGATTTCGGTGTGTGTTGCGGTCAACGTAAAAGGCTTTGCGATGGGGCTCTTTACCGGAGCGGCTTTCGGTCTTGCTTCACTCTTGAAAGCGTTCGTCCACCCGAATTGGACGTCTCCCGTGTTCTATAACCCACTTGTTTCCATTGTGCCGCGTATTTTGATCCCCATTACGGCTTATTTTACTTTCCGTTTTGTGAAAAAACTGTTGCGCAAAAGACCGAACGAAGTCAGCACGCTCGCCGCATCCACAGCCTCTACCATCGTAGGCGTTTGCACCAATACTTTGCTTGTGCTCGGTATGTGGGCGGCATTTTATCTCGGAGACTCTTTCACCGATCCGGTGTCGGGTACGAGCACGACGGTGACTTGGGCGCTGTTTGCGGGTATTATTTCATCCAACTTTATCATTGAACTTGCCATTTGCACCGTGTTAACGCCGCCTATCTGCGTGGCGCTTCGCCTTGCGCTCCGCATCGATAAGAGGGGCAGGAGGGACGTTGACCTTGTAGGCGCTCCCGTAAGCGCCGAGAGGGTATCCGATACGCAAGAAGCTCCCACGGACGCTCTTTCCGAATCGGTTGCGGAAGAGCAATCGGACGCTCGGGAAGAGAGCGGAGAGACGCCCGAAGAGAAAAACGAATAATCATTCTGTCCGCTATGCGCGATACGTGCGTTTTTTATTGAAAATAGCAGAGAAAAAAACAAATTAAAAAACACTTGCCTATTGAAATGGAACGTGATATGCTTAAATAGCCCAACTGTATGCGGCGAAACTTTTTTTGTGCGAAAATTTGCCTGTCGGCGGCACCGAGGCGTGCTTTTGCCTGCGGCAAATATGCTAAAAGGAGGATGTATGAAGGAAAGATACTTGGAGATGGAAAAGCTCTTTTTATCCAAGTACGCCACTCCCTCGACGAGTACGCGTGGGAGAGAGGTTCCCGTGCCTCCTTGTCCCATTCGCACGGAGTTTCAGCGGGATAGGGATAGGATCATACACAGCAAGGCGTTCCGCCGCCTCAAACATAAGACGCAGGTCTTTATCTCGCCCGAGGGTGATCATTACAGGACCCGCCTTACACACACTTTGGAAGTCACGCAGATCGCTCGCACCATTTCTACGGCGCTCTGTTTGAATCCCGACCTCACCGAAGCCATCGCTTTGGGGCACGATGTAGGGCACACGCCTTTTGGGCACGCGGGAGAGAGCGTCTTCACGAGCATTCTCGGCAGACCCTTCCGTCACAATGAGCAGAGCCGCCGCGTGGTGGAAAAGCTTGAAAACGACGGCAAAGGGCTCAATCTGACGTGGGAAGTCAGAGACGGCATTGAAAATCACAAGCTCTCCTTGTCTCCCGCCACATTGGAAGGCAAAGTGGTCAGCTATTCCGACCGTATTGCGTATATCAATCACGATATCGACGACGCAGTGATGGCGGGTGTGATCACCGAAGATATGATTCCAAAAGAGTGCGTGGAAGTGCTTGGCTATACCAAGAGTGCCCGCGTGAACACCCTTGTGCTGGATATGGTGAATTACAGCTATAATAAGCCTGTTGTTTCCTTGTCGCCTACGGTGTGGGACGCGCTCAATAAGCTCTACGCCTTTATGAATGAGCACGTATATGCCTACCACTCCGCTAAGGGCGAAGAGGCAAAGGCAAAAAAGCTTCTCGAAACGCTGTATGAGTATTATTACGCGCATTTCGACGAGGTGCCGGAACCTTATCATCATATGGCGGAGACTGACGGACGGGCGACTTGCGTGTGCGACTATCTCGCAAGCATGACGGACCGCTATGCCGTTGCCACTTACGAAAAACTGTTTATCCCCAACGATTGGAGAAACTGATGCAAGTCAAAGGAATGGACGGAAATTTCATAGAAGAACTCAAGAGTCGTTCGGATATCGTGGACGTCGTTTCTTCCTATGTGCCGTCTCTCACCAAGAAGGGGAGCAACTATTGGGGCAACTGTCCTTTCCATCATGAGAAGACCCCTTCCTTTTCGGTGAACCGCGAGCAAGGCTTTTTTAAGTGTTTCGGTTGCGGCAAAGGGGGCGACGTGCTCTCCTTTGTGATGGAAGCGGAAGGCATGACCTTTATGGAAGCGATCAAGCTTCTTGCAGACAGAGCCCACCTTGAAGTGCCCAAGAATATTTCGGGCAATCAAAGCGGGGACTTTAAGGAACTCAAAGAGCGTCTTACAGCTTTGATGCGCGACGCGGCGAGGATATACCACGCCAACCTTTCTAAGCCTTGCGCCGCCGAAGCGCGTGCCTATATCGAGAAGCGAGGCATCACCCCCGCAATGGTCACCAAGTTCGGCCTTGGCTATTCCAACGGCTATACCGAGATCATTTCGGAGCTCACCGCGCTTGGTTATAAGAGGGAAGAAATGCTCAAAGCGGGCGTGATACAAGAGCGCGAGGGAAAGTTCTTTGACGCGATGGCAAATCGCCTTGTCTTTCCCATCATCGATACCTTTCGCAACGTGATAGCGTTTGGAGGCAGGGTGCTTGGCAAGACAGACTTTGCCAAGTATAAAAATACCGACAATACCGTGCTCTTTGTGAAAAACCGCACGCTCTACGGGCTGAATTACATTCGCTCGCTCCGCTATAAGGAAAGAGTCTCCGACCTCATTATGGTGGAGGGCTATATGGATACGCTGGCGCTTGTGCAAGCGGGTGTGAAAAACGTTGTGGCAAGCATGGGCACTTCACTCACCGAGGAACAGGCAAAGCTCGCGCGCCGCTATGTGGAAGATATCTATATCTGTTACGACGGCGATTCGGCGGGACAGAACGCCACGTTGCGCGGTTTGGAAATATTGAAAAACCACGGGCTGAAGGTGCGCGTGATCTCGCTTCCCAACGGCGAAGATCCCGACGAAGTGATCAAGCGCGCGGGCGTAGAGGAGTTTTTGAAATATAAAAACGCCGCCGTGGAGCTCACGGAGTACAAGCTCAAAAGGCTCTTGGAAAAGTTTGACCTTTCCGACCCGTTCGGTCGCGCCTCTTACGTGAAGGAAGCCGCCGCCGTCATTGCGGATTTGGAAAGTGAAATGGAGCGCGACGTCTATATCGACTACGTGGCAAAAACCACTTCGCTCAATAAAAACGCGGTGAAGTCGGAAGTCACGGCGCTCTTGAAAAAGCGGGAGACGGGCGACGTTGCCGTCACGCAAGGGGTAGAAGCGTCTGAAGCCAACGTGGTAGCCGCGCGTTTCGTGCTTCGTCAGTGTTTGATGGGGCTGGAAAAGTGGACGGATTACGCCGACTTGATGCCGACGGACAGTCTCCGAAAAGCGGCGGATTATATGAATGAATGCGTGCTCGCGGGCAAACAGATCGACGTGGGAACGCTGTATCACGTTACAGAGGAAGAAGAAGCGGATAAGATCATCAATCTTGATGTGAAGAGATACGAGGGCATGGAAAAAGCCGCATATGAGGACTGCCTCGCATTGCTCAAAAAAGAGTATTCGAGGAGCAAACTCGCGGAATTGAATAGGAGATATACGCTCTGTACCTCGGATGCGGAGAGATTGGAGATCATGAAATCAATAGCCGAAGAAGAGGCGAAATACAGGAGGTCTTATGGAAGTAAATAGCGAAAAAGAAGCAATGCTCAAAGCGCAAGTGGAAAAGATCGTCGAGAGCTTCAAGCAAAAAGGAAGCGTCCCCGAAGAAGATCTTGTTGTGCGCTTGCAAAAGCTGGATATCAATTCGGAAGATATCGAATACGTTTACTCCGAGATTGAGAAAGCGGGCATCAAAATAACGTCCGCCGAGGCGGAAGACGCCGCCAAACCCGACGCCATCAATAAGATGCTTTCGGACGTCAGCGTGGATGACGCCGTTAAACTTTATCTTAGGGATATCGGCAGCTATCCTCTTTTGAGTGTGGAAGAGGAAAAGGAACTTGCCAAATTGATGATGAATGGGGACGAAAGCGCAAAAAAGAGACTCGCAGAAGCCAACTTGCGTCTTGTGGTCAGCATTGCCAAGAGATATACCTCGCGCGGAATGGCGTTTCTTGACCTCATTCAAGAAGGCAACCAAGGTTTGCTGAAAGCAGTGGAAAAATTTGATTACACCAAGGGCTTTAAGTTCAGCACCTACGCCACTTGGTGGATCCGTCAGGCAATTACCCGCGCGATCGCCGATCAGGCGCGCACCATTCGTCTTCCCGTCCATATGGTGGAGACCATCAATAAGACGGCTCGTGTGACAAGGACGCTCACGCAACAGCTTGGGCGCGACCCCACGGTGGAAGAGATAGCGGAAGAGATGGGACTCACCGTCGAAAGGATCCGCGAGATCCAGCGCACGGCGCAAGACCCCGTCTCGCTTGAAACGCCTATCGGCGAAGAGGAAGACAGCCACCTTGGCGACTTTATTGAGGATACCAGCGCGGCGCAACCGGCGGAAAAGGCAGAGCAGAGCATGATCAAAGAACAGCTTATGCAAGTGCTTGCCACATTGACCCCCCGCGAAGAGAAAGTCATTCGTATGCGTTACGGCCTGGATGACAATCGCGCGCGCACTTTGGAGGAAGTCGGACAAGCATTCGGCGTGACCAGAGAGCGCATCAGACAGATCGAAGCAAAGGCATTGCGCAAGCTCCGTCACCCCAAGAGAAAGGACAAGCTGCGCGGCTGTGTGGACAAGTGAGACCCCATCTCGGCGCAAGACTTGAGACTTGCCTCTCGCTCCTTGAAGGAGAAAACTCTCTCGTAGACGTCGGAACGGATCACGGCAAATTGCCCGTTTATGCCCTCAAAGAGGGCAAAACGCGTCGCGCCGTCGCCGTGGACATCAGCGAAAAGAGCCTCTTGAAAGCCAAACTGTTGGCGGAAAAAGAGGGCGTGGCGCTCGTTGCCGTTTGTTCGGACGGGCTTGCCGCGGTGAAAGAGGAAGACGCGGGATGCGTTGTAATCGCGGGCATGGGCGGAAACGAGATCATAAAGATATTGTCGGAAGCTCCTTTTTCCCTCGGGAAGTGCTTGCTCGTGCCGCATACCCACGCCGTGCTCGTGCGCCGTTATTTGAAGGAGAAAAACGCTTGCATTCTCCGCGACATCGTGGTCAAAGAGGGACGGCATTTCTATCCTGTGATGGCGGTTGACTTCCGCTTGCCTTGGCGCGATGGAAAAAGCGTCTACGTCGGCGAGGAAGGAGACGCGCTGAAAGCCTATGCCGAACAGCGCTTGAAAAAGATAAACGAGTACCTGCGTTTTAAGGATGACGAGGAACTCAAGGAAGAAAAGGAGATTTTAGAGAATGTTTACGGTGGGTGAGATCGCAGCGCTTTTGGATGAAAAGTTCCCGTCCGATACCGCTTTGTCCTTTGACAACGTGGGACTCTTGGTCGGTCGGAAGGAAAAAATCGTTCGCAAAGTGCTTGTGGCGCTTGACGTGACCACTGAAGTCGTCCGCGAAGCGAAGGAACTCTCGGCGGACCTCATCGTGTCTCATCACCCCGTCATCTTCCGTGAGATGAAAAAGGTCACGGACGAAAGTTATACGGGCACAGTCGTTCTGTCCCTTGTGGAGAACGGTCTCTCGGTCATCTCGCTCCACACCAATTACGATAGGGCGGATGAAGGCAATAATTATAACTTTGCGAGGAAGCTCGGCGCGCGTGACTTTACCTTGACGGAAGACGGTTTTGCCGTCGAATACGAGACTGAGAGAGCTATGCCTTTGGAGGAGTTTGCGCGTTTGGTGCGCTCTGCCTTGTCCGACAGCGCCATTCGCACCATCGGTTCGGGCGAGGTGAAAAAAGTGATTGCGGCTTGCGGCGCGGGCATCTCGGAAGGGCTCATTCTTCGCGCAAAGGAGACGGGCGCCGTTATCGTGACCGCTGACGTGAAGCACAATTACGCTTCAATGGCGGCGGATCTCGGCGTGCGCATCGTGGAGACCACCCATTATGCGAGCGAGTGGGCTTTTGTGAAAAGTATGGCAGATTTTTTGGCGGAGAGGCTCGACGGCGTCGAAGTTCTCACAAGCCGACACAATATAA
>Ga0310690_10007836_pt1 | contig 13674 bp, 9 predicted proteins | sample AusTroGonzalo_MG_2_FD_207661 | JGI IMG/M metagenome (GOLD analysis project Ga0310690, IMG submission 207661) | Bovine rumen microbial communities from tropical cattle in Woodstock, Queensland, Australia - Gonzalo_04 (v2) (version 2) | ecosystem: Host-associated > Mammals > Digestive system >... | reverse complement strand
TTTTTAATAATTTACACTAATGTGCGGTTAATAATGATTTCGTTTGCAAAGTTCGCAATAATTTTTGAAATATGCAAATCTGTATTTTTAATCAGCTTACATTCAAAAGCTTGTAACTCGCTTGTTTATCGGCCTTTAGAACGTTTTGGACTTTTTCTTAACAATACCCCCCCTTGCACAAATACAACAATCTATATTACAACCACTTACGCATCATCTGCACATCTCAAAAACCTTGTGCATAATAATATTTTCTACACGTCAGAAAGTATGAAATATCAAGCAGTTGCGAAGCATTGAGTAGAAAGAATTTTCAATCACATCCTATTTAGACAAAATAAAAATAGAGAAGAATTTTTATTTATCTTTTCTTCCAAAAATGGAGAAGTGGACGTAGCGTTTCGGATGCGCTTTCAGGTCGATGAGCAGAGAGTCGGCAGAAGCCGTCGTAGCTGACAGATTGTTGTAAAGCGTGGCGTCGCGCATCAGCAGGCCCAACGTACCTTCTGTGCTGTTCAGCTTACGGGTCATCTCGTTGACATTGGCCAGTGTCTGATTGATGCTTGCAGTCATAGAAGCCACATCAATAGCAGCCAAATTACTGGTTAACTGCTGGGTATTATCGAGTACGCCATTTGTTTTTTGCATCATAGCAGGCATCTCACGATTAAGCGAGGCAGACAAAGAGCGCAAATCGCGACTAGTGGCATTCAGGTTATCCGTCATTCCTTCAACATTATGCAGGGTCTGACGGAGCGCAGGATCAGCCAGCAAGAGGTTCAGACTGGTCATGATACTATCCAGCTTGGGCATGATTGCCTCAATGGCGGGAACCATCGCACCCAATTTTTTTATCATGCCCTGTTCCTCACCTCCAACAATGGTATCACCCTTAGCCATCATGTGAATGGGGTCTTCGCCCAACACAAGATTAATCTTGATATTTCCTAACAAGTCACTGGCAATTTCCGCATGAGACCCCTGAGGCAGACGCATTTGTTTGTCAAGTCCCATCTCAGCCACAATTTTGCCCTGAGGATCGTAATTATACTGAATGCCTTTTATAACCCCCACCTTATAGCCATTGGCATAGACAGGAGTAGAGGCTGACACGCCACTGACGTCAGTAAAAGTCACATAATAGGAATCGTCGCTGGAAAACACGGTAAGCCCCTTCAAGAATGTCAGACCGTAATAGAGCACGACAATACCCAGAATGGCTACCAAAGCTATTTTTACCTCTTTTGTAAAGAACTTCATACCGTATATTACTTTTTATTTTTACTCTTGTATTCCTGTATAGCCTGCTGGACATCCATCCTCTTGCCATCCTTAAAGGCAATGATGAAACATTGGGGGAAGCTGGCAGCAAGCGTCTTGCGCAGCTGATAGATTTCGTTATAGTTCTCAGAAGAGCCTATTGTATATTTATACAATCCGCCCTCCTCATAGAATGCAACGTCTTTCTGCCCCTTCAAACGAGGGTCGTTTGTTTTCAGCTTCGAACTGCTGGCCAGAATCTGAACCTTAAAAACTGGGGCAGTGGAACTAGTAGAACTAGTCTGACTAGTATTACTAGTAGGACTAGAAACGTTAGCAGGCTCTGCAGGTTTGGCAGGCTCTGCAGGTTTTGTTGGTTCTGACGTTTTCGCTGGTTCTGAAGGCTTAGCTGGTTCTGACGTTTTCGCTGGTTCTGAAGGCTTAGCTGGTTCTGTGGGTTTGGCAGGGGTCTTCGGTTCAGCTTGAGTACCTCCGACAGCAAGGATAGAATCAGCCTCCGGAGCAGCAGGCTTTTCTTCTTTCACCTCAGGTTCACGATTCTCGCGAGCCATCTTCAAATCTTCAGCTACCTTGCTCTTCTTAGTTTTTTTCTCTGGCTTTGCCTCTTGCTTTTGCTGGTCGTTCTTGGAAGTGTTAGAATTATCAGCCTCTTTCTTCGGTTCTTCTACCTGAGGGGCTGTTCCTCCAACAGTTTTCTTCTTATAGTCCAAGAAGGCCTGATAAATACCTTGCGCCAGTTGGTTAACACCTGACGATGAATTCAGGAAGCGCTCTTCATCAGGCGTCGAGATAAAGCCTAACTCTATCAGGCAACTCGGCATAGAAGTCTCACGCAGCACCAGGAATCCTGCCTGTTTAACACCTTTGTCAATACGTCCTGCCGAGGCACATGCACGTTTCTGGACATATTTCGCCATGTCAACACTCTGCGCCATGTTGTGGTCCTGAATGAACTCGAACATGATGTAACTCTCCGATGAATTAGGGTCAAAGCCTTGATATCGCTGCTTATAGTCCTTCTCGTATAGAATGACTTCATTCTCACGTTTGGCCACCTCCAGATTGTCGGCAGCACGGTGCATACCCAATGTATAGGTTTCCATACCTCGTGAAATGCGTCCCTTGGGCAAGGCATTGGTATGGATAGAGATAAAAAGGTCGGCCTTATTACGATTGGCAATATCGGCACGAGTATGCAAAGGAATGAAAACATCCGTCTTGCGAGTGTAAACAACCTTTACATCCGAACAGTTGCGCTCCACCAGTTTTCCAAAAGCCAACGCCACATTCAGGTTGATGGTCTTTTCCTTCGTAATGGCTCCTATGGCACCTGCATCATTACCTCCATGTCCGGCATCAATAACCAGTGTAAACTTATTTGTTTTTGCAGCCGAGGTGTAGTCAGCAAACTTGCTGGCGGCAACTGCCATCACTGTCAGCAGCAGCATTAAAATAGTCAGAATCAGTTTATTATCCTTCATTGCGGTTGCAAAATTACGAATAAGCGAGCAAAAAGCCTCAATTTACATACCAGTTTTATCATTTATTAAATGTAATTCCACGCCAGCGCCCTTGCAGTCGCCTCCCATGGGAGGATTCAGCTTGGCGATGGTGAGATCCAGGGATGTGACCATTGGGAACTCACTGAACACACACTGGGCAATTCTGCCTGCTACATGCTCAATGAGCTGTGACGTCTTGGCCATTTCACGTTCTATCAACCGGTAAAGCGTCCCATAATCCAAAGCCACCTCCAACATATCGTGCTCCATAGCTGGCGAGATATCCACACCACAACGGGCTGATACCAGAAAGTCCTGCCCCACCTCGTTCTCCTGAGGTAAGACACCGTGATTGGCATGTATACGTACCTCGTCCAGAAAAATATAGCTCGATGTCACTTTCATTTCTCTTTCCTCAGGATTCTATTATCAGTTTTCCGATGTTTCAGTATTCTCCCCAGATGCATCGTCCAAATACTTTTTCAAAGCGCGTTCCACACCTACTTTCCAAGTGTTGATACTTTCCGACTGCAACTGTAGCGAGCTGACCAGCTTGATGACATGTTCAAGAGGCATCCTGTAGCGCAGCACGCCAGAGATGAGTTTGGCATAGTTCCAATATTCAGGATTGAACTTCTCCGACAGGCCCTCTACCGTTATCTTATAGCCGCGCGTATTCTCAAACTGAAAATCGTAACGCTTTGTTCCGTCTTGATTAATGTGCTTGATAATCTTGCCTTTAGTGACCGATTTGGGCAATATAATACCCTCTTCGTCATCTTGCAAACCCGTAAAGATTTCGTAAGGATAGCCGTCCAACAAGCCAACCAGTGCCACCCATTTGTCTTTGTTGTTTTGGAATCTGACCACGTCGCACTCCAACTCCAATGGACGGACTTCTGTCACCTCGGGTCTAAATGCTGCCTGATAACGTTCCAACAATGGAACGATTTCTTCCTCTGTCAGTGGTTTTCCCGACTGCTGTCCCATCTGTGCCAGTTCACGGGCTATACGCTGAAGACTCTCTTTTTGCAAATTTACTTCCATATCCTTCAATTTTGTCTGCAAAGATACAAATATTTCTCAATTTATTCGTATCTTTTCCATATAAAAATGGAGAAAATACTCACGCTCGAAAAAAAAAGGAAGAATTCCTTTGTTTTTTTACTCGCTTAATCGTATCTTTGCCACAAAAATCTATAAAAATGAAATCAATTCTTACTCGAAAGACCATCCGCAAGTATGCAGACCGCGAAGTCAGCGAAGAACTTTTGAACCGCCTCATGACAGAGGCCAGTCGTACACAGACCATGGGTAACCTGCAGCTCTACAGCGTCATTATCACACGCTCCCCGGAGATGAAGGCCAAGTTGGCTCCTGCCCATTTCAACCAACCCATGGTGACACAAGCTCCCGTGGTGCTGACCATTTGCGCCGATTTCAACCGCACCAGCACATGGGCACGCTGTCGCAACGCAGAGCCCGGCTACGACAATTTTCTGTCGTTCATCAATGCCGCCACCGATGCGCTGCTCTACACCCAGACGCTCTGCAACCTCATGGATGAGGAAGGGCTTGGCTATTGTTATTTGGGAACCACCGTCTATCAGCCCCAGCAAATTATTGATATTCTGGAGCTGCCCAAACTAACCTTCCCCGTTGCCACACTCACTATCGGATGGCCTGACGAAGAGCCTCCCCTCACCGACCGACTGCCCTTGGAGAGCTTTATCCATGAGGAAACGTATGCGGACTATCTGGCCATGGATATCGATAAGCACTACGAGGACAAAGAGCACCGTCCTGAAAATCTTGAGTTTGTGCGAATCAACAATAAAGAGACCCTCGCACAGGTCTTCACAGACATCCGCTATACGCGGAGGGATAATGAAGCCATGAGCGAGGGGCTCATCAATGCACTCAAACACCAAGGTTTCCTTCCTTGGACGGTCAGAGGCTATTAATCTTCCAATTCAATGGGCTTGTACTTCGGTACAAGAGCCTTCATAATGCACCAGCCGATGAGGTAGGCCACAGCACAGATGCAGAACACCACCATGTAGGCTGCAGGCTTGCCGTCGAATCCGAAGAAAGAAAAGTTCTCTCCCTGAGCGGCTGCCCAGTCAAAGAACCTACCAGAGCCAAGGTTAATACTCATAGAACCGATACCGCCAGCCATCGTACCTAAACCAACGATAGTACCGATGGTGCTCTTTGGGAACATATCGCCGATAGTCGAGAATAGATTGGCACTCCATGCCTGATGACCTGCACCTAACAAACCAATCAGAATAGCTGGCCACCATGCGCTATAGGCACCCATAGGCTGTGCGAACAGGCCCAGCACAGGGAAACAGGCAAAGATGAACATGGCACGCATGCGGCCCAGATAGGGATTCATACCCTTCTTATCCACAAAATAAGTAGGCAGATAACCACCGCCAATAGACAAGATGGTCACAATAGCATACAACGTAAAGATAAGCAGAATACCCATAGCCGAGTCTGACGTATAACCATACTGGTCGCTGAAGTATGCGGGTGCCCAGAACAGGAAGAACCACCACACACCATCCGTCATGAACTTACCCACGAGGAACGACCACGTCTGCTTGTAGGTGAAGCACTTCAAGAACGGAATGGTTTTCTCTTCCTTTACCGCATTGCGATCCTGCACTTCAGCCAAATCGTTATCCTGCTCGATATAGTTCAACTCAGCCTGATTGACACGCTTATTGTGACGGGGTTTCTCATAGAGCCACATCCACAGACCCATCCATATAAAACCTAAGGCACCAATGATGATGAAAGCCATCTCCCAACCCCAGGCGCGAGCCAACAGAGGAATGGTGGCAGGAGCTGCCAGCGCACCCACTGAGGCACCACTATTGAAGATGGAGGTAGAGAAAGCACGGTCCTTCTTGGGGAAATACTCCGCCGTAGCCTTGATGGCAGCAGGGAAGTTACCAGCCTCACCAACAGCCAATATCAGACGGCACGAGAGGAACAGCCAAACGGAGATGGTGGCAATAGACACGGCAGCGTCACCTGTCAACTGACCTAGCTGAGCCACAGAATCGTAACCCTCGTAAGTCATAGCCACCCAGCCGCAACCAGCGTGCAGCACTGCACCCAACGACCACACGAAGATGGCGATAAGGTAACCCTTCTTGGTACCCATCCAGTCAATGAACTTACCTGCAAAGAGGTTAGCAATAGCATAGAACAGCGAGAACATACCAGTGATGGTTCCATAGTCGCCGTCTGTCCAATGGAACTCAGGAGCAATAAAGTCCTTCCAGGTAAGTGACAGGACCTGACGATCCATATAGTTAATTGTCGTTGCCAGGAACAGCAACGCACAGATGACCCAACGGAAGTTGGACATTTTCGATGTTTGAACAGGAGTCATATACTTTGAACTTTGAATGTTGAACTTTGAAATTTATGATTACCTGATGTCGATCACGGGGATGTTGTCCTTATCGTTGTAGTAGAGGTTCTCACCTGCCATACCCCAGATGAAGGTATAGTAATACGTGCCGGCAGCAGCATGCATGCTCCACTCAGGCGACATGATGGCCTGCTCGTTGTGCAGCCATACTACACGACTTTCCTGAGGTTCACCCATGATATGGGCAATGGTCTGCTCCTGAGGCAGGTTAAAATAGTAGTAAGCCTCAATGCGACGGCCATGGGTATGAGGAGGCATCGTATTCCAGGCTGCACCAGGATTCAGCTGTGTCAGTCCTAACTGCAACTGGCAGGGACCTTCTTCTAACACATCATTGACGATGAGCTTATAGACGGTGCGGTTGTTACACTCCTCCAGCGAACCCACAGGACCCCAAACGGCAGCCTTCAACGAGCCCTTGCGTCCGTCCAGCGTCACCCACTGGGTTTTATAGTGCTGATGGGCAGTAGCACTATTCAAATAGAACTTGGCAGGTTTCTTTGCATCCTTCGAGCGGAACAGCACCTCCTTGTTCACATCCTTGTCCTTACCGATATGACCACGACCAATATAAAGGGCTTCCTTAGGAGACAGAGCATACTCCTTGCCGTCGACTATCACCCATCCATCGCCTTCGCCGCAGTTCACCACGCCGAGCTCACGATTATAGAGGAAATACTTATCCTTGATGCCAGGATCCACATCAAGACCCAGGTCGCGGAAGTTCTCCAGTTTCAGATCTTTGTTCACCGGCATGGCACCACCAAAGATGAAACGGTCATAGTGCGAATAGGTTAGATTGATTTCATCTGCCACCATCACTTTCTCCATGACGAAGCGCTCGCGAAGTGTCTTCGTGTCATAGTGCTTCACGTCCTCCGGATGGCAGGCCGTTTGGAAGTTCACATTCTGCTGGCCAAAGCCACTGGTCATGCTACTCATAAGCAATAATGTTAAAATCGATTTCTTCATTGTTGTATTGTTATTGATTATTTTTATTCTCCTTAGAAATACGGATGCGGTTCCACACCACCATACCAATGGTAATCAGCGTCAGGACACCAGCACCAATCCACTTCAAATAAGCTACACACTTGTAGATGACCCAGCCAAAGAGCGACGAGGCGAAGTCGAGAGCACCGCCCTCGAAGCCTGCGGGGATATCAGCAGCCTTATCACCCGTCTGTTCGAACACGGTGTGGGCAGCCTGGGTAAAGGCTGATGCCATATCAGTGACAAAATAGAGTCCTACTGCCAATGCCACGAGACCAATGATAAAGGTCTTCACCACATTACCTTTCGTAAAAGGTAGCACGACGGGAAACAGGTAGAACATGCCCGCCAGTGAAGCCAGAGGCAGGAACTGGTTGCCAGGCAGCACCACAGCCAAGCCAAGGGCCACGGGGATGAGCAACAACGAGACCACCAATGTAGTAGGATGTCCAATGACAACGGCTGGCGACATACCGATATACACCTTCTTGCCATTGAACTTCCGCTTCACCACCTCCTGAGTCTTTTCGGCAATGGGTTTCAAGCCCTCTATAAATAAAGAGGTGATGCGGGGGATAAGCTCCATGACAGCCCCCATCGTCACACCAAGGAACAGGACTTTCTTAATGTCCAGCTGTGCCAATACGCCAATCAGGGCACCCACAATAACACCCAGAACGAGGGGTTCACCCATGACGCCAAACTTCTTCTTCATACCCTCAGCATCGATGTTCAGCTTATCGAAACCAGGAATCTTGTCGAGTGCCTTACCGATAATCAAGGCAAAAGGCACGAAACTCTGACAGAAAGGCTGAGGAATCGAGATGCCCTGCCACTCAGGATAATACTCCTGGAACTTATCAGCAGTGAGGTCAGCCATCACCAGTGTGATGATATAGCACACGATAGCGGCAAAATAGCCCCACAGCAGGCTCTGGTCCATCACGAAATAAGCTACGGCACCGATAAAGGCAAAGTGCCAATAGTTCCACAGGTCGATATTGACGGTTCGCGTGCAACCCGTTATGAGCAACAGGAAGTTGACACCCAGACAAATGGGAATAATCAGGGCTCCCACTGCCGTATTATAGGCCACGGCAGCTGCAGCAGGCCATCCCATGTCGAACACCTTCAGCTGAAGGTCATAGAGCTGGGATATCTCTGACAGCGGGCCTCCGAAATTGGTAGTTAGCAGGGCTGTCACAATGCCCAGTCCGACAAAACCGACACCCACATAGAGACCGCTCTTCAGCGAACGTCCGAATTTCAGTCCTATGGCAAGTCCGATGATGGTAAACAGGATAGGCATCATCACTGATGCGCCCAGACTGATAATGTAACTAAAAACTTGTTCCATTCTATCGTTTTTGTTTGTTTTAGTCTATTTGTTTGGCCTTTGCCGCTGCAAAGTTAATAAAAAAATGGCGAAACGCTACACATTTCGCCACTTTTTCTTACTAAATCGTTAACGTAAAAATTCTTTTCACTTGTTTAACACCACACGACCCTTGCGAATCACCAGTCCGTGATGGCTGGAGTCGACACGCTGACCCTGCAGGTTGTAAAGCGGGGTGTCGGTTTGATCGTCGAAGGAAACTGTACTGATTCCCGTAGGATCAGCCACTTCGACAGGTGATTTCAACAAGTACAGTTCGTCAATAACCTGACCATCCAGCACATCCGTACCATAGATGGCTGTTAAGTCGAAATATTTACCTTCATATTTGGAAGGCACCTTGATGTTCCTGATAGCGAACTTGTTCATCAGACGAATACGTCTGTCACCGCTGACAGCCCAGACGCCATTGTCTTTCACTATATTGACAGCCCTGACCACAACCATGTCTGAATAGTCAGCAGCAGACAGGTTTTCCAATGCAACCTCGCGAGGTTCGACTTCTGCTCCTGACGAAATCTCAAGTCCTTCATCGTTGGTCGAGCCTTCAATACCAACAGCCTGCATCATGCCGTTCTCCTGACCCACCTTGACTAGCACAAAGCCGTCCAGCACATCGTCCTGCGCCAGGTTTAAGCCCGTATTCTTGAACATGATACAACCCATAGGATCGCGCAAATAGGCCACATCTTCTTTGCTGTACACATACAGCACCTGCGTACCCGTCAACTGCAAGACAACTTCCGTATCAATAGGCTTACTCATGAACTCATCGACTCTAACAGAAGGCATTTCCTTGACAGTCACCTTACACACAGCCTGCAGGCCATTATCGCTCTCGACAATAATGTCACACATACCTGCGCTGACACCTATGACACAGCCTTCCTGGTCAACCGTTGCAATAGCATTGTCACTCGACGACCACGTCAACTGATACTTGGCATAATCTGGGCCGGCCTCGGGCACCAGCTGTGTCTTCAGTCCTAATCCGACAGTTACCGACTCCGGCAGGCTGAGCGTCTTCAGTGCATAGGCATCCTCCACGTTGAATGTGATGACGCCGTTCTGCATGGTGATGTCCGTCAGTCCCCACTTGGTAGCTTTTCCGCTCCAGCTTTTCAGATTAGCAGGCGAGGTGGAAGCGTTTAAGGTACGGACTTTTTGGGAACCTGGGAATACATCGGCGGCTGAACCTGCCTTATTTTTACCACCTGCTCTGACAATCTCATAATAGTTATGGTCAGGATTGACGTTCACCTGATTTCCAGTCCAAATATTGCTGCCTGGCTTTTCTACGCGATGCACCAGCATGCCACTTCCTGGTAAATAGGCATCCCATTTGAAGGCATTCTTCTGGCGATTCTCAAACAGAAAGAATTCGTTGCTCACTGGCGAGTTGATACGAAAGCCCTTGAAACTGCTGTACGACGGATCGAGCGTATAGCTGCCCTCGGCATCAATCACCTCCGGAGCATCACAGAAACCGACCGAATAACGCTCATAGAGCGAATAACCCACAGGGTTTCGTCCATAATTCTCATAACTGCCTCCCGCCATCACTGACCAGATGCCAGGATGAACGCTCTCACCCCCACTTTCTTCATAGTCGGTATCATAGAAGTCGGGCAGTCCCAGCACATGGCTGAACTCATGGCAAATGGTACCTATGCCGTCAATCTTGACGGTTGATGGCTGTGACACATAACCATACAGTTCCACAGAGCTGGCATAGTCGCGCAGAGTTACACCATCTTTCCTAATCCACGACATAGTATTGGGATTGTAAAGTACAGAGCGGTGCGGCCACCACAGGTTCTCGTTATTCTCGCCATAATTGGCACCATTACCAGCAATGATGAAATACACCAAGTCTACATATCCGTTATTATCACCATCATAGTCCTTGAAATTCACGTTTCCTACCACATCAGCAGAGTCTATGGCTGCCATGAGAACTTGGGCGCACTTGCCTGTTTGAAAATTACAGTCATACTGGCTGAAGTTCACCTTGTAAGGGCCTACGATGTCAAACTGAGGCTGGAACTTTTCGCCAGAGTTATCCGAGAAATAGTCGCGAACACTACCCGTGAATTTCTGATTACCATAGCCCGTGTAGTCTTCCTTGTTTACCATATCGGTAATAATCTCCGGATAGTCTTCACGAGAAAAGCCCTTGTCGTTGAACTCTATCAGGATAATCAGTCCCTTGAAATTGGCATAATCAGTGGCACGATTTCCCTGAGCACGGCGTAGTGTCTCCTGTTGGCGCTGCTGTACCATCTGGTACATCTGAGCCACCTGCTCCGTCATCTCCGGAGTCTGATACTTCTTAACGTCAGCCAGAAACGCCTGTTCCGATGCCGTGCGTTCCGCTTCGTCATGAGCCACCAGAGCTGTCGGCTGCAACTGGCCATTCTGCTTCTCGGCATAGACATAGAAGCCACGTGTGTCCTTCACTACGGAATATCCGTCAAGTGTCGTCTGAAAATGACGCCATTCGTCACCAATAAGGCGCAATGTCACATAACTGCCGTCGGGCTGTTGCACCTTCACGGTTCCAGGATGTGCCGGAACGGCCTTCATGCCACTCACACATAGCAGCAGAGCTACTATTATCAGATAAAATCTCTTATTCATATATTTACATTATTATTTGTCATCGATAGTTTCATTCATCGCCTTTCACTTATCGCTAATTTGGCAATTATTCTGCAAAGGTAAGAATAAGTTAGCAAAAAGCCAAAGAAAGTTTCAAAAAAACTTGCATTTCTGCCATTTATTTTCGCTCCCTGTTACATCTCGCCTAAATCCCTGCTAGAACGGGGCTCATTCCCTTTTATCTCCGAGAAAGAAAATCGGGAGAGCTGTGAAGCCCTCCCGATGAGTAGATATTTAAGTAGGAAAAGAGAGCAAGCTCTCGTTCCGATTACTTATTCATAACCTTGACCTATGGTCGAGGTTGTTCACGTTCGATAAAGCATGAGCAAGCTCTGCTTTATTCTCATTTAACCACAACCTTGCGGCCATCCTTAACAACGAGGCCCTTGAAGCTGTTGTTCACACGCTGACCAGCGACATTGTAAGCAGGAGCATTGCTGTCAATTCTGGTAACAACGGTGTTAATGCCAGAACCTGCATTCTGAGTAACGTCCACCACGAGCTTAGCACCCGTCTGAACAAATACCAAATGAGCTGAGCGGTTACCAGAACCTTCGGGCAGAGCTTCGGCCTCGAGCACAAGGTCAAAGCTGAACTCAGTCTCTGTGTAAGCCTCATTGGCAAGGCCTACTGAGAGCCAATCAGGTGTATCCGACTCATCGTCAATCCAGAGTAAGGTTGCGGGATTATCATTATCATCCGAAGTGCAAAGCATAGGATTGATGTGAAGAACTGCCTGACCACCTTCTGAAGGAAGAGTTATATTGGTGTTATCCTCTGTATAGAGGTAACCATAAGAGGCATTCAAAAGACCTACGAACAGAGCAGTCGGCCAACTTGTGTATCGGTACATAGAGCCCTCTTCCCCAGTCTTTTCAAACCAAGTAGAAATGCTTGCGTTATCCAGAGGAGCATCTTGAGAACCGAGGACACCAGAGAAGGAACCGTTGTCCCAGCCTTCAATAACAATCACGAACTCGTCTTCAACGAAGATATAGTCCAGATCTATACTCATGCCGAACTCGTCCTCCTTATAAAGTGGAATCTCGATACCGGTAAGACCTGCATTAAAATCGGCATTGATATTTTCAGCCGTAGCATTACCCTCAGCAATGACCTCGCCCAATGTAAGCTTTGTGCCTTGATGACTGCACTTCATAATCTTAATGTGCAGATTAAAGTCTCCATTATCAACAAAAGACACCAATGGCAAGGTAACTCCCGTAAAGAAGAGGGGAGCTGCGGGCTTCTCATGATAGCAATAAATCTTGCTCATGCTAGTAGAAGCAATATCGGGAGTTGCCCAGTTAGAATAGAATTTCAAATGGCCATCAGGATCCTGACGAGTCATGATAGCAGGAGTCTCATTGTTAAGAATCCAGCCATTATTATAATAACCTCCATACAAATAGGAGTTCTCATATTGGGGGGTACCATCATCTTTTATGTACTTTCCTACGCCAAAGATGAAGGGGTCTGACGATTTCGTCTCGTTCGTACCAACCAGCTGGACATTTTTTACCGCGTCGCTCTGAAGATCCAAAGCGAAATCAACATCTGAAGCGGAAGCGAACACGGCAGGTTCTTCTGAACTTGCATCCCAAGCTGTCCAGTCCCAGTCGGTCACCTTGTCTATAGTGCGATTGACAAAGTTTGTGGTGGCAAAGGCACCTGTCATAGCCAGATTATTAGTATAGCTATAACCATTCAAGCCCAAACCGGCAAAAAGAATAAGACTGTTCTGCTCAAAGCTTACGTTAGGAGTTTTGAGGACACCGGGAATGTTATACTGAACATTGCTGAAACCCTCGTAGGTTGCAACCCAATCGTTATAATTATAGGTTTCTGCAGGATAAACACTATAAATAATACTATAATAACCGTCAATGCCGCCTGTTTCGTCCATTGTCAGGGTAATGGTACCATCATTGCTATTTGCATCTTCGAGGAAAATGTAATAAGTTCCCGTAGGAGCATTCTCGTTCTCAAAAGAGGCAACCACCTGGGGCGCAATGACAATCTTATTCTCCTGAACGGTATACTCTACAACAACACCATCTTCAAAGCCGAAGATATCAGGAATAACATTCTGCAACAATGAAATTTCCTCACCACTCTCTAAGGTTGCCGTTCCAGACTTCATCTCCCAATCTACGGTTTCGCTCGTAGAACGCTGCATACCATAACCTTCATAGACTTCCTGAACAGCAGCAGCACGGTTTGACTTATACTGCTTAGCAACCGGCTTAATGTTTGTTGCCTTCACCGTACCTTTAAACATCTTACTTGTTTTGTCAAGAACAGCCTTGACGTCTTTCTTAGCTCCAGCAATTTCATACTTCTTGCTGAAAGTTGCTTTCTGCTCCACTTGCTGTCTTGCCTGAAGC
>Ga0310690_10007835_pt1 | contig 13674 bp, 14 predicted proteins | sample AusTroGonzalo_MG_2_FD_207661 | JGI IMG/M metagenome (GOLD analysis project Ga0310690, IMG submission 207661) | Bovine rumen microbial communities from tropical cattle in Woodstock, Queensland, Australia - Gonzalo_04 (v2) (version 2) | ecosystem: Host-associated > Mammals > Digestive system >... | reverse complement strand
GAGCTTAGAACCGCTGCGTTCGAACGGAAGCGAGAGGGCCGGAACCTGCCGCCGCCAGTGGCGGAAGCAGGCAGGTGGAGGGCCCAATGAGCAAAGGCTTGTGACGAACGTCAGTGAAGTCAGAAGCCTATTGCGAATTGTGTGGCGGATGCAAATATCCCTACGGTGGCCTAACCTCACAGTTCGAGTATTTTAGGAGGTTTAACAGAATGAAAAGAGCCTTTTCCCTGGCGCTGTGCCTGTGCCTGTGCGCGGCGCTTCTGTGCGCGCCGGCCCTGTCCCGGGCGGAAAACAATGTGGAGCAGATGGAGGAATGGCTGACGGGTCTCTGGAAGGCGACCTGGCGCTTCCTTCCCGCCGTGACGCTGACCAACACCAGCGACGCCGTCAAGCCGGTGAACCTGTTCCGCTTTCCGGGAGAGTTCGCGAAGGCCGGCATGACGGTGACCAGTTCCCTGGTGGGGGATGATACCGGCGATGTGTACCTGGTCCTTTCCACCGCCGGCAGTTCCCATGGCATCGTTTCGTTTGACGGCGGATATGTGGGCAGGGTCTACCTGTCCTCGGATCATAATACCATGCTGGTGGCGGGCGTGGACGGAAGCGCGATTGTCTACCAGCGGGAGGAAGAGGAATAATCACCCCACCATGCGGGAGGAAGGATCACAGGATGAAAAAGATGTGGATTTTTGCGCTGGCGCTCTGCGCGGCGCTGCTGATGATGACCGCGGCACTGGGGGAGCAGGCGACGCTGACCGTGCAGAGCGGAACCTTCACCGCCCCGCTGGACACGAAGGAAATCGACCTGGGTGAGGTGAGCATCAAGGACACGGATGAGGAATATGCGGCGCTGGAGGCTTTTCTTTCGCAGCTTCCCGAGCTGCAGCACGTGGATATGTTCGCCACGGATATTCCCCAGAACCGGCTGGAAGCCCTGGCGAAGAAATTTCCGGGCATTGAGTTTGGCTGGACGATCTACATTCCCTGCAGGAACGAGCTGCGGCCGGACCGGGGTCCTCATCGGATCCGTACGGACCAGACGGCTTTTTCCACCCTGCATAACATCAGCTGTACCTCCCATGATGAAACGGTATGGCGCGTGCTGAAATACTGCAAAAACCTGTTGGCCCTGGACGTGGGGCACAACAACACCCTGTCCGATCTGTCCTTCCTCTACGATCTGCCGAATCTGAAGGTGCTGATTCTTTCCTTCAATCTTCATCTGGACGATATCACGCCCATCGGCAGCCTGAAGGATCTGGAATACCTGGAAATCTGCAAGAATGAAGTCCACGATCTCTCTCCGCTGGCGAACTGTACCAATCTGGTGGATCTGAATATCTGCACCAACCGGGTGCAGGATCTGACGCCCCTGTACGGGCTGAAAAAGCTGCGCCGGCTGTATCTGATGAGCTGTCAGAACTATTCTGGGAATCCGATTCCGGGCGCCCAGTGGAGGGAAGTGCAGGACGCGCTGCCGGATTGCGAAGTGAACAACTCCGCCATCAACATCGGCGGCGCCTGGAAGCAGCATCCCCGCTATGACACGCTGAAGGAGATGTTCGGCTTTGGCAATCTCAGCACGATTCCGGTCGAGCAGCATTATGTGCCCTTCTCCACGCTGGACTAAACTCCTTTTCCCCACGCTGGGGAGGGAGAGAAAAAAAGAAAAGCCGAGGGCTTTAAGGCTGATTTGGACAAATCAGCGTTTCCGAAAAGGCTTGCAATTTCTTGAAGCATGGGCTACAATACGGGGGCAAAACCACGAGGAATGGGAGGATGAAGGGGTATGAACAAGGGAGAACAGCTCTACGAGGGCAAGGCGAAAAAGGTGTTCAGCACCGAGGATCCGGAGCTGCTGATTGTTTCCTACAAGGATGACGCGACCGCCTTTAACGGGCTGAAGAAGGGGACGATCGTCGGAAAAGGCGTGATCAACAACCAGATGAGCAACGCGCTGATGAGCCGGCTGGAGAAGGCCGGGGTTCCCACGCATTTTGTGCAGGAGCTCTCCGAGCGGGATACCCTTGTGAAGCGGGTCAGCATCGTTCCCCTGGAGGTCATTATCCGGAACATCGCGGCGGGTTCCTTTTCGAAGCGCTTCGGCGTGGAGGAAGGCGTTGTGTTCGACGCCCCGACCATTGAGTTTTCCTACAAGAACGACGAGCTGGGCGATCCGCTGATGAACGCGTATCACGCCGTCGCCATGAAGCTGGCCACCTGGGAGGAAATCGAGACGATCAAAAAGTACGCCTTTGCGGTCAACGATTTCCTGAAGGCCTTCTGGCTGGACGCCGGGGTGACCCTGGTGGATTTCAAGCTGGAGTTCGGCCGCCTGAAGGACGGTACCATCGTCCTGGCGGATGAGATCAGCCCGGATACCTGCCGGCTCTGGGATTCGAAAACCCATGAGAAGCTGGACAAGGATCGTTTCCGCAGGGATCTGGGCGGCGTGGAAGACGCCTATCAGGAGATCATGCGGCGTCTGAAAGAGCACGCCTGAGCAGGAACTATTAAGGCCGGCAGTCAATCGCTGCCGGCCTTAAAACATTCCATGAAAATATGTGTCGTCCGAAGGGGGAATGGGGGGCGATCGGAAAGCCCCCCAGACATTATTTCTTCTGATTGTCTAAGAACCCATAGACAATCGCCGCCAAAACCCCACCAACCAGCGGAGCCAGCAGGAAAACCCAGATCCCGGACAGATTGCCGGCGATGAGGGCGGGCCCGAAGGAACGGGCCGGATTCACGGACGTTCCGGTAAAGCTGATGCCCAGCAGGTGAACCAGCACCAGCGCGCCGCCGATGACCAGGCCGGCGACCGTTCCGTTGCCTTCCCGGCTGGTGACGCCCAGAATCGCGATCACGAACACGAAGGTCAGGATGACTTCAATGATGAAGCTGACCATGGCATCCCCGTTGTACAGGGCGTTGGTTCCCAGCTTGGTGGGATCCTTCACGATGGCGCTCAGAATCCCCGCGCCGGCGATGGCGCCCAGGAACTGCGCGATCACGTAGCCGCAGAAATCCTTCACGGAGATCTTTTTGCTCACCAGCATGGCGATGGACACCGCCGGGTTAATGTGGCATCCGGACACGTTGCCGATGGAGTAGGCCATGGCGACGATGACCAGGCCGAAGGCCAGAGCCGTCATCAGATGGCCGACGCCGCCGATGTCGCATACCTGCCCCGCGACGCCGCAGGCAAACAGCACCAGTACACAGGTTCCAATGAATTCCGCCACGTACTTCTTCACGTTTTCCATAGGTTTCTATCTCCTTTCATCCACCTGTTGTGGAACGGCACCTATTGTACCCCAGAATCATGATTTTGACAACCTGGTTTTCATAAAGCCCCCGTAACGATTCACGCATAGCCCGCGCGCCGGGCAATTGAATAGCGACAAGCCCTCTTTATGCTTCTTTTGAAAGGAACGGTGATCCTCATGAACAAAACCGGAACGCAGCGCATCGAAACCCACAGGCTGATCCTCAGGCCCTGTCGCCTGGAGGACGCGCAGGACGTGTATGATAACTGGGCGTCGGATCCGGAAGTCACCCGTTTTCTGACCTGGCCGACGCATCAGAGCGTGGATGTTTCCCGCGCCGTCCTGAGCGACTGGGTCTCCCACTATGAAGAAGGCAGCTATTTCAACTGGGGGATTGAATGGAAGGAAACCGGCAGACTCATCGGGACCATCGCGGTCGTCAGGCTGGAGGAGGCGATCGGCGAGGCCGAGATCGGATACTGCCTGGGTCGGGCCTTCTGGGGGCGGGGCATCATGCCGGAAGCGCTCCGGGCCGTCTGCGCTTATCTGTTTGACACGGTGAGGCTCGATCGGATCTGCGCCGGCCACGACGCGAACAATCCCAAATCCGGCCGGGTGATGGAAAAGGCGGGACTGAGGAAGGAAGGCGTCCGCCGCCGCGGAGGCAAAAACAATCAGGGAATCTGCGACGAAGTACGGTACGCGATCCTGCGGAGCGACCGGACGCCGAAGCCTGAGCGGAAAACCGCCCCGATTACGATCCGCCTGGCCCGGGAGGAGGAACTGCCCCGGGTCAACGAGCTGCGCAGGCAGGTGAACGAGCTGCATGTCGTCGGCAAGCCTGAGGTTTTCAAGCCCGGTTTCTGCGCCGAACTGCGGGATTATATCCATGTGATCCAGGAAGATCCGCTGAAGAAAATCCTGGTCGCGGAGCAGGAAGGGAAGATTCGCGGCTTCGCGATCCTGAATCATATTACCCGGCCGGAGAATCCCTATATGTTTGAACGGGATTTTCTGGATATTGACGAGTTCGGCGTGGATGAATCCAGCCGGCGGCAGGGAATCGCCAGCGCGATGATCGATTTCATCCGGGAATATGCCAAAGCGCAGGGCTTCAGACGGCTGGAGCTGAACATGTGGGCCTTCAACCGGGGCGCCCTGGCGTTTTATGAAGCGGCGGGCTTCCAGACATACCGGAGATATATGGAAATCTGGCTGTGAGAAAGGGGAGCCTTGAATTCACCGCTTCCCGAAGATCCCTGTTCCTACGCGGACCATGGTCGCTCCCTCTTCCACCGCCACTTCATAATCCGCGGACATCCCCATGGACAAAACCGGCACATGGAACGCCGAATCGGAAAGGGAAAGCAGGTTTTCCGCCGCCAGCTTCTGCGCGCAGAGGCGGAGATCGCGGAAATATCCCCGGTTCGATTCCGGCTCCTCCGTATATGGCGCGGAGGTCATCAGCCCCAGCGCCCGCACATGCGGGAGGGCGGAAATCTCCCTCGCCGCCGGAAACACGGAATCCGCGTCAAAGCCCCACTTGCTTTCTTCTCCGGCGATGTTCACCTCCAGCAGAATCCGAACCACCTGATCCTTCTTTTCCGCTTCCTTCTCGATCGTCTCCGCGAGGGCGAGGGAATCCACGGAGTGAATTAGCGTGGTGCGACCGATCAGGTATTTCACCTTATTCTTCTGCAGATGCCCGATCATGTGCCACCGGATGGAATCGGTTTTCCCGCAGCTTTCTTCCTGCTCCAGTTTCTTCATCAGTTCCTGCACATAGTTTTCCCCAAAGTGGGTGGCGCCAGCGTCCATCGCCGCCAGAATATCGGTGAAGGGCTTTGTCTTGCTGACGGCGATCAGCGTCACCTCCTCCGGGCTGCGGCCGGCCCGTTCGCAGGCGGCCCTGATGCTGTCGCGAACGGAACGCAGATTGTCCGCGATGCTGATTTCCGGAGTGTTTTCACTGTTCATCGATGTTCTGTATCCCTGCATACGATCATCCTCTCAATCATAGCCCGCGCGCCTCAAATGGAAATGCCCTGGCAGCGGGCGACTGAATCCTTACCAGATTATACATGATTCCCGCTGAAACCTCAAGCGCCTGTCATATCCGCCCCCTTTCTCTTGACAACAACCTAAGATATGATAAAATGTGCTTCGGTCTCATATAGACCGGGAGGAGGAATTGACCCATGCTGCAAATTAACCATTATACCAAACAATACAAAGCCGACGGCCCCAAGGCGGTGGACGATCTGTCCCTGCACATCCGCCCGGGCGAAATCTACGGCTTCCTGGGCCACAACGGCGCCGGAAAAACGACCACCATCAAGGCCTGCTGCGGCATCCTGAATTTCACGGAAGGTGAAATTCTGATTAACGGCATGTCTATCCAGAAGCAGCCGCTGGAATGCAAGAAGATCATGGCCTACATTCCGGACAATCCTGATCTGTATGAATTCATGAGCGGTATCCAGTATCTGAACTTCCTGGGGGATGTCTACCGGGTGCCGGCGGATCTGCGGCAGAAGCGCATCGCGGAATACAGCGATGCCATGGGGATTACCGAAGCCCTGGCGGACAAGGTGGCTTCGTACTCCCACGGCATGAAGCAGAAGCTGGCCATCGTCGGGGCGCTGATGCACGAGCCGAAGCTGTTGATCATGGACGAGCCCTTCGTGGGCCTGGATCCCAAGGCGGCGTATATTCTGAAGCAGTTCATGCGCAAATTCTGCGACAACGGCGGGGCGATCTTCTTCTCCACCCACGTGCTGGACGTGGCGGAAAAGCTGTGCGACAAAATCGCCATCATCCGGGGCGGAAAGCTGCTGGCGGACGGGGATATGGAAACCGTGAAGGGCAACGAAAGCCTCGAGGAAGTCTTCCTGGAACTGGTGGACGACATGAAGGTGGAGGAAGACCATGCTTAAAATATTGATCAAAGCCCGGATGATGGATCTGCTGGATCAGTTTTCCGGGAAAAGCAAGGGCAAAAAGGCCGCGGATAAGGGAAAAATCGCGTTGCTGTTTTTCGGTGGGCTGGCGTTGCTGGCGCTGCTGGCCGGATTCTTCGGGCTGATCATGAGCCCGATGTATTCCAGCATGGCGGAGGCCGGGCTGAAGTGGCTGTTCTTCGCGATTGGCGGGATCTCGACCCTGCTGATTTCCTTCCTGTTCACCATGTTCTATGCCCAGGGGGCCATCTATGAAGCCCGGGATAACGAGATGCTGCTCTCCATGCCGATCTCGCCCAGCGCGATCCTCATGTCCCGGCTGCTGAGCCTGTATTTTCTGAATTTCCTTTTCTCCCTGGCGCTGCTGGGCGGCTGCGGCGTGATCCGAATCGTCCTGGGCAAGGATGATCCAATCAACGCCATGGGCGTCGTGATTCTGGTGCTGTGCGTTTTCATCCTGCCGCTGATTTCCACGACGATCTCCTGCCTCATGGGCTGGCTGATCTCGCTGGTGACCCGGCGGATGCGGAGGAAGGCAATCTTCCAGCTGATCCTCTCGGTGCTGCTCCTGGGCGGCTTCTACGCCTTTACCTTCAATATGCAGAACGTGCTGGAGGCGGCGATGAAGGAAAGCCAGAATCTGGCTGCCACCTTCAAATCCGTCCTCTTCCCCTTCTATGCCATGGGAACGGCGATTGCGGACGCGAACTGGCTGATGCTGCTGGCCTTCGCGGGCTGCTGCATCGTGCCCTTCGCGATTGCGCTGTTCATCCTCAGCCGGAACTTCATCAAGATCGTGACCACCAAGGTCGGCGCGAAGCGGACGAAGTATGTAGCCGGGGAGCTGAAGGAATCCTCCGTGGTGTGGGCCATGACCAAAAAGGAACTGTCCCGCTTCACCAACAGCTCCTCCTATATGCTGAACGCGGGTCTGGGCGTGCTGTTCTGCGTCGTCCTGGGCGTGATAACGCTGATCGTCGGTCCGAAGGTCATCATCACCGTGGTGAATATCTATGCCCGCGGCTCGGATATCGAGAGCTTCCTGCCGGGAGTGACCGCTGTGCTGCTGAGCGTCCTGGCCGGAATGACCTATATTTCGGCGCCCTCCATCTCCATTGAGGGCAAGAACCTGTGGATTATGATGAGCACGCCCGTCAAAGCCGGGGAGGCGCTGAATGGCAAGCTGCTGGCGCACCTGGTGGTCGCGGTTCCGGCCTCGCTGATCAGTTCGCTCCTCTTCATGCTGGCGATCCGGATGGATGTGCAGCAATCGATTATCGTCTTCGTGATGCCGCTGATGGCCAACGTGTTCTGCGCGGAATGCGGGCTGATCGCCGGCCTGTATAACCACCGGTTTGATTATCCCAGCGACGCCAAGGCCGTCAAGAGCGGCACTGCTTACCTCATTCCCATGCTGGGCACGATAGCGCTGTCCCTGGCCCCGTCCATCCTGTTCTATACGACCCTGCAAAAACAGGGCATCAGCTATCAGACCTGCACCCTGGCGGCAACAGGGCTGATGCTGGTGCTGGATATTGGGATGTTCATTTTCCTGAATTCCTCCGTCGCCGCGGCGAAATGGAACCAGATGGGGAACGAATAAAAACGGCCTCCGGGTGAAGGTTTCATCAGCCATTGAGGGGCACTGCGTCCAGGAACGATAGCTGTTCAGCCTTTTCCGGCAGGCGGCTCATATAGTCAAAGCATTCTTCCGGGCTGTACATGATCCCGTGATCCCGGCAGAATGACCGGAACAGATCCATCAGCCGCCTGCCGTTCGGGCTGGGCACTTCATATGCGTTTCCGTAGGTCCGGATATATTTTTCCTTCAGCCCCGGAAAATGCCTGTCCAGCGCTGCGTAATAGTATTCCCGGTCGCCCTCCCGCAGGGTCATTCCCATGTCAAAGCAGATGATCCCCTTGACCTTTGCCTGTGCGCAGGCTTCGAGGATCGCTTTGACATTTTTTTCTGTGTCGTTGATATACGGCAGGATCGGCGTCAGCCAGACGACCGTAGGGATCTCCCTTTTCCGCATCTCTTCCAGCACTTCGACCCGCCGCTGCGTGTGGCACACGTTCGGCTCCAGGATCCCGCACAGCCCCTCGTCCCACGTGGTCAGCGTGATCTGAACCACGCATTTGGCTTTCCGGTTGATCTCCTCCAGCAGGTCAATATCCCGCATAATCCGGTCGGATTTCGTCTGGATCGCCGCGCCGAATCCGTATTTGCGGATGATCTCCAGGCACCTCCGGGTCAGCCCCAGCGTTTCTTCGCATTGCATGTACGGATCCGACATGGAGCCCGTGCCGATCATCGCTTTCTGCCGTTTGGCTTTCAGCGCCTGTTCTAACAGTTCAGGCGCGTTTTGTTTTACCTCGATGTCTTCAAACGGATGGGTAAACCGGTAGCATTTGCTTCGGCTGTCGCAGTAAATACAACCGTGGGAACATCCGCGGTAAATATTCATTCCGTAGTGGCCTTTCCCGCCTGTCAGGATTCCTTTCGCGTCCACAAAATGCATCTGTTTTCTTCCGTCCTTCCGCGGTCTCCGCTGTCTCCCGTTTTCATTCCGCCCGTTTCCCGAATCCGTTGAACCAGGCCCGCTCCTCAAACGGCATCTTTTTCGGCGCGGCCGGCGCGCTTTCCGCGATCCCGACCGGCAGGATGCAGATCAGCTCATATTCATCCGGCACGCCGAGGATTTTTGCTATCCGATCGCCGATCCGGTCCGTATCGGTAATATGCCCTTCATACCAGCAGCTTTCATATCCCATCGCGGTCATCGCAAGCAGCATGTTTTCGATCGCGGCGGAATAGTCCTGTGTCGCGAAGCACCGGTCCCGATAGGCATTGATTCTGCGCGTCAGCACGCAGATCATCGCCGGCGCCGTCTCCGCTACCGGCGGATCAATTTCCGCGTGAAGCCTCGCCAGAACCGCCGGGTCATCCACGGCAATCAGGCTGGTTGTCTGTTTGTTGCAGCCGGAAGGCGCCGCCAGCCCGGCTTCCATGATGGCAACCAGGTCTTCCCGGGGCACCCGGTCCGGTTTGTATTTCCCGCGATAGCTGTGCCGGCTCAGAATCATTTCCAGGAATGGTGTCGTATTTTTCACGTTCAGTCTCCTCCTTGATTGTGCCTTATAGGCAATTCCTTCATAAATTCCTTCCCTGATATTGAACTGTGACGACATACACCGTTTTATGGTATTCATCGATCTTGAATATTGCTACATAATTGTCAATTAACAGTTGCTTATAACCTCTTCCGGCATATTTCCCAACTTGACGATCCTGATGTGCAGATGGAAAAGAAGCCAATGTCTCAATAGCTGCCCAGATCCTGTCTGTCTGACCTTTTGCGTTTTCCGGGGCCAGCTTCTCCATCGCAATGTACGCATAGATGTTGTCTATATCCCGAAATGCTTTGGGATACAGCATAACCTTAAAATTCTCCATAATACTTCCCATCCAACCTTGCTTTTGCGTCATGCAGGGAAATCGGAGCAGCGCCTTTGGCGACCTCAGCTTCAGCCTCATAGATCGCCTGATCAATTCGGTTGATCTGTGCAAAACGTTCATACAACTCAGCGCTCATAACAACCAGATCGCTATATCCGTTTTTTGTTATAAAAATGGGTTCCTGCATTTTGTGCGCTATTTCGGAAATCTCGCTGGTGTTTCGTAAATCTCTGATGGGCATAATCGTAGGCATAATCAAATCCCTCCTCTTATTGCATAATTGTAGCACAATTATGCGGCGATGTAAATAACGATAGAATGATTAATTTGGAGTAATGTTTCATTTGAAGAAACACTGATTAAAGCGCCAGCAGGATCGCTTCGGCGCAGCCGCCGTGATCCAGGTCGGCAACGATCCTGTCCGCGGCGGCTTTGACGTGGTCCGGAGCGTTGCCCATGGCGACGCCGAGCCCGGCAGTCCGCAGCATCGGGATATCGTTCTCTGCGTCGCCCACGGCGATGCAGGCTTCTGCCGGAATCCCCAGTATGCCGCACAGGCGTTCCAGGCCGGAGCCCTTGCTGACGCCGGCGGCGGAGCACTCCAGCGAGGAAACCTCGGAATACACCAGCTCCAGTTCCCGGGTTTCCAGCTGTGCCCGGGTACGGATGCGTTCCTGCGGATCCGCGTGATAAAGGTTGATTTTCAGGAAAGGATCGCCGCAGCTTTCGGCGAAGGCAAAGATGTCCGGCACGAGGGTCATGGCCTTTTCATACAGGGGACGGTAGACCCCCATATGGAAGTGTTCTAGGTTTTTCAGGTGGGAAGCCTGAATGACATCCCGGTCCGCCGTCACAAACTGCGGCATCATATCCTTCGTCCGGGCAAGGCGGAGGATCCTTTGAACCTGCCCGGCGGGAATGCCGCGCAGGCCGAAGGCTTTTTTCTCTTGGATATCGTACAGCCCTGCGCCGCTGGCAAAGACCGCGTACTGCACCTCCGGCAGCAGCGCGGTCTGGTCCTCCAGCTCGCAGATGGCCCGGCCGGTGTTAAACACGACGGTCTTCCCGGCGGAGCAGGCGGCCTGGATGGCCTGGATGTTTTCCTGCGGGATTTCCTTCCGGCTGTTGAGCAGTGTGCCGTCCAGGTCCAGCGCGATCAGTTGGTAGCTCATGACCTGTCCTCCTTCCGGACGATCCGGTGGTCAAAGATCGCCAGCAAGGCCGGCAGCAGCGTCAGCACCAGCAGCACGGACATCGCGGCCCCGCGGGAGATCAGCAGGCCGATGCTGGAAATGTAGTAGATGCTGCATTGAATCCCGATAATGAACCCTGCCGTGATCAGGATGATCCCGGAGGTCAGCACCGTAGGCAGCGCCCTGTTCAGCGCTTCCTGCAGGGCTTCTCTCGCCGGCATGCTGCCCCGGCTCATCCGATACTGGTCGCTCAGCAGAATGCCGTAGTCGATGGTGGCCCCCATCTGGATTGACAGGCAGATCAGATAGGATATGAAGAAAACAGGTTGGTTGAATACTTTGCTCATACCCATGGAGAGCCAGATGGCGCCTTCGATGACGACCACCAGCAGCACGGGCAGCAGGATGGAGCGGAAGGACAGAATGACAATCAGCAAAATGGCCAGCAGCGTGATCAGGTTCACCTTCAGCAGGTCGCTGTGAAAGGCGTTTCCGATGTCATACGTGGACATGGGCCCGCCGGTGGCATAGTATTCGTCCCCGTATACGCTCTTTGCGGTTGCGAGAATGGCATCCATGCAGCTGTTGAAGTCCGGATCGGTGACCGTGAAGGCCGGGATCAGAATCATCCGCTGATAATGCTCCCCGATGAAAATTTCCCGCGCGGAGTCCAGCTGCTGCTTCAGCTCGAGGATGGTTTCGTTTCCCTGTGCGATCGATTCGGCGGCGGACAGCAGGATGTCGGCCCGGACGGAGGAACCGAACCCGTTCATCAGGAAGAAGGCGGACACGAGAGCCTGGTTCGTCCCGGTCATTTCCGATACTTCCGCCGGCGTGTAGTACTTCAGCGCCGCTTCTCCCGTGGTCACCATGGCGTTGATCGTCCGTAGCGCGGGTGAACCGTCCTCCCGGCGGGTTTCCTCCAGCTGCCGGACCAGATCCCGCTGTTTGTCATAGTCCTCGTCCGTTTCGCCGCCGGGAATGAGCAGAACCAGCGGATTGGTAACGCCGAAGACGGAGGAGATTGTCCCGGTGTCGTCTTTCGCCAGGGTGTTGGCGACCATAAAGGTGTAGGTATTGTTCGCCGTCAGGAATGCGCCGCACGCCACCAGCAGCATCAGGATCGCCGCCAGGGGCTTCCGCTTTTTCCACACCCACCCGCCGAGGCGGGCGCCGTTCAGGCGGATCGGACGATGCCGCGTTTTCTGCAGCGGTTTTTTCATCAGCAGCGTCAGCGCCGGCATCAGCAGGAACACCCCCAGCATGCTGATCACGATGCCCTTGCTCAAAACCAGGCCGATATCAAACCCGATCGTAAAGCTCATGAACAGCAGCGAGAGCAGCCCCGCTACCGTGGTCATTGCGCTGGAAGCGATCCGCATGAAGCACTGGGAAAGCGCCTCCGTCATCGCTTCCTCCGGGCTCATCCCCTCGTCGCAGCAGCTGTTCCATGTGTGCAGCAGCATGATCGCGTAGTCGATGGACAGGGCCAGCTGCAGGATGGCGCACACGGCGAACGTGATAAAGGAGACGTCCGGAAACAGGAAGTTCGTTCCCATGTTGATCAATATGGAAACCGCGAAAACGATCAGCAGCACAATCGGCTCGAACCATGCGTGGCTGGTCAGCAGCAGCACCAGCACCACGATCACCACGGAGATCGCCATTACCCCCGGAATCTCGGCGCTCACGCTCTTTTGCACGTCCAGCTGTTGCGCCGTGGTACCTCCGACCCAGTAGCTTCCGGCTTCCGGAAACCGCCCGCGCAGTGCGGTAACCAGGGCCGCGGTGTCACATTCACGCAAGGTCAGCGTGATTCGCTGATAGGCGATCCCGTCCTTGGTTTTTGTATCCGTCTCGGGATCATATTGCGCAAAGCGGACTTCGTCCATGCCTTGCAGCTGACGAACGTATTCGGCGATGGTTTCTTCGCTTTGGTCAGCGAACATGATGGACAGCTGCTCCGTGGAGCCGAATTCGCTGTCCATAACCTTCAGCGCTCGCTTGGTCATCGTATGATCGGACAAATACCGGGTCAGGTCGTAGTTGATTCGGGTTCGGGCAATCTGGGGTACGCTCCACACAGCGATGATCAGCAGGATAATCAGGATCGCCATTCGGTATCTGACGATGGCTCCCGCAATCTTGCGTCTCATGCCCGTGCCCCCCCTTCCGTTGTACCAAAATTCGACGTCTCCGCGCTTTTTTCCTGCCGGCTCAGTCCTTACAAACTCCCCGGCGCGTTCTTGTACCACTTTCAGCTACAATGAGGAATCACGCCTTTCCCTTGTGATGCTTCTCCGTCGTGTGTTCGTGTGTTCGTGTGTTTTCATTTTTCGGCTTTTTGCCGCTCCGTCTGGTGTTCTGGTGTTCTGGTGTTCGGGTGTTTTCATTTTTAGAGACGATGGGGACGGTTTTTAGCGTCTCATTTTTGAGACGGAAAGAACCGTCCCCATCGTCTCTTGATTCGTCGGATCCTCCGCCAGTTTTTGCAGCTTAACAATATCATAAGTTCACGTGCAGGTCATACGAAGTTGAGCGAAGTAAAGCGAACAGTTTTCAAAAATCTGAAATTTATTATGCCCAGAGAGGGGGCTGATCATGTGTTTCTGCTGCGATCGCGGGCTGAATGTTCCTTGTTCTTGAGTATTTTGAAAAAAGTACTTATACGCGTATATGTGCTATTTACATGTATTAATGACTTCCCAATTTCCTGTACTATAGGATCAGCCTAAAACGTCACTTTTTCGAATGCTTTCAGCTGCAATTCATCAAATCACTCCAGATCTTAT
>Ga0310690_10007832_pt1 | contig 13679 bp, 9 predicted proteins | sample AusTroGonzalo_MG_2_FD_207661 | JGI IMG/M metagenome (GOLD analysis project Ga0310690, IMG submission 207661) | Bovine rumen microbial communities from tropical cattle in Woodstock, Queensland, Australia - Gonzalo_04 (v2) (version 2) | ecosystem: Host-associated > Mammals > Digestive system >... | reverse complement strand
GCAATAGCGCACAACATCGCCACCAAATAAGGAATAATTTTAACGGCAATATCAAATCCGTCTTTCGCCCCGTCTATGAAGGTTTCATAAACGTTCAAGCGCTTGATTAAACCTGCTAAAATAAACAAAACAATAAATAAAAACAGCACAAAGTTTGCAAAAACGGAAGAATATTCCAATCTCAATTCGGCGGGAATCGATATAAAATAGTAAGCCAGCGCGCCGACAATAGCGATAAAAGCTGCCATATAAGAAAGCACAACTTTGTTAAAAATATTGAGTTTTTGCACGAACGCAACGGCCAAAAATCCCACCAATGTCGAAACGGAGGTGGCAAGCAAAATCGGCACAAAAACGGCGGCCGGGCTCATTGATCCGAGCATCTGACGATACATTAAAATATTAATCGGAATAAGGGTCACGGCTGTGGTGTTAATCACCATAAACAAAACCTGAGCATTTGAGGCTTTTTCTTTGTCCTTGTTTAGCTCCTGCAATTCTTGCATAGCCTTTAACCCCATCGGCGTTGCGGCATTATCCAATCCCAAAACATTGGCCGCCATATTCATCACCATCGATCCGATGGCGAGGTGATTTTCCGGCACGTCCGGCATAATTTTTCTAAACAACGGCTTTAAGCCTTTGGCAAGCAAGTTCGTTAAACCCGATTTTTCACCCACTTTTAAAAGTCCGAGCCACAAACAAAGCATTCCCGTTAACCCGATTGAAATTTTAAAACCGTTGTTTGCCGCCTCAAACAGAGCCGTCATTATGTTTTCAAAAATATCCGTTTGTCCTAAAATCAGCGAACAACAAGCCTGAATGAAAGCCACCAAAAAAAACAAACAAAAAATGATATTAAGCATTGCCGTATCTCCTTATGCCTAACAAAATACCTCTCAAATCTTAACTTTTTATTATGACGTTTGCTTTACTTTAAACACATCTTTTACATTTATCGGAGGTTTTTATGAGTATTAATATTTTATATCTTTTAATTGTTGCCGTTGTCCTTTTATATTTGTATACACTTTATGTTGCTTTAATTAAAAAACGCAACAAATTAAGAGAAGCGTCCGCTGACATTGATGTCCAGCTTAAAAAACGCTATGACCTCATTCCGAACATTTTAAACATGGCCTCTAAGTTTATGGCCCATGAAAAAGAACTCTTTGAACAAATCGTTAAATTAAGAAGCGAAGCCTTAAAACAAGATTTCAGGGCTCACCCGAGCGAGCGCATGGAAATTGAAAACGCTTTAAACAGCAAATTAAAAGATTTTTGGGTTAATGTTGAAAATTATCCTGAGCTTAAGTCCAATCAAACAATGGTTCAAGCCATGCAAACGTTTTCTGATGCCGAAGAGCATATTGCCGCAGCGCGCCGTTTTTATAACGCCGCCGTTAATGATCTTAAAAATGCGGTTGAAATTTTTCCTTCATCATTGGTTGCAAAGCTTGTTAACGTTAAAGCTGATATGCCTTTCTTTGCGGCAGAAGAAGCGGCTAAAGAGCGCATTGACTCTAAGGAATTCTTTAAATAATGTCCTTAAAAGCTGATGATCAATATGCTGATTTAAGAAACGGTTTTGAAAAGTATTGGCTTTCAACCTTAAGGCCGTTTTTGCAAAAAAAAGAAGATTTACGCAAAAAATTTGTGGCACGTTTTTTTATGCTGACGTTTATTTCTGTGTTTCTTCTGCCTTTTGCTTTCAAGGGTCTGCAGCTTCTTCTTGAACAGACCTCAAGTCCAAACGTTCAAGGGTTTGTTTCAAGCGGCTTTTACATACTTATCGCCATCCTTGTTTTTGTGGTTCAAACCCCTTACCAAGCTTATAAAAAAACCGTCAAAAATGATGCCATGAATTGTTTTATTTCCTATTTTGATGATTTTAAATATGAGCAGGAAATCGGCCTTAACATTCATGAAATGGAAGAAAGTCACATTTTTCCGAGCGCAGACAGATACCTTGCAGACGATTGCTTTAAGGGCTCTTATCAAGGTGTCGGCCTTCGTATTACCGAACAAATTTTAAAAAGAATTCGTAAAACCGGAAAAGGATATCACGAATACACCATTTTTCAAGGGATTGCCATTCAGCTTGATATGAATAAAGATTTTATCGGTCAAACAATTGTTTTAAAAGATGCGGGTTTCTTAAATCGCTTTAAAGGATTTAAGGGGTTTCAACGTATTTCTTTGGAAGACCCTCATTTTGAAAAACTTTTTGAAGTCTATGGCACAAATCAAACGGAAGCCCGTTTTCTTCTTACCCCTGTTTTTATGGAGCGAATCGTCAAATTAAAAGATCTTTATAAAGGAAAATCAATTCAGCTTTCTTTTTTTGATAACAAGCTTATGCTTGCCATCAACACCAAGAAGAATATGTTTGAGCCCTGCGCTTTTTTTAGAACAAACATCAATAAGGCCAGAATAGACACCGTCTTTGAACAGTTTTTAACCATCTTTTCAATTGTTGATATTTTAAAACTCTCTCAAAAATAAAACTTAATTTTTTCCGGTTTGATATAAAACCTTGAGCTCATAAATTTTATCTAAAGCTTCGCGCGGCGTTAAGTTGTCTGGGTTTAATTTTTCCAAAGCCTCAATGAGCGGTGATTTTTCTTCTTTACCGCTTTCTTTTAACACTTCAAACAAGGGTAAATCATTTTCCATTGATGTTATTTTTGATTTGTTTTGGTTTTTCTCCAAAGCTTTCAAAACCTGCTCTGCTCTTTTGATGGCCATTTTCGGCAAACCGGCAATTTGCGCCACATGAATGCCGTAAGAACGATCAGCGGTGCCGTCAATTACTTCATGCATAAACACAACATTTGAGTTATATTCTTTTGTTTTCATGGCGTGTAAAGAAAGGGCTTGAAGCTTATCTTTTAAAACCGTTAATTCATGATAGTGTGTTGCAAAAAGCGCGCGACATTTGTTTACTTCATGCAAATATTCCACCACCGACCAAGCAATTGACAACCCGTCGTAGGTTGCCGTTCCTCTGCCGATTTCATCTAAAATCACGAAAGATCTTGAAGTTGAGCCGTTTAAAATGGCGGCTGTTTCCACCATTTCAACCATAAAAGTCGACCTGCCTTGAGATAAATCATCAGAAGCCCCAACGCGTGAAAACACCTTATCAATCACACCGATATGCGCATAAGTTGCCGGCACATAAACACCTGTTTGCGCCAAAATCGCAATGATGGCATTTTGCCTTAAAAAGGTCGATTTACCGGCCATATTCGGTCCCGTTAAAAGCCAAATACGATTGTTTATTGCATTTAACTCGCAATTGTTTGTCACAAAAGGTCCTTCATGGCTCTTTTGCAAAGCATCTTCCACAACCGGATGTCTGCCGTCTTTAATTTCAAAAACAAGCGAATCGTCAACCACCGGTCTCGTGTAATTTTTACGCACGGCAAGTTCGGCTGTTGCCGCTGCCACATCAAGCTCAGCAAAAGCCGCAGCCGTTTTTGAAATTTCGTCGGCCATACATAAAATTTGAATGGTCAGGTTGTTAAACGCTTCCAATTCCGCTTGAAGCAATTTTTCACCGGCAGAACTGATTTTTTGTTCCAAAGCGTTTAACTCTTCCGTTGTAAAACGCATGGCGTTTAAAACGGTTTGTTTATGAACAAATTTCGGATTTTGCACGGCCGCATCCGCAAATCTGTTCGGAACCTCGATATAATAGCCCACCATGTTGTTGTATTTAATGGCCACTTTCGGAATGTTTAATTCAGCAGCATAAGTGCTTTCCATTTTTGTTATCAACATGGCGCTGTTTGTTGTGATATTTTTGAGCTCATCAATGAGCGGATCATATCCTTCTTTGATAAAACCCCCGTCTCTTGTAAAGCTTGGTAAATCATCAATGTCTTTTAAGGCTCTTTCAAGCTCATCCGTTAATGCGGAAAAATCACCCGTTTGATTTAAGATTTTCGATAAAGCTTCCGGAATTGAGGAAACGAATGTGTTAAATTTTCCGTAGTTATTGATTAAATTTTTGATTTTCGGCACAAACAACAGGCTGTTTTTTAAAGCCCACATATCCTTCGGACCGCCGCGCTTCACCGACAACCTTGAAACAATTCTTTCCATATCGGCAATTTCTTTGAAATAAGCACGTAGCGTAGATCTAATCTCTTCAATATTTAAGAAGAAATCCGCCACATCCAAACGCCTGTTGATTTCTTCAACATCAAGTGACGGCGATAAAAGCCGATTTAAGAAAAGCCTTGCGCCTGCCGGTGTAATCGTCAAATCAACAGATCCCAAAAGCGAAGCTTTTTTGTTGCCGTTTAAACCACACACCAACTCCAGATTTCGTCTGGTTGAAATGTCAATTTCCATATTTTTGGTGTCGTTGTATTTTATGATGTTTTTAATGTGCGGCTTTTCTTTGATTTGCGTATTTTCAACATAATCTAAAGCAACACCTGCCGCTGAAATTTCAGCATTTGAAAGCGTTCCGAAAGCGCTCAAATCAGCCACATTAAAAAACTTTTCTATTTGTTTTTTACTGCTTTCAACATTAAATCGCACAACGGGCAAAACAACCATTTTATCTTGGTAAAAAGATAACACCTTAAAAACATCTTGATGTTCCAGCATTTCATCTGAAACAATTATTTCACTCGGACTGATTTTGCTCAAAATGTGGTATATATCGGAAGCAAACTCACTTAAATCCGAGGTAACTTCTTTACAAAAGAAATCACCGGTTGATAAATCAAGCCAAGAAAAACCCAAAACGTTTGCCTGACGGGAAATTGAAAGCAAATAGTTATTTTCCCGTGCGTCAAGTAAATTGTCTTCCGTTAAAGTTCCCGGCGTTACAAGTCTGATTACTTCTCTTGTTACCAACGCGCTTTTAGATCTTTTTTTGGCTTCTTCAGGAGTTTCGGTCTGCTCGGCAATAGCCACTTTAAAACCTTGATGAATTAACCTTGCCAAATAATTTTCGTAGGCATGAAAAGGAACCCCGCACATAGGAATAGGTTTTCCTTTATAGGTTCCTCTTTTTGTTAAAACCAAATCAAGCGCTTTTGAAGCCACCGCTGCGTCTTCAAAAAAAAGCTCATAAAAATCACCCATCCGATAAAAAACAAGATAATCCGCATATTGTTTTTTGATGTCCAAATATTGTTGTGTCGACGGGTTAACTTTTTCTTCTTGCATCAAACTTTCTTTTTTTTAAATGAATTTAAACTTGTTGTATTTTACCTTATTTATGAGTGAAGTCTACCTTTTTTTAAAGAAAATAAACGGAGAAAGTCATGTTTTTGAAAAAAATGAAACTCTTTGAAATCGAGAAGAACTCCAATTTTTCCGAGCGTGTTTTAGGCTTGTCCGTTCCTGCTGCCGCTGTTTTTACACTTTTGGTTGCCCTGGATCTTCTTTCACCTTTTGCGGCGATTTTATCTTATATTTTTATCGTTATTTTTAATCTTGTTTTTCTTTCTCCTTTAACGCTTGAGCTTCAACGCTTAAAACAATACATCAACAGTTTAACAAGCGATGGCTTCACCAAAGATGTCAAACTTTCAAATATTGAAACAAAGGAACTTGCTCAAGCCATTCAAAGCCTTCATTCGTTTTTTGTTGCAAAAACAGATGCCCTGGAAACACAAACCCTTTCTGACACCGCTGTGCTAGATTCTCTTCCCGATCCGATTATTATGATAGATCGCTCAAGCAATGTTTTGGGGGCCAACCATGCCGCGCGCCTTCTTTTCGGCGAAAGCATTACCGAACAAAACATTGAAAAAAACATTCCCGCCGAATCGTTCGTTTCAGCCTTAAAAAAGGTGTTAAAAGAGGAAAGCGAATCCGAAAATTTAGTTTTTTTTGCCCCCACGCCTTTAAATAAAAAACTCTATACGCACATTAAGAAATTACCCTTTCTTTCAAAGGGGCGAATCGTTGCCGTTATCAGCTTTTATGATTTAACAAAGGCTTTTAAGGTTGAAAAAATGCAATCAGATTTTGTTGCCAATGCCAGCCATGAACTTCGCACGCCTCTTTCGGTTATTTCCGGCTTTATTGAAACATTGCAAACAACCGCTAAAAATGATGACAATGCGCGCGAACAATTTTTAAATATTATGGCGGAACAAGCTTCTTTCATGTCTTCGCTTATTGAAAATCTTCTTTCTTTATCAAAAATTGAGCTGTCGCAAGATACGGCGCCGAATGAAAAAACAGATGTTTTGAAAATCATTGATGAGGTTGTCAGCGCCCTTGAATTAAAAGCCGCGAATCGCAAAATGAAAATCGTTTTCGAAAAACCGAAACGCTTACCTAAAATTATTGCGGATTCTGCCCAAATCAAACAGCTGATACAAAACTTAACGGACAATGCCATCAAATACGGCCTGTCAAACACTGATGTTTTAATTTTTGTTAAAACAGTTGATGAAATTCCACACTCTAATAGTTTTAATGTTGCCTCGGGTAAAGCTCTTTCCATTGCCATTAACAACAAAGGACCAAAAATAAGTGCACAAGATTTAGCCCGTTTAACAGAGCGTTTTTACCGCTTGCAGGAACATAAAGACCTAGGCATTAAAGGAACAGGTCTCGGGCTTTCAATTGCCAAGCAAATCATCATGCGCCACAAAGGCAATCTTACTGTTTCATCAACCACTCTTAACGGCACAACCTTTACCATCTATCTGCCCTTAGAAATGAAATAGTTGTTTTTGAATTTATTCTTCCGAAATCACATCACTTACTCTCAAAATTTGCGGCAATATCACGTAATGTTCGCTGTCTTGAGGGTAATAAACATAGAGCGGCACGCTGCTCCGTCCATACTTTTTCAAAGCCTTAAAAATTTCATCATCTTGGTTTGTCCAGTCGGCCTTTAACAACTTTATTTCGTTTTCTTTTGCATAATCCATAAAGGCCTTTGAAGACAAAACCGTTCTTTCATTTAACAAACAGGTTAAACACCATTTGGCCGTAAAATCGATAAAAACGGCATCTCCGTTTTCAAGTGATTGCTGTAAAACTTCTTGACTATAAGGCGCCCACGCTTCTTCTTGTTTAATGCTGAAAACCTGATGGTAAAAAACCCAGCCGAGCCATAAAATCGTTAAAACGATCGGAACGGCTAAAACATATTCCAAACCAACCATCCATGCGCCCGGCTTTGGCATTATTTTTTTCATCACAAACGGAAACATTTCAAGCAAAGCAAAAGGCAATGCATAGCCTAATCCTAAACTTAAAAACACCGGAAAATAAACTTCGGGCGTTTCAAATAAAGCATACCCGATTGCCGCCCCCATAAACGGCCCTGTACACGGGCTTGCAATCAATACGGCAAAGAATCCCGTTAAAAAAGAATTGAGTGTCGAAATTTTCGAAATCTTCGTTAAAAAGGGCGGTGAAAAACGAAAAACATTAAGTAAAAAGAGCAAAATCACAACAAAAAGAACAATCATCACAAAAACAAAAACCGGCGATTGTAATTGGAATCCCCACCCCAAAGCAAAGCCTGCCGATTTAAATAAAAAGAGCAGTAATACAATGCTTAAAAAAGACAGAACAACGCCTGACGTGTAGGAAAAAGCTCTTAAAAATCGACCGCTTTTTATCTTAGAATTTTGAACCATATGCAATGCTTTTAAGCTCAAAACCGGAAACACGCAGGGCATTAAATTTAAGATAACACCGCCTAAAAATGCCAAAAGCAAAATCCATAAAATATTCGGCGGCAATTCTTTTAGCTCAACATGATAAACCTGATTTTTCTCTATGATTAGTCCGCTTAAAGGAAAACGTCCGGTTTCGTTTTTTATTTTTAATTTGTTTTGAGAAAACGATTGCTCGGCATCTGTTTTTAAAATGTCTTTTTGAGCTGAAATAAAATGAGGATTTTCGCCTTTGATGTTTTTTAAATATAAAACCAGTTCGCCGTTTTCAATTCGTGCATTTAAAGGTTCTTTTTGCTTTAACGGAAAAGTTTGAACGGCTTTTTTATATTCTTTTTCAAATGAGGGTGTTGTTGAAGGTGTTATCTCAAAAAAAGCCTCCTGTCCTTCACATTCATCTTTGCATGCCGTCCATGTTACCCGAAGTTTTGATTTTACATCCGTTGTGTTTAGTAAATAATAAGCTTCTTTTGAAAAACCATATTGCACAATGATATCGTCATATAAAAACACTTCAGGAACACTCGTTTCAAGCGGATCTGTTTTTTGACTGTTTACAAAAAACGTTGTCGGAACGCCGGCATCTCCTGGGTTCTCCCATGAAATATGCCATCCGTTTTTTAATGTAAAATGCGCCAAAACATTTATTGAAGAGTCTGTTTTTTGAGTTTCAATATTTAACTTTAATTTTTCGTTTTCAAAAGACGCGCCAAACACCTTTGCCGGCAGTAAAAAACAGGCAAACAACAAAACAATTTTATAAATCAAAAGTTTTTTCAAGCGGTTCCTTTTTTTGATATTTCTAAACTATAGTAAGCGCTACTTAAAACTAATAAAGATTTTAGAGCAAGTAATCCACCAAAAAAAATCGAAAGGACAATAAAAAATTGCGGCAGCAAACAAAGAAGCATAATCATCAAAAACATATCCAAATTATGCGTTAAACTCAACAAACAACTTTTACTGTTTAAGTTCAAGCTCAAGAGCGGTAATTTTGCTGTTAAGGCATACCCAAGCAAAGAAACAGCCGAAAGAAGAAACATTAAAAGCAAAAACGCTCCTGACGGCGCATAGTCATCCGGATTAAATAAAACGAAACCCCACAAAAAAAGACCATATGCGCAATAGTCTGCAAACAAGTCATAAAAAACACCGAAAGGACGTATCTGTTTTAAGCGCGCCACCGCACCATCCAAAAGATCGGCAATTCGGTTCATGAAAAAACAAAAAAGCGCCCAATATGTTGCACCCAAAGCCACAAAGTTCAACCCCAAAATCGCAAATCCCAACCCTATTGTCGTTATCAGATTTGCAGATATGCCGTATTTTACCAAAACTTTGGCTATTTTAGATGTTTTCTCGTCTATGGCATTTACCGCCAAACAAAAAAGCTTATGCATCTCTCATCTCCTTTTTAAGATGTAAGCTTTCTTTGTTTTTTTTCAATATTTTTATTGATAGAGAGGTGGAAGCGGCGTTTCTTCTTTTTCTTTCTTTTTCTTTTTATTTTTGATTGCTTTTTTAAATGCTTTTTGAAAATATTTTTCATCAAAAGGCTTTTCATCCTTTTGCCCATAAAGCGCACGGACAAGCGAATCCACAGCCAAATCAAAATCGTTGTCACCCAAAATGCCGGCGACATCTTTTAAGTTTGAAACACTTAAATCCGGATAGTTTTTTTGTGCCCATAAAATCAAATTATCACGCAAAGCTCTTAAATCTTTCTTTTTAGCGGCAGAGGCCACATCTCTAAGCTCGGGCGTTTTTTTCTTTTTTGGTTTTAACATAAAATACGCTGCAAAAACACCGCCCAAAAACGCAATCATTATTTGCAATAAAAGCCAAAAACCGTTTTGCAGATATGTTGTTTGGGAGGTTTCTTTTTCTTTTACGCCCGATTGCTCTGTTTTGTTTTGAACACTGTTTTCATAAACTTTTATTTTTTCAGATTTTAAAACAGCTTCTTCTTTACTTTGTGTGTTCACATTAAACCACGGCACAACAATTTCAGGCAAAGTCACCTCGCCTGATTTTTGAATAATAAAACTGTCCAATGTTTTTTGAATGCCTATTATCTTTCCATCGGAAACTTCCGTTCTTCCCGTCGGCTTTTCGGGATATTGCGTCACATCTTCGTTTGAAGAAATGTTTAATTCAGGAAGCTGCGAATCGTTTAAACCGACAGCTTTGAGGGTTATCTCTCTTGTTAAAACAGACCCCTGCACCACACGATACGGCAAATCAACAAACCTTGCCGAAATTTCCACCTTTTGAGCAGGGAGCCACCAACTTTCTTGATAGTTTTCCGGCACCGGTAAAATATTTATTTTTTCCCCTTCTTTTTCAACTTTAATCGGTTGTTCCAAACCAAAAAACGAAGGAATGTTTATTTGGAAAAGCCCGTCACCAAAAATAGATTTCACGTTCGGCTTCTGATATATCGACGCGTTTAAGTAAACATTCGGAATTTTAAGCTCGCCTGATTTTTGCGCAAACAACGCATATGAAAACACAATCTCTCTTAAGCCGTCCTTTGCTGTTTTAATAACAGGCTCTTGTAAACTTTTGATAATGAAATCCGTTGTTGTTTCAAAGTCAATTAAAATATTTTGAAGTTCTCCTTTGTCTCTTAAGCGAACGATATAGTTTATCTGCTCTTGAACAAAAGGCTCTTTTTTCCCTTTAATTTCCCCTTCGAGAGTATATAAATTTTTGGGTGTCTCTGAAAAAGAACTATCTTCGCTGTCCTCTGTTTCTTCATCCGAAACAGTCACGAAAAGAGCATTTGTTTTTTCGTTTCCGACCACAATTTCCGGAATCGTTATCTTTCCCAAATCGTTTGTACTCAAAATAAATGTCCAGGTTGTTTCGGCGCTTTTTTGCCCATTGATGATATAACTTTGTTTTGAAACGGAGGTAGAGAGAACGTTAAACAAATTTTTCAACACACTCAAGTCCGGCATTGCGGAAACATTATCGGTGGCTTTAATCGTTAAAACAATCGGCTCTTTTTTTGCAAAAACTTTCTTTTCAACGCTTGCCGTTACCGCAGCCTGTGAAGCAAAATTTGTGCTTAAAAAAATCAAAAAGAAATATATAAAAAATTTTTTCATTTTAATTTTGATACCTCTTTTTTAAATATTCTTGTTTAATAAATGCCTTTAAAAGCCCGCCCGGATCATCTTTTATTTCTCTGAAACGTTGCACACGCGCTTGCACGGTTTCATCATATTTGTCTGCCTTTTCCTCTTTGGCAGGCATCTGAGGAATCCGTTGTTTTTCTTTTGACAGGTCGTGTTCTAACTCATTTTTGTTTTCGTTTTTCCCGTCAGAATTTTCCTCACTTTTATCTTGGGTTTCATCAACAGACGATTGTTGTTCGTTTTGTTTTTGATCCTGTTCGTTGTCATTTTCCTCGTTTGTTTGGGAGGCTGATGCGCTATTTTGAGATTCTTTTTCCTCGTTTTCTTCGTTTTGATTTTGGTTGTTGTTTTGGTTATTTTTATTTTGATCTTCTTCTTTTTTTTCGTTTTTGGAATTTTGTTTTTGTTTCTCGTTTTGCATCATGTTTTTCAAATATTCCAAATTAAATTTCGCATCTTCATGATTTGGTTCTTTTTCTAAAACCTCTTCATAAACTTTGATGGCTTCTTCAATTCTTCCGCCCTTTGCCAAAGCGTTTCCAAGATTATAAAGCGCTGTCACACCTTCCTGATTTTTAAACAAATCAATCGCGGCCGGGTAGTTTCCAGATTTGTAATAGGCAGAAGCTTTCCATGCGTTGTTATCAAATTTTGAAGCGGCTTTTTCAAACTCTTTTGCTTTGAAAAGAATTGCACCCTCTTGGTTGTTGTTAAAGAAAAATCCGGCGGATGCTTCAAAACTCAAAAATGTTGTTAAAATCACAACAAGCGCCCCTTTTCTGAAAAACAGCAACACACAAAACGCCACCAGAAAAACCAAAATAAAACCATTGTCAACAGGAACGCTGACCATTGTTTTGCTTTCTTGTAAATCGGCATTTAAATCCGTTTTCAGAAAATCAACCAGTTTTTGCGAAGAGATAACACTCGTATCAAAATATCCTCCCCCGCCAACTTTGGCAATTTCTTTTAATTTTTTGTTTTCGCTTAAAGACAGGCCGTAAACACTCACCTTAAAACCATCTTTTTGAGCCTCTTTTGCTTTCATTAGAGCTTCATTAAAATCAAGAGGTACGTCAGATGTTAAAATCAAAATATGCCCTTTTTCGTACTCACCTTCTTTTAGTTTTGTGTGTGCCAAATCGATGGCTCTGTCAAGCTTGTTTCCGCCAAGGGGCATAATGTCCGATTGCACAGCCGGCATTAAATTTAAAACCACCTTTTTATCGTCTGCCAACGGACTGATTAAGAAAGGTTCATACGTATAAACAATTAAACCGCTCGGTGATATTTCCGATTTTTCAAAAATGTTTCCTATTTCCATTTTTGCCCGTGCCAACCTTGAAGGACGAAGGTCCGTTCTGTTCATGTCCGACGATAAATCAAGCACCAACATCAACGGGGTTTGCTTTTTTACACTTGGCATCATCTTTTGATTAAAACTCGGACCTGATAAAGCAATGACCGCCGCAAGAAAACCCAAGCCGGCCCAAAATGTACGCCATTTTTGCGAGCTTTGTCTTGTCGCTAACAGATATTTTAACAAAGGCGCATCACAAACATTTTCCCACGTGCTTGAAAGCGCTTTTTTCTTTTGATACAAAAGATAAACAACCACCAATAAAGGCAAAAACCATAAAAACATCGGCCTTAAGAAAAGAAAACTACTCATCTTCTCCTCCGTGATAAAAGCACATTGGCCAAAACCAAAATCAACCCCATTAAAAAGGCGGCCAAAAGCGGCAAATAATAAAGTTCTTTCTTTAAATATTCAAAATTTTCTTCATAACTTTCTTTTTCAAGCTTATCAATTTCATGATAAACTTTAATCAATTCGGAAAGACTGTCTGCCTTGAAATAGCGCCCCTTTGTTTCTTCGGCAAGTTTTTTCAAGTTTTCTTCATCAAGGCCTGAGTTTTTTATGTTAAACAAACTTTGTATCAAAGATTCTTCGCCGGCGCCAATTCCTATCGTATAAACTTTTATTTTTTCATCTTTTGCCAATTTAATGGCTTGAGGAAAAGATATATTTCCGTCATTGTTTTCGCCGTCAGTAAGTAAAATAATAACCTGCTTGTCCACAGCTGTTTTGCTTTCTCTTAAACTTTTTAAGGCGAGTGCCACCGCATCGCCGATTGACGTGCTTTGTCCTGCCATACCGGCCTGCATCATCGATAAAACATCAAGAAGTGCTTTTTTATCAAAGGTTAAGGGCACCTGCTCGTAAGCTCTCGTTCCGAATAAAATAAGTCCGAGCTTGTCGTTAACGCGTTTTGAGGCAAAATCAGATATCACGGCACGCACAGCCTCCATACGCTCCAAACGCCTTCCCTGATAAACAAAATCATCTTCTAACATAGATGTTGAAATATCCGTCACAAGCAAAATATCCCGCCCCTCGTTTTCCAAGCGCACGGGTTTAGAAACTTCAACAGGCCTCATCAAGCTTAAAACAACACAAACATATAAAAGCCATAAACCCAGCCTGTTATAAGAAAATTTTGTTTCGCCTTTTGCGGAAGAAAAAAAGCTTTTATTATTTTGAATGTTTTTCAAATCTTTAAGAAATGGCACACGAAGTGCTCTTCCGGTATTTGTTTTTGCCGCCGGCAAAAAATATCTTACGGCAAAGGGTAAGAAAATAAGCCACCATAAATACGGATATTCAAAGCCCATCATAAGTTCTCCTCCACCCACTGCCGTGCAAAGCTTTTAATATCCTCAAAATCTGTTTTTTTTATGCTTAAATCGCAGGGCGCGTAAGGTGCATTAATCAACACGTTCAGCAACTCCGGAGAAATCTTATATGATGTCGTGCTTTTTAAAAAGTCAGCCCACTTATCTCCATAAAACGCCACCGCTTTTT
>Ga0310690_10007831_pt1 | contig 13680 bp, 8 predicted proteins | sample AusTroGonzalo_MG_2_FD_207661 | JGI IMG/M metagenome (GOLD analysis project Ga0310690, IMG submission 207661) | Bovine rumen microbial communities from tropical cattle in Woodstock, Queensland, Australia - Gonzalo_04 (v2) (version 2) | ecosystem: Host-associated > Mammals > Digestive system >... | reverse complement strand
GCCCAATGGTTGAAAGGATTGTCTCGATAAGACTGTATCACATACGATTGGCCATGTTCATAATTATACATCACATCGAACTCAGGAAGCAAGGAACTGTCTTTTCCAGCAATGATGCCAACGACGTGCAACGTGTCGTCCTGAACAATCAATGGCAGATCTACTGACTCATTATCCAGTTTGGCGGCCAATTTTTCAGAGATGAAGGCCGCATTGCGCTGCGAAAGCATCTCGGGACTTCCTTCCTTGAACACAACGGGAAAGATGTCGAAGAAATCCACATCACAGACAAACATATTGCCTACGAAGTTTTGCTCGCCAACGTGAATCAACTGGTCCTGCAGGAAATGGAAATGCGACACGGTTTCTACCTCGGGCAGTTTGCCGTCGATGACTTCTTTCATACCGTAGCAATTGAGGAATTGTTCTTTATCGCCCACTGCATAAATTCGCTCGCGGTCGGGGTTCTCGCGCGTCACAGCGTATTGCTGCACCACGTAGCAGAAGCTGATGATGACAAAGGCCAAGGCCACACTCAATCCGATGAACTCAATGGCGGTGTAGAGCTTGTTTCGCGACAGGAATTTCAGGTAGGTTTTCATTATTGTTGAATTGTTGATTGTTTAACTGTTGAATTGTTTGTTGACCATGGATGATGGCCTATGACTATGGCAGCTTTTTATAAGTTATGAAGTTCTTCTTTCTAATGAAGCTGCCATAGGCCATAAGCCATAGTCATTGTTGAATATATGGTGTCCCTCCATAGTAATTAACCACACTATTCTTGATAAAGTATTGAAGCTGGGCGTTAAGGTGCTCGGCGAGGGCGTTGAGGTAGTTGTTGGAGGCAGTCTGGTATTCGATGGACGAAATCAAGCCTTGCTCGAAGCGCTTGCCGTTCAGTTGATAGGCCTCCTCTTGCAAGTCGGCGCGGGTGGCGGCTTGGCGCAGGGCATCGGCGCTGCCGTCGCGGTCGGCTATAGCGCGGCGCACCTCGGCCTCCACGGTTTGGAGCGTCTGCTCGTAGTCGGCTTTGGCACGTTCGAAGGCGTTCTTCCGCTTTGCAATGTTGGAATGCTTGGAGAGGCGGTCGAAGATGGGAATGCTCAATGAGAGTTGGATGTATTCGCCGCTGTTGTTCTTCAACTGGTCGAAATAGGGCGTGGGCACATAGCCCTCCATGCCAGGATAGGTGAAGAAACTCGTCGACCAGCCGCCATAGAGCGAGAGGGTGGGCACCAGTTGCCAGCGAGCCGTCTTCAAGGCGAGGCGGGCATTTTTCATCGTGCCCTCGGCCAAAAGGACGGACGGCATATTTGTTTTGGCAAATTCCACCATTTGTGAAATATCTTCCGTTCGGCTGCCACGGTGTGACAGCCCTACAGCCGTTTCGTTTGTAGGGCTGTCGCATTGCGGCAGCCGCGAAAACGATTCATCAATTTTCAATGGTGTTTCGATAGGCCAAAACATCACATCCTTCAAGGTGATCATGGCGTTGTTGAGGTTGTTGCGGCAGGTGGTCAGTTGGTATTGTCGCTCGGCAAGGTCGCTCTGCATCTGCACCACATCAGCGTGCGACTTCTGTCCTAGTTGTTCTTGCCTCGTGGCGAGTTGTACGGCCTTCTCTGCCGTGGCCACTTGTGCCCGCAAAGCCTTCTCCAACTCGGTGCAGTAAAGCACGTTGCAGTAGGCTTCCATCGTGGCGAGACAGATTTGGTCTTCCAGCTGTTGCTCTTTGGTGAAGCCCATCAATTTTGCCGTCTTGGTGATTTTCAGGTTGTTGACTGCCTGGAAACCGTTAAACAAAACGATTCCGCCCGAGAGGCTGTAGCCGTTGTGGAATGAAGTTGTTCGGATATAGGTGTTGGTCTCTGGGTCGATGCTACGGCCGAAATTGAAATAGGCAGACGTACCACCGCTTATCTGAGGCGTGAAGGCATCCAGAATGGCATCACGGCGGTCGAGCTGTGCATCACGGTTGTCAGCCTGTTGGATACGGATTTTGGTGGAATGCGCCACAGCATAGCGCATACAGGCTTTAAGGTCCATGGTGATAGTGTCCTGGGCCTTGACCTGATTCAAGGCCCCCAGGAACATCATCAAAATAAAAAAGTTATGCTTTGCTTTCATCATGCGTATATTATAATGATGCACACGGCAAAGCATATCTCGTGCCAAAAATGTAAAATATTAAATATCAATACTTTGAAAAATCAACCTTTTCAAAAAGTGTAAAATTTCTTTACAGTGGTGTAAAGAAACTTTACAGTGGCACTTTACAACTGCGGGAAAACTTTTTGCGGAAACTTCTCCATTGACAAAAGCCGTTTCTCGATGCTTTTCCAATCCAACGGTTTTCCATTGGCCATTTTTACGGGTGCATTCTTGTTGATGTCGTCGAAATAGACAATACCTTTCAGCGGCATCAACGGATTGGAATGGTATTTTTCTTCGTAAAACTTCAGCATTTGCTCTAAAGAGAATATAGAAGAAAGATAAGCCACATCCACGAAATCCTTAATTCGCGTACCATTACCCGCAATGGCATTCAGTTTCATTGCGCAAATGTCCTCCAAACTGGCCAATCGAATGCCTTCCTCCAAAACAAAAGGCTTCAGCCAAGGATAGGCATGTGCAATGCAATCCACTTGTACTCCCCCGATTTCCCCTTTCACCGTTGCAAAAGCCAAATAATCTGTTTGCAAATGATAGTTCTGCTCCAAATACTCACGCAACTCATCTGCCTCAAATTCCTTTTCGGTGAACAAGTCCAAATCAACGCTGATTCGATGACCCATTTGAAGTGCAAGTGATGTTCCGCCCACAAGCGCAAAACTTTGCAAACGTTCATCGCCCATCAACCTTTTCAAGAGTTCCAATGTAGCGGCATCGATTGTTTCCTTGTATAGCATTTCAGTTCCTCCTTCCTCAAATCAAACGCGACACAGGCAAAGTTCATGTCCTTGTCGTTCATGTAGGGGATTTCACGCAAGGCTGCCTTCACGCCTTCCAAGCTGTACAAATTGAGAATGGCATAAAAATCGTCCATCCGACCGCGTTCCAACACACGCTGCACAACCTCATTGCGCATCTGTTGCCAGTCGAACTTCTCAAGGTCGAATTCCCAAAGCAAACTCGGCCTCACTTTGGCGTTTCTGTGATTATGGTAATCCTCAAAAGGCATCGCATTAGATTTTTGGCAAAATTACGAAAAATCCTTGAATTGTACAATTAAAGAATCTTTATGAACCCCTATTTCTTTGTGTCGTCAACAATGCAAGCCACCGTAGTGTCACCCGTCACGTTGACCACAGTACGCAGCATGTCCAAAGGCCGGTCGATGCCCAAAATCAAGGCCAAACCTTCAATCGGGATGCCGACTGAATCCAAAACTATCATCAGCATGACGATGGAACCGCCTGGAATGCCAGGCGTGCCGATGGACGAGATAGTGGCCGTAGCCAATATGAGCAGCATCTGACCAAAAGTCAGGTCCAAACCAATCACTTGAGCCAAAAACACTGCCGCCACTGCCTGATAGCAGCTTGTGCCATCCATGTTGATGGTCACGCCGACGGGAAGCACAAACGACGAGACTTCTTCGGAAACGCCCAAATGTTTCTGCGTCCGCTCCATCGTCAAAGGCAAGGTGGCCGCACTCGAACTGGTCGAAAAAGCTAATATCTGCACGGGAAACACCGCATTGAAGAATTGACCCAGTTTCTTTTTGCTGAAAATGCGCAAAAGCGAAGAATAAACCAAAAAGATGATGACTGCCAAGGCCAAAACGACCGTCAAGGCATACATACCCAAAGCGGAAATAATGCCCACATCGCCCGCATAGTCCACAATCAGGCCCGCCATTAAGGCAAAGACCCCAATGGGTGCAAACGCCATGATAAAGTCGATGATTTTCAGCAGAATGAGATTTAGTTGTTGAAAAAAGCGCACCACGGATGCCGTTCGCGATTGTCCCACACAAATCAGTGCAACACCAAACAACAAAGCGAAAAAGATGACTTGCAGCATATTGGAATTGCTGCTGAAGGCTTGGAAGATGTTTTCGGGCACAATGTCCACAATAGGCTGCATCGGCGAGTCACTTTTCACCTGCTGCATCTGGGCTTCACGCTCCGCCACGGTCTGTTGGTAACGCTCCACAAATTCCGACTGCTTGTCCTTCGGGAATAGTTTCCCCGGCTTTACAAGACTGACCATTCCCAAGCCAATACTCACGGCCAAGATAGTGGTGCAAACATAAATCAATATGGTTTTCAGGCCGATACGAGACAGGCTCTTGATGTCCTTCAAACTAACCACACCCAAAATGAGTGAAACCAACACCAAAGGCACAGCAATCAGCTTGAGCAGACGCATGAAAATTGTACCCCAAGGTGCCACCCAATCATGCACGAAGCCTTCCCAATGCAAAGCAATGGCCAAAAAACCGAAACCCAAACCAAGCCCCATGCCCAGCAAAATCTTGGCATAGAGCGGAATGCGTTTTCTATGGACAGTATCGTTACTCACTCACAACAATCTTTTTCGTGATGACACCTTCATCGGTGAAGAGGCGAAGGAAAAATACTCCTTCGGCATAGCCTCCGAAATGGCAATCAATTGAATAGTTATCCACCTTTTTGCTTTCCACCGTCACGCCGCTTACCATGGTTATTTCATATCGACGAATAAGCGTTGTAGATTCCACATGCAATTCATCCTTGACAGGATTGGGGGCAACCTTTACTTTCACGTTGTTCTCGTCAACCCCAGTGCCAATAAACTGAGCCACCAAATCTCGAGAACCTTCCACACAAAAACTATATGGGTTGTCAGTCGAAACTTCAACGCCATTTTCCAGCCAACTGGTAAAAGCATAACCTTCGTTGGGTCGTGCCATCACGGTCGCCATCGATCCAACTTCATACAAGCCAGTTCCTTGGATGGTTCCTGCCACTGTGTCAGATGCTACAGCATCTACTCTCACTAAAGAGACGGAATAGCTGACCGGTTCATCACATTCTACCCCTTGATAGGACGACCACACCATGTAGGTCCAGTCGCCCACAGAAAGATCATGGTCGACAAAATCGCGTCCGTGCCATCCGGTCGCCAAAAGTCCGTCGTTTCGGGTCACCCGATAAGTCACACCATCTTCAAGCATCGTTTTCATCATCCAAGAATGGCCCAGACCGTGTAAATAGAAAGAATCCGACATCTCGGTAGAATAAAAAGCGGCATTCTCCACTCCTGGTCCATCATATTCGCAAGCCGCCGAGACATAGTATATTCCTCCTGGAGTATTCATCACGATCCAAACATCTTGCGTAAAATCCAAAGGATAAGGTGTATCGAGTAGCATATTAACCCATCCATAATCGTCAATTTCAAATAATTGCTGTGCCATCACCTCGGTCACCCCTCGGTCGTTACCTCTACAGATATTCAATGTATATGGCCCCAAAACAGTTACATACAAACTGACACCCTTGATGTAGTATCCTGCGAATGGTTTCAGCATTTCAGCTGGATAACGCTGTCCCCAAAAGGTCGGATTAGGATAAGTGGGGCCGTATCCATACGAGCCGACCCACTGTCCAGTACCGTATGCCAAAGTATCGTTCATGGGGGAAGGCATATCCCAATGAAGTGTCAAATACTCACCCGACACCGAAGCACTAAGAGCAGTTGGATTGGGTGCGACGAACTCATAGAACACCTCCACGCTGGTGGACTTCCACGACCTATTGCCATTGCCGTCGATGGCTCTCAAATAATATGAATGAGTACCATAGCTCATTGTAGTATCATAATAGAGGCTTGCTGTCACGCCTGTGGCAATGAGTTCCTCATCGCGATATACATTGCATGACACTGCTCCTTGGGGCATGGTCCATGTCAGTTGCACCTGATGTTGCATTATATTAGCTGTCAAATCATTAGGAGCTGCAACTGTAAAGACTGGGGAAATTCCTTTGACCACATAATTGCCGTTGGTTTCTCCAACAGGAATCATGGAATAGACATCGTAATAACCATCACCTGACCCACCCAATCCCCAGTTGAAGTGGAAGTAATCAAACTCATCATATCCATCGCATACAAAAGCATGAAATGCATCACGAGATCTCCCATCATGCGGGAGCGCTGATGCATAACACATGGGCCTCAACGCATTCAGTTCCGCCTTGAGCAACGACTTCCATGCCTCTTCGGAATAGGTGTTTTGATACCTCCACTCTATTGTTGGGGCATATCCAAAATATTCAGGCATACTCGATACCATCTTCGTCATATCGCCTGCGCTTTCGCCAGGGCTGTAATTCATATCTATTGATACACCACAATGGTACATCAACGTACTCAGGGCTTGCCTCTCAACCTCATTGACAGTCGATGGAAGTGGACTCAACGGCATGTGATCCCAGTCGTAGGTAGCCGCACTGAAGTCAGCCGACACGGTGCCATAGTCAGGATGGACATACGAATGTGAACCTATACCATGATTGGGAAACTCCCAGTATTTCATCACTTGCGCCATCGCCGTCGCCGCACAACCCGTGACGCTTCCTTCTGGACAACTGCCGTTGTAGGGATTGCCTTGACCCCACCTGGTCTTCACCAAGGGTTCTACAACGGTTCGGTTCACCACGGGAAGTCCCAATCCTTTCCTTACAGAATCCCATTGTTCACGAACCTTATTGGAGACCTGTTTCCCTGCATCCTTGCAAGCTTGTATGCTCTCATCAATTTGTATCAGCCATCCTCTAAGATTATCTTTCATTGAATCAACATCAAAACAATGGTCGCGCGAATAGCCAATGATTGGAGTCATAACATCGTCATCCGGGACAATCACAAAACAATGGTCGCCGTTGAACACATAAAGATGCTCAAACGGAACCGCGACTTCCTTCACGGAAGACTGTTTCAAGAAAGCAGCAGCCACATTCGTCGCTTCTTGTAGATTCACAGGTGCTGCATTGGCGGAAAGTGCCAGAAACAGGAGGCACCAAATTACGGTCGGCTTGGCTTTCATAAGGCATAAATTATATGGGTTCTATCTCATTTTCAGTCAGATACCATTATGGGACGCGACACAACCTCATCATCGGTTGTAATGCGAATCAAGTAAACACCCTTGGCGATGTCACCCAACGGAAGTTCCTCCGAAGTGGAGTTTCCGTGGCGTTGTTTCATTCGGCGGCCATCGGGAGCAATCAATTCTATCGTACGAATCACGGACTTAGCCTCAATGCGAACTTGATCCTTAGCTGGATTGGGATAGACATCGAATTTCAGCGCGGCCAACTCGTTCACATTCACATCGGTGGTGTCGGTCGGCACGACTTTCACATCATCAACAAACCAGTCGAAGGCCAAGAACTCGCCGAAAGTATTGTAGCCCCTGAATCCAATTTTGATGTTCTTTCCGATGTATTCATCCAAATTGATGGAAATCGGCTCATTGTAGGCATTGATTTGTCCGTAAGGCATGTCGGCGGCATCCCATTTGTCTTCCCAAGTGCCGTTGTAGGTGTCGTACACGCGAACCACGAAACGGTCATAACCATCGGTGCCGTACTGCACCCAAGTCCAGAACTGCAACACAGTGGGTCTGGTGATGGTCAGCACGGGAGTAATCAAAGTTTGGTCTTGTGCCGAGGGATTCTCGCTGCTGTCCCATTCCAACACAGCTTGCTTGTTGCCACGATGGGGCGAAACGATGAAATCTTCTTCATAATAGTCCGTATAATACACCGTTCCTTGGAAGCTCCAATCCCACCAAGTCGGGTTGCCATCGGTCGTCCAACCTTCGGGGAGACCGTACAAGCTGCATTCCTCGAAACTTTCAAAAAGCAAGGGGCGCTGGTAGTCCCAACGAATCGGAATCTCGTCCGACGAAACGCTGTTACCCAAAACATCCACGAGTTGCACGGTCATTGTGCCGTGGGTGTGGTTGTCGTAGGCGGGAATGGTGGCAATGTAATCGTAATTGCCCTTACCTGCTCTGGTGAAAGTCAAATCTTGGGTCACGCCCCAAATAGTATAGGTGGCCGCCAAGGTGGAAGGCATATCAGACGCATCGTGGACGCGCAAAGTGAGGTTCATCTCGGTGTCAGCGTAGGTTTGGTTACCTGAAACAGAGACTATCGTAGGCGGATTGGTATCCACCGAGGAATTGTCGATGAAAATGTCGTCAATAAGGACATCCCAGCCATAGCCGCTCACACCCTCAAAAATGATGAAACCATAACCCGTTGGACTGTCAAAAGTGAAGGAATACTCATACCAGTCATCCTCATCGGCCACCACAGGCTCCATATAGGTGCAACGGTGGACGGTGCCTAACAATTGGCCACCTTCCGAACTCGGCACCGAATTGTAGTACACATTGATACGGTCAGGACGATTGATGTTCGGATTGCTGTTGCGATACATCCAGAAACGAACGAGATTGTCCTGACTGCTCAGCTCCAGTTTAGGTGAAACCAACTCGGCAGAGCACCCTTCAGGATTGGTGTAAGTATAGAATCGGGCCATATATTGGCTTCCATCATGTGGCATAGCACTCGGTGTGGTGCTTGATGCGCGCCTGTCAAAGGCGTATGTGCCGTTGGTAATGTTGTTCTGCCAGCCAAAAGGCACGAAGTCGTTCTCGAAACCTTCCTCCAAGGGGAAATCATTGACGGGTGCCAAGGCCGTGATTTGGAAATCGGCACTTTGCGTCGGGGCGGAATGGCTTGAAACCACATCAAACGTGGCATGAAGGATTTCGTTGTTGTTCAGGTTCATCGGCAAGGTTGCCACGGCGGTCAGTTCGACTGAACCATTGTAAGGCACGCTGACTTGGCTCACTTGGGTGCCATTCTGATAAAACGCCATCGGAAGATTGCCAGTAGTGTTGAATTGGTAGGTGTCGGCCTCTATACCACAATTGTTGAGTCGAAAACGCAAGTTGGCCGGCTCGCCGAAATAAACCGAAGTATCGGCAGTAAGCTGCTCAATGGCAAAGTTATACTGCCCACTCTGCTCGATGATGATGTCGTCGATGGACAAATACCAAGGCCCATTGTCGGCCACACTGTGGAAACCTACATAATAGGTGCCTGAACTGGCTGCCTGAAACACGCCCGAGGCCTGTTCAAATTCCTCGTTATCGACAATCATCTGCGGCACTGCCGTGACCGTCATCCCCGATGGATTGGCACTTGCACCGGCCTTGACTTCCAAATTGAAATGGTCGACATGCCAAGTAGAGTACCAGAACGACACACGATAGTAATTGCCGGAAGTCACATTAATCTCTTTATAGGCCCACACATCGGTATTGTAGGTGGCATACATGTACCAGTCGCCGGTATGCGGCTTTCTTCCTCGGGCTTCGTTATCGTCCGGGATGGTGATGCCAGCCTTCCAGCCACCGTCACCAATCCAGCCCACTGGAGTTTGGCCTACCGTGTTACCATTTTCAAAAGTTTCATTGACAAGAACTTGTGCGAATGAGCTTCCTATCAGCAGGAACGTCAAACAAAAGGTAAAAATTCTTTTCATAGCTATTATTTTTAATTGTCATTCATTTTCTTCTTTCCAGTTTTCCAACATGGCTTTCAGTGACTCCACTTGCGATTTCTCAATCAAAGCGCTGCCCAAACTAAATCCCATCTTCCCTTTTTCCTTATAAACATGCCTAATATCACCCTCCGCCGTGATGAAATAATAGTTGAGGTCATAATTACGGTTCAATTGGACGATAGCCTCCTCCTGGGTGTTCCCCACAATCCAGTCGTTGAGTTGAAGAACCATGCTGCCCACAGGTATGTTTTGGTATTGGGCATAACTATTTTGCACTATGCCAATCACTTGCAAGGCAAAGAAATAATCGCCTAATTCTTGATGTTCATTATTGAAATACCTGATGGAGACAATTCGGTTATTCTCATCATATACTCTTGTTTCTTTATGGTATCCCGAAGGACTAACAGGTTCGTTGTCAACACCATAATAAGCTGTCTCGACTTGATTTCCCTTGCTGTCGTATGTTGCGACAGATTTCGAAAAGCCATTGTCGTTCAGGCATGGCTTACCATCAGTGCCAAAATATGCTTCCTCAATGACATTTCCTCTTTCATCATATTTTGCGGTCCATTTTGCATAGCCTTCCTTGTTCAGGCAAGGCTTATCATCTGTGCCATAATAGGTCAGCTCGAGCTGCTTTCCCCTTTCGTCGTATTTCGACCTCCACATTGCACAACCCGCATTGCTCATGCACGGCTCGCCATTCACGCCAAAACAAGCCGATTCAACCTGATTTCCACGGTCATCGTAAACGGCTGTGGCTCTCGCACTGCCCGTATGATCCAAACACGGTTCCCCGTCAACACCATAATTGGCTGTCTCAATCTGGTTGCCACGGTCATCATACTTGCATACCACACTCGCACATCCATTGTTGTTCAAGCAAAGCTCACCATCGATGCCAAAACCGGCCGTCTCTACCATGTTTCCCTTATTGTCGTATTTGACCGTCATTTTGGCCAAGCCCAAATTGCTCAGACACGGCTTGTCATCTGCGCCAAAATAAGCAGTTTCAACAATAAGACCCCGGTCATCATACTTGTTTGTCCATTTATGGAGCCCACTGGAGCCCAAGCATGGTTCATCCGTGATTCCAAAACAAGCTGTCTCAATCAGATTTCCGCTATCGTCAAACTTATTGACGAGTTTGTGAACACCGTTATTATCCAGGCAAGGCTCACCATCGACACCGAAATAAGCGATCTCAATCCGATTTCCAAAGGCGTTGTATTTATAAAAACATTTGTGATAACCATCTTTTGAAAAGCATGGTTGACCATCAGTGCCAAAGTTGGCATATTCAATTCTATTACCTTGGTCATCATATTTCGCAGTCCACTTGGCACAACCATCTTTCGCTAAACAAGGTTGGCCATCTGTTCCGAAAGTGGCCTTTTCTATTAGATTTCCTCGGTCATCGAATTTGTAAGTCGCTTTGGCTATATAATCATCGTCCAAACACGGCTCACCATCAGTGCCAAAGTTGGCATATTCAATTCTATTACCTCGGCCATCATATTTCGCAGTCCACTTGGCACAACCATCTTTCGCTAAACAAGGTTGGCCATCTGTTCCGAAAGTGGCCTTTTCTATTACATTTCCTCGGTCATCGAATTTGTAAGTCGCTTTGGCTATATAATCATCGTCCAAACACGGCTCACCATCAGTGCCAAAGTTGGCATATTCAATTCTATTACCTCGGTCATCATATTTCGCAGTCCACTTGGCACAACCATATTTCGCTAAACAAGGTTGGCCATCTGTTCCGAAAGCGGCCTCTTCTATTAGATTTCCTCGGTCATCGAATTTGCAAGTCGCTTTGGCTATATAATCATCGTCCAAACACGGCTCACCATCAGTGCCAAAGTTGGCATATTCTACTAAATTACCTATTTTATCATATCTGAAAGACCGTTTAGCATAACCATATTGTGAAAGGCATGGTTCGCCATCTATCCCGAAAAAGGATATTTCAATTTGATTACCTTTATCATCGTATTGCGCAATCCATTTGGCAATATATTCTTTACTTAAACACGGTTTGCCATCCAAGCCAAAGTAGGCACAATCAATCATATTGCCATGTTCATCATAACTCGCGTCAGCTCCTGCTATGTTAATGCCATTGATGCAGACCTTGCCATCTGGTCCAAGAAGCGTTGACTTAATGACATTCCCATTTTCGTCAAAAACGTTGATGAGAGATGCCCAAGATTCTTCGTTGTAAATAGGATTCCCGTCTATATTAAAGTAAGTGATTTTGGTCAGATTACCATATTGGTCATATTCCCATGCACGTCCGGCAACACCTTTTTTAGTGCAGACCTTCTCCCCTTCCAGTCCAAGATACTCCACCTTGATGCGGCGACCAAGACTATCGAGGGTGTATTGACAGCCAAAGATGCCGTCAAGGTCGCTCACTGCGCTATGCGATAAGTTGTAGTCGTTGTTTGCATGGTATGTTTGTCGGAGAATGTGTCCTTTGTCGTCACGCTCATAGGCATAACGGACAATGTTTGATTTTTTCTGTCCGGCATCCATTTGCCCCATGCTCATGCTTGTGAGGCTGGCGCCCACGAAACCACTGCCCAATTGTTCCTGAGCATTGCGGAAATCGGCGATTGCAGCAGGCACACCGTCACGCTCCGAGAGTTCGTGGCGCAGCAAAACCTTTCCTTTTGTGTCGCAATAATTAATGCGCTGCACCACGCCTACTTTCTTATTGTATTCCAGTTCCTGAATGGGATAGCGGTCTTGTTTTTCGGAATCCCCCAATTTTTGCGCTCGTAAGGCTGAATTGACATAGCTGACCTTGGCCAGCCGCCACGAATAGGCATTCGGCTCGCCGAAAGAAACGCGCCTATATTCGAACTGATAGGACCCTTTGCGATGCGACACCTGTTCCTTCGTGAGTTCAACGATGCCCTCGGGTACTCCCCAACAATCCACATAATCAACAAAATAACGATACGTTGGCCTGTTGTAATCCCACAAGAACAATCCTAACACCACCACGAGCGAAGCAACAGCGGCGATGATTGTGTTACGTCTGGCACGGCGACGGCGATATTTGTCCCACAGCACATCGAAACGAACGCCCAGCATGGTGGCAATCACATTCACCACAGCGGCCATTTTGCTGCCAAGATGCTTTTCGCTCTCTTTCAGATTAATGCCTCGCAATTCATCATCGCCCTTCAAGGAACGCAACGCGGGCGGGAAACACTCTTCTTCGGCATTTGCGGCAAACGGTGTTCCTGCCACAATAAACGGAATAATCCTGTCGGTTCTGCCCGTATCGATGAAATGCTGGATTTCGCCATTCACGTATGGCGAGTGGGCCGCATCGGGCGAACAAATCACAATCAGATAGCGCGAATCGTCCAATTCGGTGTCCAACGCTTCCTTCAACTTGTTTCCCGCAAGGTCGGTTTGGAACGTGAAGCTCGGTTTGAGGCTCTTGGGCACGCCATATTCTTTTTGCACCGCAATCGGAATATGGTAGTTGTCCAACTTGTCGCGCAGCCAAAGGGCTATCTTCTCATCCTCGCTGCTGTGACTGATAAATGCATAATAGTGTTTGTTCTCGTTCATGGAGTGATGTTTTCGTGGTTTTTATTGGGCTGGAATACCTGTAAAGCACTTAAATAATGAGTGCAAAAATAAAAAATATTTCATTCCAAATAATATTCATGACGTTCTTCTGGCGTCAGTGGGCGATCCTCTATAGAATTCTAATTCACGACAAACCACAAACCACTTACCAATTAACTCATTTCACAAACAAATCGTCAATCACAACCACCTTTTTGAAAGACACCACTGTACCCAATTGTAAGACAGACCTTCCGTCGTTACCAAGACATTATAATTCTCAAATCATCAAAACATGCTTTTATCCAGCGGTGAATGGGGTAATTTAGTCGTTCGCCGCTGGATAAAAGACATTTTCTGAAATGCAACTGATTTATTATCAGAAATTTGTCATTTCTCAAACAAATCATCAACGGTGACTACATTTTGAAAAACGCCGCTGTACTCATTATAAGTCAAGCCCTCAGTGGTCACTAACACATTATGAACAACAGCCCGACGCGGTAT
>Ga0310690_10007830_pt1 | contig 13680 bp, 18 predicted proteins | sample AusTroGonzalo_MG_2_FD_207661 | JGI IMG/M metagenome (GOLD analysis project Ga0310690, IMG submission 207661) | Bovine rumen microbial communities from tropical cattle in Woodstock, Queensland, Australia - Gonzalo_04 (v2) (version 2) | ecosystem: Host-associated > Mammals > Digestive system >... | reverse complement strand
GATATTTACTAAAGTATCTACGTGCTTGTCGCTCATTTAATAGTAACGAAATTCGTCTTAAACTTAAAATTATATGAGCATTTGTGTAAATTTCGCTATTTAATGAACGATTTGCTTCAATTCCGAACAATTTTCGCACATTTCCACGTTTTTCTGTGTTAGAATACTTAGTTTTGTTTAAAAAACCGTATGGTTGATATCAAATACCATCAACCTCTTGTTCATCAATCATATAATCAGCCAATCCAGCACCATTACCATTAATATCCATTACTATCGCTTTAAAATTATAATCTATATCTAACTGCTTTATTAACGCAGCCTGATCTCTAAAGTGAGTTCCGTTCAATATCTTAAAATTAACTAAATGTATTTTCCATCGCTCACCAACTGTATAAACCTTAAATATTTCCGCAACAGTCTGGTCGCCCTCAAATCTCGCAACGTCGACAGCACATACATAGAACCCTTCAAAATTATGCGCAGCCTTAAACTCTGGACGCACAAGATTTCGGCATTTCTCTATTTGAGTGAATGAATAATAACTATCTTCACTACCACCAGTTCAATAACTACAATATTCACGTAAGAATGATTCGAGTTTATATGAAGAATTTTTCATTTTATCTTTTACTTTTTCTGGCGCTAATAAACCATGCATTACAGGAATACGATAATCTCCACCAAAACAAAATGCTTTACCTGGTTCCAAAGCCATTTCAACTAAACATTCAAGATTTTTATCATGAGCATAAGTACCTTTATATCCAGCAGTCGTAATCATAATTTGTTGCGCATGTGGTTCTGTTGGATTCAATATACCTGCTGCAGTTCTTCTATCAACATTCAATAATGGAATAACTACTTCATTTACATTGTCTCCATCCATAAAAGCAAACTCTTCTAATGTTCCAAAATGTCTTCTTCCTCCACGACCAGCATTACTTGGATTAACGATATCCATTTGGCTACCATTCTTAAACTTAATCTCGGCGTAGTCACTTCCGACATTACCGTATTTTCTTTTTGCCTTATCTACATCGCTTATCGCTAATTCGTTAACAAAAAATGGAAAAAGACGAAATACTTCGTTCATTTTTTCTTCTACGATCATTGCTGCTTGTTTCTTAGTATCCGCACAAACGAATCCTTTTGCCCCAGGTTGTACAATTCCCTTAATTGTATTTAAAATAAAATCCAAAAATGATTTTGAATAAGCACGGGGGAATGTTCCACAAATTTGTTGGTAACGCATTCCAACACGCAAAAATATTCGTTGATAAAAGAAAAGTTTAAAATAAGATCCTTTTGGTGTTATTAAATCTATTAGATAATCAGGGTATAAAGTGAATATTGTTACCATCTGCTCAAACATGTCTCGATTAGCCTCAACATATTGAGGGGTCACAACTACACGATCCATATCGTTACGCTCTAATACAGTGGCGTAATAATGGTCCAATACTTGATCTATTGAACTATTTGTATTCATTCTCCACCTCTTTGAACATTTCCTCTATCTCTTCTTCGTTCAACGGGTCGGTTATATCTACTTCAGTTTCTTGGGTATCGTATAATTGCTCAATATCTTCATCATCCATCTGAGTTCCACTCTCTTCGGCTATCTTTGCCGATTGATACATCTCATTAACAGTTTCGTTACTGTCGGTAAACAAACGGCGCACATATTGTTCCATATTAGTTATCGTCTTATCAACAATATCTCTACTTTCGCTCACGCGGTAATTCAATAAGAAACCGCTTTTCTCTAAGTAAGCAACAAGCTCGCTTAGACTCTCTATTGTATTCTCATCAGTGGATGTTTGCGTACTTATGCCTAACTCTTTCATCAAAGTGTTATAACTTTGAAGAACAGTTGTGGCTTCCTTATTATCTCCATTAGCAATACAGTGATCGGCTATGGCACTCAATTTCGCAAGTTTGCGCACCATATCTCTACGAGCCTCATCTTTAAATGGATAATGGCTCAATGTATGACGCTCATATTCTTCCATACGCATGTATTCATCTAAAGTGAAACCATCAATATGTCCTCACTTTTTGCGAAGATAAATTAATAAATCCGCATGCATAGCAGTTAGTTCATCGTTTAATGTACCGTACTCTCTACATTTCTCTCACATTTTGTTTTGTATTGACCAATCACACTCGGCGTATTGTCCAGAGCGCATCTCTTGAACGTAATCTATAAGAAGTGGTCCCAATTTTTCGTATTTAGCTTCCATCTCAATTCAGCGATTTGGATCAAAACTTATATCTAAATATTGACACAATTTGTCTATTGTGTGCAAATCTTTTGGGTCAATCGTTTGTGCCACACAACTTATACATATTGGCGCCGTACCATTTTTAGATGAGAACAATGCCGCATTGCCGCAGGGCAAAAAATACTCATCATCGTATGACTTATCACACATTACACATTTTTTCATTACCCTTTCCCCCCTTTCTTAGCGCACACCTTACATAAATCACGCCAAGTGCCATCGATACGTTGTCCAAAGTTTAACTCATGGGCGTACAATTGACGTCCGCATTGTGGGCACACTTTTCAGCGCATCATGTTACACAATGATCCATCCGGCTGATGTGTGTATTCTTCGTATCATAATTCTGCTTGCTTAGAAATTGCTTTTGCGATACTACGTTTCCAAATAGTGCTTATATAATTTATGGAGTAGGAACGATTGTAGTAATTCTCTAACTCGCGCACAATCTCCTCATTGGAAAAGCCTAGTACCTTGCGGGCCAAAATCACCTTATGTTCTGGCGATGCGGCGGCTGACGCGGCGTAGCGGCGCACCAACTCGTCTAAGAAGTCGTACACTTCTCATCAATCACTGTGTGGGTCATTGCTATCGCACAAGCCGTAGTGCATACCGGCGTAAAATTTCAGTAAAGCGTGTATATGTTGCGGATTGGCGAAATCCACTTCATGACCTGTCGATGGGGCCAACACATGCGATCCAATGCGCACCCCTATTACATCTGGAATGGCGTACGCACCGTAGCCAAATGCCGCACCCCCATTGTTGCACACGCATGGGCGGTACGCATCGCGCAATAGGAACTGTTCGCGGCGCAAATCTATCATTCATTCGCGCAGAAAGTATTTGCGCTGATAGGTTGGCACTAGTTCTCTTTCTGGGTCCATATCGCACTTACCGTCTAAAACATTTTTGGCGTAGGTGTACCGTTCGCTTATAATGTCAATCGCGGCCCATAAATCGCGCATACCAGGAATGGCGCAGTCGTCATATGGCGAACCCGTATCCACACGACTTATCGTTGGACGCGGTATACGATAGGCACTGCTGCGCTTACGTTGTTCCGCGGCTGTTGCTTCTCTTTCGCCCAGGGCGGATTCAATTAAAGCTTCGTAGCTTACTTTACGCTTTCCCCCCGGTTCGCGTAACTCTACGTCTATACTATCGCTTCCACTCGCCGCATCGACATCTTCGGCGTATAATAAATAATTTGCTACTTTATCTAATTCCCCTGGAGGAGCGTAATCTAATTCTCCAGTCTCCCATAAAAAATTTACAAGAGCCGATCTATCGGAATATAATTGAAGATTAAAGTCTAATTTTTCTGCTATTTTTGTCACTTCGTTCACCTCATGTACTTCGTTCACATCACATATGGATATATAATATCATATAATTTCATTTTTGTCAATAGAAAAGTGTAAAAAATTAAATTTTTTTATTCTCGTAAAATGGTTGACAAAAGGACTATATATATAGTATTATATATTATATATAATATATTATATTATTATAATCCCCCATCAATAACTTTTTTATATATGCTCACTTCGTTCACATATATAAAAAACTTATCTTCCCCCAAAGGGGCGATTTGTTCACGTGCTACTGATTGCGGTTCTTTGAATTTTGATTTTCTAATTTTGGGTATGTGCTCTATTTATATTTCAAAAATTGTAGCAAAAATGTTACAAAACCCACCCCCCATTCGTATCAAATAAGACACAGGAGCAACTCGGCAACCCTCCCAACCTTAAAACAAGATACAACTTTGTATCTTAAATGTCTTGACTTTATGTAAAGCATTTTAAAGCATTATAGACAAACAAAACATAAAAATAGTATAAATATACTATCAATATCTAAAAAGTGTCTTAAATCGCTTAAAAAAGGCATTTTTTAAGGTATCAAGATTTTTAAAAGATTTTTTGTAAAGAATTGTAAAATGAATTGATAAGTCCACTTGCTTTATGATATGATAGATTTGATTTTATGAGAGAGTATGCTATCTCTTGTAAATAAAAAAAATAATTGTAAAATAGGAAAGGAGGCAAGTTTGATACAATCATTTAAGATACAAGACAAAGAGTTTGATTTGATTAAAAACTTTATTGATACAAACAATAACTATCAATTAACTTTAATTGATAAGAATACAAAAGAAAGTAAAATACTTAAAGATAATGTTATTGTAGCATTTAAGATACTTTATTATTACTTTAAAGAAAATGATAACAAAATGGCAAATTGGCAAACTATTATTGATTTTGCTAATAATTTGCTTAAAGCAAATAAGATACAACCTTTAAGAATAGGGCAAACAATTACAATAAATCAAGTTGTATCAACTTTATCACAAAAGAATGTTAAATACTTAAAGGACTTTATAATTAACACTTTTAAATATGAAAAAGTAATGATAAACATTAAAGACTTTCAAATGTTAGAGTTTGTTATTTTATCAAATGTAAATCTTGTATAATATAAGATACAAGCAAATAAGATACAAGTTATCTTACTTGTTTGTATCAAATATGTAGTATATAAAAAATTATGTTCCTTTCTTGGTATCATATAAGATACTTATTAAATGTTATTAGTTCAGTTTACATCTTTTAACTATTTAACTACTAATTTAATACAATTAAAAAAAATATATTATTATCATTAATTTTAAAAAGGTTAAAACATTAATTATAATTATAAGAATTTTATTAGTAATTTGAAAACTACATATTTGATACAAGCAAGTTAGATACAACTAATTTGTTTGGTATAAGACTTATTTGATACAAATAAGTTTTGAAAAAAGTTTGTCAAAAATAAGGCATATTTTTTCTTGATATATGGCATATTTTATATGCTAGTTAAAACTTTTTTTGATACACCCCCAAAAAATTATAGAAAGGTGGAGAAAATGATTTTTAACAAACAAGAAGTTAATAAACTTATAAATCAAAGAGTTATAACCCAAGAAAAAAAAGATATACCCGAGTTTACAAGTTTATGTATTGATATTGAAAGCAACGGCACACCCTTTATGATAGGAATAAAAGTTGTTTATGTATCAATAAATGCACAAAGTGCAAAAAATAGAGTAAAGGATATTTTTGTAGCAAATTTGATACTAACTGATTTACTGCAAGACACTAACCCTAATACAAATAAAAAAATAGAATTATTAAGAAAGGACAACCCTTATAGTATCATATATATCACAAGTGATATGTTAATATCTTATATAGCAAATTTGATACAAAGATATAATATTACAAAGTGTATAGGATACGAAATGCAAAACGATATATGGCAATTAATAGATATAGCAAATAAGATACAAGACAAAAGTCTTGAAAAATTGTTAAATCTTGATTTTATAAATGTCAAGCAAGTTGCTATTGATTATTTACAAGCACACCCCTATTCACTTAAAAGATACAAAAAGTCTTTTAAGAAAATAAGTATGGCACTTGAAAATACTTGCAAGTTTTTCTTAAAAAGAAAACAAACACACTTGGCAAATAAAGACATAAATGATACAACTGAATTGTTTAACAAGTTAGTATCAAACTTGTCATATATAGTTTTTAATAATTTTACTAACATAGGTTATCAAAAAAAAGTCAACTCATTTTAAAATGTCAAGTAATATGTCAATTATTTGACAAACTTTTTGTTTTATGGTATAATACACTCGTATTTTAAGGAAAGCCCCTTAAAATACAAAAGTTTGTTAAAAATCTTTATTAAGGCATAATAAAGGGTGTATGTCTTAATAAATAGGTATATAACTTGTATCAAGTTTATATAAATATGAATAAAAGGGGGTTAGTGGCAAGTATGAGTTATAATACATTGCTAAAAAAGTTAGAAAAGGACAAAAAGAGAAAAGCAAAAGAATATGATAACTTAATTAAAGATACACCAAAAAAGATACAAAAACAAGTTATCAAAAAAAAGGTTATAAATAAAATAATACTTGACTTATTTTATGATACACCTAAAAACATATAAAGGGGGCGAGTATGAATAATTTTTATCTTGATAGTTTATATGATTTACAAAAAAATATCAATTTGCTTGTATCTCAATTATTAGTTAAAAAAGATATAAGTACTTGTAAAGAATTGATGCAAGACTTAAATATTAAAAATACTAATGATATTTATGATATATCAAAAAAGATACAAAATTATATTGATATAATTGTTAAGTATGATATAGTAAATTGTAAAATGGTTAGATTTATTAAAAATTGTTATAAGGTTATGTATGGAAATTGTTTACAATTTGAAAACAAGGAAATCACAAAAAGACGAGAAAATCTAAAAAAAGAAAAGTCTTTACTAACCTTACAACTTGAAAAGTTTTTCAATAGGGCATAAAAGATACATACAAATATGATACAAAAAAATTGTATCATATTTTTTTTATAACTAAAAAAAATTAAAAAAAACACTCCCCCTCATAACATAAATATATCATAAAATCAAGTGTTTGTCAAGAAAAATTTTTGTATCAAGTTTATCACGAAACATGTGACACTCGTGTCACATGTGACATTTAAGATACAACGCGCCAGCGTATCAAATTTGATACAGGGGAGCTGGAGCTGGAGCTGTATCATATATGATACACGATGGGAGCTGGGCGAACGTATCATTTATGATACACACGGGGAGCTGCACGACACGCCCGGATGCGTTGTTCGGAATTTACGTCGTATCATTTTTGATACGAAAAAAATTCAATTGTATCACATTTGTTCTTGACTTTCAACCCCCTATATGATATAATATATATATCAAATGGGAAAGGAGATGTAAAAATGTGGATAGCAATGTTAGACGGTGATGTATTTTATAAGTCACATAGACTTGACAGAGTTTTACATGCCGTATATAAAACAATGGACAAAGATGCTACAAGATGGGATTTCAGAAATCAAATTCTTATATTAGGTTTCGCACGAGGTGAACTAAAAAAGTTAAATTATTACTTACAAAAGGTTGACTTTTAAAATGTAGTATGATATAATATATATATAAATGAAAGGAAAGTGATTAAAAATGTCAAAAAAAGATTTTGAATTATTATTAGAAGAATATGGAATGGATTATTTTGAGGATGATGGAGAGTTTTGTGTCAAAATAGATGATGTAAACGACCTAGAAGAAGAATTTGAAAAACACCAAGAAGAAATAGTTGACATCCTAGACAAATTCCCTCAATTAGGATACTATGTTTACTATTCAGAAGATGAATAAAAAAAGAATAAAAAAAGGGTTGACTTTTCAAGAGTGATATGATATAATATATATATAAATTAAAGGAAAGGGCATTGACAATTTGTCGGTCAATGTAGGGTGAATAAAATGGCAAAAATGAACGGAATGAACGCAAACTACATGGAAGTAGCATCTGTGCTACGTGGATTTGAAAACGGAGCAGCATTTGCTCGTCAAGTACTTGACAAGATGGTTGCTAACGGTTCAAAAAGAACTTTCAACTCAGTAAATGCAACTCTAGCAGCAATGGCATCAAAAGATTATGTATCAAAAGAGAAAGCAGTATTCGGTGATAAAATGCTTACTCGCTACACTCTAACTGATGCAGGAATTGCTGAACTTGACAAATCTGCTACACCAGAAGCAGAATAGGAAGGGCATCGCCCTTCTTTTTTTGTGGACGGGAATAATCCCGCGTATTTTTTCCCCGCGTATTTTTTGGCCCTCTGGCGTATTTTCGGCACTAAACCCTGCCCCCAAAAGCGGATCCCCCTAAAACGCAGATCACCCCCTATTTTTTTATTGGTATGAGGAGCTGCGCCCAGGATCCCCCCTCAAATTAGATACGCCCCGCGTATCATTTTTGATACAAAAAGGAGCTGCAGGAGCTGTGTCAGATCTGACACAAATTAAGGAGCTGCGCTTTACATGTAAATTGACATGTAAAGGAGCTGCGTCTAATATTGGCCCAGGGGGGCGTTTTGTATCATATTTGATACAAAATATTTCTTGGGAAATATTTCCCGGGAAATATATTTTTTTTATTATATATATATCTTCCCACTTATATTATATCATATCCCGCCCCCGTTTGTCAAGTGATTTGACAGAAACTTTTTTAAATAAAAATGGCGAAAAATTATTGACTTTTTACCCTATTTAGTGGTATAATTGATTTATCAAAGATGAAAAAAGAAGAAAAAATACTTCGTCCCCTATTTGATACAAAGAAAATTAAAAAAAGACTTGATTATTGGGGCGTCTTATGATATAATATATATATAAAAGATGAGATGATAATATAAATTATCGGCATCCCCGATAAAAAAATATGTAAAATCTTGTCAAATGGGTTGATTTCCCCAGTATATATATGATATAATATATATGAGAAATCAAAAAAATATTTTAGGAAAGGGTATCCAATATGCTATAAGTTGGATATTAGGGTGAATTATTATGGCAAAAGTTATCGGTATGAATGCTAACTACAAAGAAGTAGCAGGAGTTTTAAGAACAATCAACGAAGGAAGTGCTTTCGCAAGAGAAGTATTAAACAAGATGGTTGAAAATGGTAGCAAAAGAACTTTTAATAGCGTAAATGCTACATTAGCAGCAATGGCTACTAAGGGATATGTAAGCAAAGTTAAAGATGTATTTGGAGATAAAATCTTAACTAAATATACTTTAACTGATGCTGGTATCGCTGAATTAGATAAGGAGGAAGAATAATCTTCCCCTTATTTTTTTTATATCCTCTTTTTTTTTATATATATACTCCCCCATTATAATATAATTATACCACATTTGTCTAGTGGATTTCAACCCATTAGACATTTTTTTACATTATAAGATTTTTTTCTTGCACGCGTGTGGATCCAAACCAAAACAAGAAAAATTTTTTCGGATCCTATCCAGGAGCTGCGCTGGGATATTTCTTGTACCTAATTTGATACAAAAAGAGCTGCGCAGAGGGGGTATATTACAGCCCCCCGAAAAATTAGCATAAAAAAAGAGGTGGCAAACAATTACCACCCCGTATTTTAGGGTAAAAAAAAGAGGGTCTGAAACGCTCGCAAACCCTTGATATACTTGACAATTGGACCACTCGTGAGGTACCAAATCCCCCCTAAAAAATCCTACCCCCACCACACATCCAGCCATCTGCTGTGCATTTTGGGGTTTATGATACTAGTAGGAAGTTACTAGTATAACTACTAGTATAACTACTACTAATACTACTACTTATATTATATATACTAATACTACTATTATATAAACTATTATTACTACTAGTATATAAGTATTATTATACCTATTGTAGTATATATATTACTTATATATACATATATACTACTATTACTAGTATTATAATACTACTACTATTATTATTATACTATTACTACTACTAATATAATACTTATACTTATACTAGTATAAGTACTACTATTATAACTCTCCTTTAACTTTTACATCTTGTTAGTAGAGCTGCGCCGCAAAAAATACAACTAAATCTCTAAAAATTTTGCTGTATTTGGCATATCGTGTAATAATAGGGCTGCTTTTGTCTTATCTAAGAAGCCTTTACGTGCCATACGTAGCACTAAATTAGCTGCGTGTTGTTTAGTATAACCCTTGCCCATTTCTTTTGCGATGCCCTCTATTGTAATCCAACGAGTATTTAATATGCCTAAAATCTTTTCCTCTGTATGAGATATGCGTAAATTAGTTACGCCTGCATTTGGATATTTATTCATTAAAACCATCTCCTTTATTTGTTAATAAACTTACTCTTTCTACGGCAATTTGCACTACACCGTTATAATTAACTACTTGCCCTTTTATTCCAATAAGGTCGCCACTTTGACAATGTGCTTCTACTATACCATTATATATTCCTTGTTTAATACTTAAAGGAATACAATTATTGTTGTTTAAACTGATATAAATGGTATCAGGAAATATATTTTGTATCCTGCCCGTTAAAAATACTTGGTTCATTTTTCTTCATCCTCCATTTCTTTTGCTACGGTACGTAAGGCATCGATAATTGTCGTATTTGCGAAGGTAGCCGCTTTACATAAAGCAACAAACCCCCTAACAACTTCTACCCCTGTACTTTCGTCATCTAATTCTACCTTGTGGTTATAAACATATGTTCCGTCTGTGCTGTCCCTCAATTCAAACACATATTTTCCCATATTTTACACCTTCTTTCTCATTTCTTATATATATATTATATAATAAATTATGTCCTAATTTCAAGTATTTATTCTACATCTTTTAACCATCTGTCCCAAGTTAACGCATGTAATATACCTAGTGTGGTTGGATCCATTTGTTTGAATATAACTTTTTTGTGATAACGGTCTATTTTCTCTATAATTAAATTGTCTGGGTCAAAATGTATTAGACGACCTTGCATACAATTGTTCATTATTAAATATTTCATATTATCACTTTTCCTTTCTTTTTATATTTATATTATATTATAAATCTCCCCCAATTTTCAAGTCTTTAACCCAAAAAATTAAAAAATCATTTTAAGGTACCGTAGAGCGTTAAAATGGTCTTTTTAATATAATTATACTATAAATATATTTTCAGCGATTCTAGGTACCTAAAAATGCGTTTTAAGGGCATATTCTGGATTTAATTTTTTTAAAATTATAAAAAAAGAAAGACGGAAGCAATTTTCCGTCTTATTTTATTCACTTACTGGTACAGAATATTGAGTAAGCATTTTGTCATTGAATACGCCTTTTGCTTTAGTAACTAAACCTTTTCCAGCACAAGCTGCTAAAGTAGCATTAACAGCATTGAATGATTTTAGTTCTGCTCTATCAGCAAAATGTTCGTTTAGATAATCTAAAACTTCAGCTGCGTAAGCTTTTCCTCCTAATTCATTTACTGCCTTTACAACAGTCTCCATTTTTCCAGTTATTTTAACTTTTTCCATACTTCTTCTCCTTCCTTTCATAGTATATATTGTCTATATACTTATTACGAGGTTAAGCAACCTTAACCCCCTAATAAATATATAGAACATTAGATAGAGCGATTAAACGAATTTCTACTCTATCTAATGATAAAGAGGTAAGGACTGTTTATTACTTGATGAGTGGCTTAAGCAGCTGCATCTTTCAAGTGGAGTCACCACACCTTACGATTGAGATTACTGATTTACAGCACGGATGTCCCTTCGCAACAAATCCAACTTTCGTCTAGGCACAATACTAACACCGTATTTGCCTTTCTATGTGCTTCGCATTCTGGCTCACATATATCTCTTTTGTGTATTATCTATTTTTTTTGCCGTCTAACTCTGGTCACGGCACGGCACTACCCATTGGACAATCGCTATTATTAGATAGCTCAGGCGTCCCCATTTATATACCCCCAGTTCAGTCCAACACTGCGTATCGTTACTTTGGAAAGAGAAAGTCAGAACTTACTCCCAATCCAGTAGACGCAAGCACGTGAGTGCATTCCCCCTGGTCCGGGTTATTTTATTACTATTCCAATTTTAACCACAGTCTCTGGCACATGCTACCTTTAGTATCCGCTTCCGGCTTGCATGGAAGGTTCGGGCCTCCGTGTGCTACAGCATCGCTGTCCCACAATAGTAATATTATTTATTTGGCAAATTTCAAACCCTCTCGCGGTGTCCCTTCTACTGTTCTTTCAGCCTTGACACGTTCCCATTTTTTTTTATGAGAGGCAACCCACAGTTTTAATATAATTCTTATTTATTTATTACATATATATTATATATCAATTTGGTGGCTTTATTCAAGTCTTTTTATTCAAAATTACTTAAAATTTTGAACTTAGGATTTGGATCGCCATCCTTGCAAGTGCAGTTATATAAGAATATTTCGTGATTGATAATATTAGCTACGCTAAATAAATCATTATAAATACCAACTAAGTACCAAGTAAATGCTGGATATATAATATCTCCATATTCACTTACTACATCTTTTTCTGCATAACGATATATTTCCCACATAATTATCACTCTCTCTTTCTATATTCTTTCTTCTTTTTATATAAATATTATAATATAAAAAGGGAGTTATTATCAAGTATTTTTTTAAATTTTTTATCCCGCCGTCAGGCACCCTCAAACTGCCTTAACGTCCCCTGCGCCCTCCCGCAGGACTCCGGTTACCGCTCCTGATGGTCTTCAGGTGGCTACTCACAATACTTAGGCTGGTCCTAATCCAGGACCACACGCTCAGATTCTTTCACTCCAGACCGGTAAGTTAGGTGTTCCACCCCAGCCGCACGACCGCCGTACGCCTGACAGCAAGATGATTTCCACATTGGTTATTATTGTTTACAACCCCGCCACTTGGAACTAATGGATAATCACTCCACGAACCACTAGGCCTCCTGTGTATCACAATATAAAGAATGTGTAGGATTTAAAACCCCAAGAAGAATACGCCTGACAGTGGGAGAGCCGTATAATATCCCTCGCCGCTTTAAACGGGCTAACTTTTTATATTCTTCTTGCGATTTTAAATCTTATTTCTTTTTTCATTTTACATATATATTATAATATATATTCCCTGCTCTTTTCAAGTATTTTTCCTAAATATTTTTTTATTTTTTTAAATGGCTGGCGTGGAGGGACTTGAACCCCCGACCCCTTGATTACTTTACCACATTACTTTCGTATTGTGGTCTGGACTTTCTCTTTAACCTCTGGACGAGGCTATCTCGTGTAAAGTCTCTACACATAGAAGAAAATCGTTTGAATATTTTATATTAGTAAGTTGATTATTTTTAGGTTTGTTATATCTTATTGATACACTTGTCATATTACCTGTGTTTTTAATTATAAACAGCTGCGAAGTGTGAGTATCATAACAAATAAAAGCATCAACTTCTTGTTTAGTATATTTGTGTCTTACTCCATTTTTACGATGAACCGTAGAAGAAGTTAAACTAAACACTACCTTTTTTTCATCATAAGTTGTAGAAGTTTTTACCTGTATCTTTAATATTTTGCCACTTACTATAATTAAATAATCTGCTGGCTCATTATCACCAAATTGTTGATACACTGGAATACCAAGTTCTACTAATTTAGCTAAGGCATACGCTTCTCCTATATTTCCTATTTTCTTACTATTCATATTTCTTCCTTGCTCGGGATTACCATCAGCATTACCTGTTAAGGTTTCCCCGAATTAGCGAGATTTTTCACTCATACATTACTGTATAAGGCTGCTAACATTTCACAGTCAAATGCTCTGACCAACTGAGCTACACGCCAATAAAAATATATAAATCATTAAAAACATATAAACCATTGGGTAGGATTCCCACCTACACTACCAGCTTCCGCAGCTGGAGTACTGGACAGTATGGTA
>Ga0310690_10007829_pt1 | contig 13682 bp, 5 predicted proteins | sample AusTroGonzalo_MG_2_FD_207661 | JGI IMG/M metagenome (GOLD analysis project Ga0310690, IMG submission 207661) | Bovine rumen microbial communities from tropical cattle in Woodstock, Queensland, Australia - Gonzalo_04 (v2) (version 2) | ecosystem: Host-associated > Mammals > Digestive system >... | reverse complement strand
GTATTTGCGCTGCAAATATACGAAATTATTTTGATAAATCTATTTTAAAGTGGAAATTCTATATAGAATTACACTTTTTAATGAGAAACTAAGTGTTTATACTGAAATATGCTTCCTCTTTTTCTCAAAAACCAGCCCATTATCACAAGAAAACACTATTTTTGCGCGTAAAACACAATCAAAATCACATCATCATGAAAGAATTCAACGCAAAAGAAGTAAAGGACCAAGTAGTTCAATGGATTAGGGACTGGTTTGAAGTAAACGGCAAGGGCTGCAATGCCGTCATCGGCATTTCGGGCGGCAAGGACAGTAGCATCGTCGCTGGACTTTGTGTCGAAGCCCTTGGCAAAGATCGTGTCATCGGCGTGACCATGCCCAACGGTGTGCAAAAGGACATTTCCGACAGCATGAAACTCATCAATCACCTCGGCATTCGCTATTGCTGTGTCAATATTGGCGACACCTATAATACCTTAATAGCGGCCGTGAAGGAACAACTCGGCACCTTGGATGCTGAAGTTAGCAATCAGACTACCATCAACCTGCCGCCACGCTTGAGAATGAGCACGTTGTATGCCGTCTCGCAATCGATGAACGGTCGTGTGGCCAACACCTGCAACCTCTCCGAGGACTGGGTGGGCTACTCGACTCGCTACGGCGATGCCGCTGGCGACTTCTCGCCTTTGGGTGGACTCACCGTGCAGGAAGTGAAGGCAGTGGGTAGGGAACTCGGTCTGCCCATCGACTTGGTGGATAAGACCCCGTCCGATGGTCTTTGCGGCAAAAGCGACGAGGACAACCTCGGCTTCACCTACGCCGTTTTGGACAAATACATCCGCACAGGCGTTTGCGAAGACCCCAAGACGAAAGCCCTCATCGACCACAAACATGTGACCAACCTCTTCAAGTTGCAGCCGATTCCGCATTTTGAAATGAAGTGAATGCACCATTGAACCTTCATGATTTCCTTTCCCAGCGCATCGAAATGGACGACATTCATGCGATTTGCTATTATACGCAGGGCAGGGAGAACGATGCCCGCAAGGAGGAACTATACCACGTGATGATGGGCGACGATGGCAGGGCAGGAGGCAACGCCGCTTGGATCTTCTCGCATTTTGCTTTGGCGGAGAATGAATGGCTTTACAGCAAACAACAAGAGTTGATGGAGTCCGTTATGCTCACCAAGAGCACCACCAAACGTCGCCTCATGTTGGTGCTTTTGGAACGACAGCCCTTTACAGAATCAGGATTTCGTGCCGATTATCTCGATTTTTGCCTTGAACACATGGCCATGGTGGAAGAGCCTTATGGCGTTCGTGCATTGTGCATGAAACAGGCTTTCGTCCAATGCAGCCTTGTGCCCGAACTGCTTCCTGAGTTGGAAGCCACATTGGAGCTGATGGAGAATGATTTTCTTTCTTCTGGGCTGCGCACCGCAAAAAGGAATGTGCTCCAAAAAATCAAGAGGATTGCGAAAAGTTATCTCTAAACTCCTTATCGAAAAATCTTCAAACTCCTTAGTGAAAAATCTTCAAACTCCTTATCAAAAACTATTTATTTATTTGTAATTCAAATAATTTTACTATTTTTGCATCGTAATTTAAAAATGCAAAATTATGTCAGAAGAAAAAGCATATTTGAAGCGCTTGGCTGACGAGTTGTTAGAGTTGCAATTAGAGGCTGCTGGCGTGGTGCTTGTAGAAGGTGCCAAATGGTGTGGCAAGACAACCACGGCGCTTCAACAGGCCAAAAGCGTGATTTTCATGGACGAACCGAAGCGTAAGGAAGAATACATGCGTTTGGCAGAGTCTGATATTGATGTGCTGTTGGAAGGCAATACGCCTCGACTGATTGACGAATGGCAAAAGGCACCTCAATTTTGGGATGCTTGCCGTTATTTGGTCGATAGGCGTGGCGATGATGGCCAATTCATTCTGACTGGGAGTGCGGAACCCGCTGACCAAAGCAAAATGAGCCATACAGGAACGGGGCGTGTTGGATGGGTGAAGATGCGTCCCATGTCGTTGTTTGAGTCGGGTGAGTCTAAGGGAAGCGTGTCACTGGGTGGATTGTTTGAAGGTCTTTTTAAACCAGTAGAGGGGAATGAGTTGAATTTGAAAGACTTGTGCTATCTCATTTGTCGAGGCGGGTGGCCCAAAGCCATTGGAAAGTCGGAGCGGGTAGCACTCAAGCAGGCTTTCAACTATATTGATGCCGTGGCCAAACGTGAGATTATTGAGGTTGACGAGGTGCATCGCAGCGAGACCAATACGCGACGCTTGTTGCGCAGTTATGCCCGTCATCAGGCGTCACAAGCCACCAATGGTACGATAACAGCCGACCTAAAGGCCAATGACGGAGACACCTTGAATGAAGCTACTATTTCGTCGTATTTGAACGCCTTGCGAAAGATTTTTGTCATAGAAGATATGGAAGCATGGAACCCTAACCTGCGTTCGAAGGCGGCCATTCGCACCACCGATACACGCTACTTTGTTGACCCGAGCATTGCCACTGCTTCGTTGGGCTTGGGACCGAATGACTTGATGAAAGACTTGAATACGATGGGATTGTTTTTTGAGACATTGGCAGTGCGCGATTTGCGTGTTTATGCTGAAGCGCTCGACGGCAGCGTGTTTCATTATCGCGACAACAACGGCTTGGAGTGCGACAGTGTGCTACATCTCCGTAATGGTCACTATGGCTTGGTCGAAATTAAGTTGGGGGGCGAGACACTTATTAATGAAGGTGCGTCGAATCTTCTTTCTTTGGCAAAGAAAATCGATACCGATAGGATGTATGCTCCCTCGTTCATGATGGTTCTTGTTGGCACTGGGCGATATGCCTACCGCCGTGAAGATGGGGTGTTGGTAGTGCCAATTGGAAGCCTGAAAAACTAATGTGTATGAAAGTTTTCCTTATTTTTGTGCCAAAAATCATAAAACTATGTTTTCTTGTCCCATCCAAATCCGCATGAGCGACCTCGACCCGTACAACCATGTCAACAACGGGTCGCAATGCAACTATTTCGACATGGGTCGAAGCCGCTATTTCGAACATGTCTTCCAAACCCGAATCGACTGGCTTACTTTCAAATATGTCCTCGTCCATGTGGACTTGGACTTTCGCAAGCCAGTGCATTTCCACGACCCGATTGTGTGCGAAAGCCGCGTCATCGAGATGTGCAACTCCAGTTTCAAGATGGAGCAATGCCTGAAGGATGCCGAAACGGGCGAGGTCAAGACGCTGTGCCATGCCGTGGTGGTCTATTTCGACCGCGAGGCGAACAAGGCGGAGCGGATTCCCGACAATGAGCGTGAGAAGTTAATAGTTGAAATGAAAGAAACGGCCAATTGCTAATGGCAAATGGCCTATGGCAGCTTTATGATAGGTTGAAAATTTCTAACCTCGTAAAAGCTGCCATAGGCCATAAGCTATAAGCTATCAACCAATAAAACAATCTTGAAATCATGAAATTAGAAATCTTGAAATACTCCAATCGATGAAGAAACTTACTTTTACCCTGATTTGTCTTCTCTCCGCAATCAGCCTCCAAGCCCAAACTGAAGCCGAGCTAAATGCTTGGAACGATGTCAACATCTTTGAAATCAACCGTGAGCTTCCTCGGACGAATGTGATCCCTGTGGGGGAGCAATGGTCGCAATGCCTCAACGGTGACTGGAAGTTTTATTGGGTGGACTCTCCAGCAAAGGCTCCTGCCGATTTCTACAAGGTGGACTATGATGTCTCTTCTTGGGGAACTATCAAGGTGCCAGCCAACTGGGAATTGAACGGCTACGGCACGCCCATCTATGTCAATGTGGACAACGAGTTTCGTCCCAACGAGCCGCCTTTTGCTTCGACGGTAGATAATCCCGTGGGATGCTATGTTACGGAGTTCGACATTCCCGAAATATGGAAAGACCGCCGGACTTTTATCAACTTCGGTGCGGTGAAGTCAGCTTATTATCTTTGGGTGAACGGACAGTTTGTAGGCTATACCGAGGATGCCAAGACCAACGCTGACTTTGACCTTACCCCATACGTCAAAGTGGGCAAAAACAAGTTGGCTATGAAGGTGTATCGTTTCTCTACCGGCTCTTACTTCGAGTGTCAGGATTTCTGGCGTTTGAGCGGTATTGAACGTGATGTAGTGCTTTATTCCAAACCAAAATCGTATATTGATGATTATGAGGTATTTGCTCGATTGGATGATACCTATCGCAATGGAAAATTTGCTATTCGCTTGAATTATGCAAACTTTACGGGTAAGGCCTTTAAAAAAGAAAAAGTGGTTGTGACGATATATGATGGTGAGAATGAGGTGGCTCGTATGGAGGAACTGATGAAGGATGCAGAATTTGGTTTATTTGCTACCCTTGGTTTAGATAAACCTATTCCCAACATCAAGCCTTGGTCGGCAGAACATCCTAACCTTTATCGCTTGGAAATCAAGGTTCTGGACAAGAAAGGTAAGGAGGTAGAGCGTTTGGAGAACCATATCGGATTCAGAAATGTGGAAATCAAGAACGGCAAACTTTTGGTCAATGGACAATATGTAATAATAAAAGGTGTGAACCGCCATGAGCACGACCCGTACACAGGCCATGTCATTTCGCGGGAGTCGATGGAACGCGACATCGCCTTGATGAAACAGATGAATATCAACATGGTACGCACCTGCCACTATCCCGATGACCCGTATTGGTACGAACTCTGCGATAAATATGGACTTTACGTTTGGGATGAAGCCAACTGCGAGTCGCACGCCCAAGGCTATGGAGAAAAGAGCCTCGCCAAAGACCCGCAGTTTAAGGAAATGATTTGGTCGCGCAACCGCAACATGCTGGAACGCGACAAGAACCATCCTTCGGTGATTATGTGGTCGATGGGTAATGAATGTGGCAATGGCGTGAATTTTGAATATACCTACAACTGGATGAAGGAACGCGACCCTTATCGCCCCGTGACTTACGAAAGAGCCATTTATGACAGAAATACTGATGTTATCGGCTTGATGTACGCCAGTCCAAAATACTTGCAACGTTTTGTGGACGAAGGCCTTGATTCTCTGCGTCATCGTCCGTTCATCATGGTGGAATACTGCCACGCGATGGGCAACAGCATGGGTGGCATGCAGGATTATTGGGATGTGATTGAGGCCAACGAGCAACTGCAAGGCGGCTGCATCTGGGATTGGGTGGACCAGAGTTTCATCGTTCACGATTCGGTCAAGAATGTGGATTGGTTGGCTGTTGGTGGCGATTTCGGTCATGCTTATGGTGTAGGCGACGATGACGCTTTCTGCGCCAATGGCGTAGTGAGTTCCGATAGAACGCCCCACCATCACGCTGCTGAGGTGAAGAAGGTGTATCAACCCATTAAGTTCAAAGCCATTGACTTGAAGGCAGGGGAGTTTGAAGTGAAGAACTGGAATGCTTTCACGGATGCTTCTGCTTACGATTGTGATTACACCATCTTCTCTGCCGAGAGGGAGTTGCTGAAGGAAAAATTTGACCTCAATCTCAAGCCCTATGAATCGCAAAGGATAAACATCCAACGCTTGCGCATTTATGGTCATCCAGGCGAGGAGTTTTTCGTGCGTTTTTCGGTGAAAGTGAAAGAAGCTCAACCCTTTATGCCTACGGGAACTGAAGTCGCCTATGACGAGTTCAAGTTGGATTGGCCTTCGGCACCGTTGGAGCCATTGGTTAGTGAAAAGGCTGTGCAGTTTGATGCCGAGAAGTGCGAGGTTTTCAACGAGGACTTCAGGGTCTCTTTTGAACCAATGTCGGGTGGTATCGACTGCTATGTGTATAAAAATGAGGTTGTTCTGTTAGATACACACGGGGTTATGGACAATTTTTGGCGTGCTCCCACTTTAAATGACGAGGTGGACGGCTGGGCTTTGCCACGTTGGAAGAAAGCGGGCTTACAGCATCTGATTCCCGTTAATGGTGGGTATCTAAACGGAAAGAGAGAAACGCTAAAAAGAATGAGTTTTGAGCGATTGGACGACAATACGGTGGCTGTTCATGCCGCAGTGGAGTATAATGATAGCAGTGGTCGTTTGCAATTCGTGGTCAACAAATTGTATATTATCGATGGCAACGGCAACATTAGCATCACCAATCGTGTGGAGCCGATGGAAATAGTGACCTCTCTCCCGAAAGTTGGAATGCAGTTCCCTATGCCTCTGGATTACAGAAACCTGACCTATTTCGGCAAGGACACAGAAAACTACCCCGACCGCAACGCCTCTGGCAAGATGGGATTGTACGATGTGGATGCTTTGAGCCTGTTTGAACAACACGTTGTGCCTCAAGACAATGGCAACCACTCCGACACGCGCTGGATGGCCTTGACGAGCGACAAGAGCAAGGTCGGACTCTTCGTTACGATGCAGGAACCGTTCAATTTCAGCATCTACAACTACAGCGACGACAACCTGACCGAAGCCCGCCGCATCAACCAACTGAATTATACGGATTTTCTTACCGTGAACATCGACTACAAGGTGGCGCCCATCGGCACGGCCACTTGCGGTCCTGGTGTGGATGAGAAATATGTACTTGGCAATCAAGTGTATGAATACACGATGCTGCTTCGCGCCTTCGACAAGACACAAGACCCAATTGAGCTTACCCGATATCAATTGCCGGATGCAGATTCTATAATGGTTCCGATGCCCGAAATCAAGGCGACGATGGCGGGGAAGGAGGACTTCCGCATGTTCAACCGCCCGTTGACGATTTCGATGACTTGCGACAATCCTGAGGCTGAAATCCATTACACGACCGACGGCAGTGAACCGACGATAAAGTCTTCGCTTTATAAGTCGTCGTTCGTCATCACCAAAACCTGCACCATCAAGGCCAAGGCTTTCAAGAAAGGCATGGTTCCCTCGTTTGTGGCTTTGCGCCAGTTCAACCGCCTGAATATCAAGAACACGACCTTCGTCAATCCGCCTGTGGAGCGTTACGGCAAGAATGCCGACATGGCCCTGATGGACAGCAAGAAAGGTGAGCCGGGTGATTTTTACAACGATTGGCTCGGTTTCCAAGGCGACGACATGGAGGCCACCATCGAATTGGCCGTCCCGACTGACATCAGCATGGTAAAAGTGGGCTTTTGCCACGAACCCAACAGTTGGGTGGTGTGGCCTAAGGGCGTATGGGTGAGTTTCTCCAATGATGGCAAAGAGTTTACCGATTGGGAACCCGCTGAGCTGCCCGTTTTCAACCGTCCTGATAAGATGCAAGGTCACGGCAGGGTCGAAGCCCGTGCGCGAGTCAGTGTCAAGCGGGCGAAGTATGTCCGAGTGAAAGTGGAAAACCAAGGCATTTTGCCTGAGTGGCATCCATACGCGGGCGAGAAGGCTTGGATTATGGTGGATGAGGTGACTATAGAGTGATATTTCCCCTGTTTTTTTAGGGAAAATGATAAGACTTTTTTTGTGATTTTTGCGCATCCAAAAATGGTGCTCAGCCCTTGTAAAATAAGGCGAAACTGTAGATTTTACTTATTTTACATGTAAAAACTGTTAATAAAATGTTTGACGGTTTTTAAAGGCATATTTTATTATATTGATAATCAATAAATTACCACCACCCTGTAGAATGGGGAAAATTTTGGAAAAACCTTGCCTAAAATTGGGGAAATGCCTAATTTTGCAAGACTTTTTGTATGATAGAACTTTGTTTGTTTATTGTTTTTGAAACCGAACTATTATGAGACCTTTTAGAAACAAAATTAATAAAGAGTTAAACCGAAAGAATTATACAAGAAAGTTTAGGATTGGATTGTTGGCCGTACTCATGCTTTGCGTTTTGGGGGCGTGGGGACAGACCGATGTTTCGGGCTTTTACTATATTGCCAATAACAACAACGGTGGATATCTTCCTAATGATTCTACCAACAATTGGTATTTGGTCCCTGCTTCTGGTTGTGGCTATACTGGCTCTGGCACGTTGCCAACCACAGCATGGGCATGGGGCGATCCCGCTAATGAAGATAAGCCGTTTCTGACGACTTACAAAACGAGAATGGATAATAACCCCACTTGCCAAATAGACTACAATTCCGTTTGGCAAATCATCAAAGTTGAAGGCGATGCGGGTTATTATTTTATTAGGCATTGTGGTACAGGGAAATATATTGTTTACAACGACCCTGTAAGCACAAATCGCCGAGCCTTCCACCTTGAGGAGTCAGATAATCCGAGTAGTCTTGGAGAAAATGCCCGTTTTGAAATCAAATATAATTCAGGCACTGCGGCACCATATTACATTCTTCGAAAAAACTTATCGACGGAGAACAAGTATTTTAATCCTTCACAAGGCAACAAATTGTATTACTATGGCGGAGAAGGGAGCAGCCCGTATGTTTCGGGTCTTATTGGCGTTTATAGTAGTAAATCAGACAATGGCTCAAAATGGTTTCTTGAAGTGCCGCGTCCCGTCATTTCATACGATAATGTCACCCGAAAGGCTTCCATTTCGAGCACCTTGGATGCCCTCAATCCAAATTATGATTATTACTACACCACCAATGGCGACACACCAATCATTTCTAATGAATTGAAATACAACGGCCCATTTAATCTAACATCAGGTTGTACAGTCAAGGCCATTGCCGTGTCGACAGGTGGTATCAAGTCGCAAGTGGCTTCAATGACCCTTGAACAAGTGGCCACGCCTGTCATTCAAAAGGACGAAACCAACAACTGCATTACTATTACAAGCGCTACCGAAGGTGCTACTTTTTATTTCACCGATGACGGTTCCACTCCAACCACTGCCTCATCCGTTTATTCTGAACCGTTGGGTTTCAACTATTCTCAAAAGCAGATAAAAGCTATTGCTGCGAAACCCAATATGTTGATTTCGGAAGTGGTGACAGGCTACTTCACACTCAAATGCCCAATGCCAGAGATTTATCCCGACTTTGAGACCAATCTGGTGAATCTCTTTTGCGATGCCGAGAATGCCACCATTTACTATTCGCTTGACAACTCTACTCCCACCATCCAATATACCGGACCTTTCCCTATTTCAGGAACGGTTACCGTGAAAGCATACGCCACCTGCCAGAATTGCGACAATTCAGATATTGCTACTTATGACATTACTAAGGCTGCCACGCCAGTCGTGCAATTGGATGCAGCCACCAATAATATTATCATCACCACGTCCACCATTGGCGCCACCATCTATTACACCATTGACGGCAGCGAACCAACAACGGAATCGTTGCGTTACACGGGTCCGTTCCGCGAAGGGCCGGAACACGCGCATGTGTCGGGTGTGGACATCCAGGCCATCGCTGTGAAGTCTGGCATGTTTTGGTCGGAGGTGGGCAACGGCAATGTGACGCTCACTTGTGAACCACCGTTGATAACCCGCACGGGGGCAAACACTTTTGAAATCAGCTGCACTTTCCCCGTCAATGGTGCAAGTATTTACTATACTACCGATGGAACAGACCCGACCATATTATCGACTCAATATAGTGGGTCTTTCACTCTTGGTCTTGGTGTGCAATACACCATTAAGGCCATTGTAGTAGCCACGAACTACAATGACTCTCCAATAGCCGAAAGGATTTTTACATCGGACCTCGTACAAGAAAATGGCATTTATCTGATTCAAAACGACTATGATTACGCCTTGTTTGTGAACAAGGCGAACACTCCGACAGGTGCATCTTCACATTACAAACTGGTGGCCAACATCAGCGCGGCGGGGACGAGCATGGTGAACACCGCTTTCACCGGCCTGTTTGAAGGCAGTGCCGATTCCGATGGCAACTTCTACACCATCAGCGACCTCGATCATCCGATGTTTAGGGAGATTAATCCCGGCATTACGGATGGAACCATACCCACCAACCAAGGCATCGTGCGCAATGTCATCCTCAAGGATGTGAACATTGCAAACCATGAAGGCAACACGGGTGCCATAGCCTGTGAGATTAGGGGAGGAGCTTGCATCTACAACTGCGGCATCCTCAGCGGCTCGGTGGGCGGCACGGGCAACGTGGGTGGCCTTGTGGGACTATTGCAACACACATCAGTTAGTCAATATCAAAAACCATATAATTTTACACGTGTCATCAATTGTTATAGTTATGCTGACATCACCAGTAAAGGCGATGATGGCAGTGGCAATGCGGCAAATTGGGCAGCGGGTATTGTAGGAAATAACAGTTATGAATCGAAAGTCGAGAATTATCCCTACAACAATAATGACTGCAAATTGAAAACGGCGGTGATAAACTGCATGTTTTATGGCGACATTACTACACAGCATGGCATCAACATAGCGCCGGTATTTGGTAACAAAAGAATGTCGAATCTTGAAGAACAAGTTAAAGCCATTAATCGTTATGACTACTTTTTAGATGGGTCCAAATTTGCCAAAACATTCACTGAAAGTATTAATCAATTTAGGGCATCATGGCCGGCAGATGAGAAGCATCTGACCCATTATGAGTATTACCGCAGCATATTGAACAGCAATCGCCTGCTTTGCACCTCTTATGTCACGGGAAAGAGCGGAGAAAATGTGTATCAAGACACGGCCTTGATAGCCAAATGGGTACGCGACGAGAGCATTGCGCCCTATCCCATCTTGAAGAAGTGGGGCAAATATCCCTCCATCATCAATCCTGACACCGAGCGCGTATGGGACACGCTGACAAAACAATGGATGAACCGCGCCAATGCCCTCGACTATCAGGGCAAGAGTTTCGGCACATTGAGTGTGACTGTCAAGTCAGGAGAACATAGATACACTGCAACAGTTCCAGAACAAACCACGATACAACTCACCATCACCGATATAGACACGCTGCATTGGGACTATGGCTATTACAAAGTGCAACTGCCTTATTACAATACGTTGTTCGGCAATGTGAATTCCACAGAGCATAACATCCGATATGGGGGCAACTATACCGATTGGGTGGTCACTGGTTGGAAGATTACCATGGTGAACGGACAAACTTCGGGGGCAACGACCTTTGTGGAGAACTGGGAACACGGCTACAATTTTGCCGACCGAACGGACAAATTCAGGGATTTGTATAGCGTTAGCGGACGTGTGTATGCTCAAGGCGGCTTCTATTATGTACCCGAAGGCGTTACCTCCATCGTGATAGAAGCCTATTGGGGCAAGGCCTATTACTTGCGCAACAAGGACCAAAGCATCGACCGTGTGAGTGTGACGAATCCCAAGAAAGTTGGTAGTGATTATACAGATTATGGTTTTGCTCCTGCAGGTAATTTGCCTTCCACTTTCCAAGGACTACCTGTTTATGATTCTTTGCAGACCGCCATCAAGAATTTGGACGACATCAATGCTTGTCCCACGGTTTACGACCAAGCCATCGTATTGGTGGGCAATCTGCAAGTGATGAACAAAAACAAGAGGGTGGGTAGCAACCTTGATGGCAAGTTGCATCCTTTCACCATTATGAGTGCCGACTTCGACTTGGACAACGAACCAGACTATTGTTTCCAATTCCAATTCAGAGATCAATTGCAGCGGTGGCCCATTCAGCCCATTCGTTTCGATTTCCTTGCAGTGCCCGAATTGGGCTTGGCCATCCGTCATGACGACAATGCATACGCTATAGGCATTTTTGTCCCACAAGGGCATTTCGAGATTACCGAGACAGCCTTCATGCATACCACCCAGTTTGAATATGATGGCGTTAAGGTGATCTATACCGTTAATGGCTATTATACCAATGAAAACCCTCTTCCGAATGAAATTCCAGGCTTTATTTACCAATACACACCGAATGACGCACACACTAAAACTACTGTTACGGTCACTTATGTGAAGAATGAGGCACCTTTGATTTTGAATGGAGGTCAGTTTGAACAAATTGTGATTCGACATTCTGAGAATAAAAGTTATGGCTTTGCCAAATACACCTCTTACATCCTTATGGGAGGTCATTTCAGGATGAAGCGTTTTACGCCTGGCGCCCATACCAATAGAAATGAAAAAACGAAAGTGCGCCTTTGTGCAGTCAATTGCATTGGTGGCGAGTATCCTGAATTTTATCTTTCAGGTATCTATCGCCCTGACATTGATCCCAATGTTTCAGGTTTTGAGCAAGGCAATCCCCATTGCTACACCAATGGAGGCAAGTTTGGCATGATAGCTGGCGCGGGTTACGACAAGATTTTGGGTAATGTCACTTTCAAAATCGACCATTCCGTCATCGGTGAATTTTATGGTGGCGGCATCAATGGCACTTGTCCTATTGGTGGCAATATTGATGTCACTATCAATAATAGCATTGTGGGCAAATATTGCGGTGGTCCCAAGGTGGGCAACATGACTGCAAAGACAGTGACCACTTGTGCCACGGGAACCACTTTCGGCCAATTCTACGGAGGTGGCAACGGCGGTACCAACTATTACCGCGACCAAGCCGTGGACGGTAACAGTTGGGAACTTCCCGGGGAAGTATGGGATGATTGGGAACAACTACATAAGACAAATAGTGGTAATCCAGTTGCTACAATTATATATAATCCTGATAACGATAGGATAGGCTTCAATCCATTGAACACTCGCAGCGATAAGGATGCAATTTATAATGCGACCAAAGGCTATCATGGTGTTTTTGAGTTTGAGGTTTTCAACAATTCAAATGGACTTGGTAACGACTTTCCTACCATAAGAACATACGTCCATTGGGTGCAGTTCGGCACTACTCGAACGGGCAATGTATCCAACACTTTGACCAACTGCACGGTGCTACAGGATTTCTATGGTGGCGGCAATCTCGGCTTCGTGGACGGCGATGTCGTTTCAACCTTGCAAGGCAACACCATCATTTATGGCTCGGCTTACGGTGGCGGTTATTCGGCTGCCATTCCCACCTTCCGCTGCTATGATTTGTCGCGTCCCATTTTCCCCACCCGCGACTTGTCAGGTGTGATGCACCACGGCGAACTCGAGACTGATAGTATTCCTTATGTGCGTAACGCCAATAACGAGGACATTTACTATCAATGGATTCATGAAATCCCCGATGATTGGACCATGCCAGATGGCTTTGTATTGACTACCGATGATCCTGTGTTTGAATATCCTGAAGGTTCAGGCAAATGGTATTGCTATACCGATAAATCTCTTGAAAACCTCGGTGTCGTCAGTGGCAACACAACCTTGAATGTCAACGGAAACACCAAGATTTACGGAAAGATGAAGTCGGAGGTTAATCCAGAATTGGTGGAATATGCTGGTGCGGCTTTCGGTGGAGGCGACGAAAGTGCCGTGTTGGGCAATACAACTGTTACTGTAAGAGGTACATCGGGGCTTTTGGTGAGCAATGTGTATGGCGGCGGCAATATTGCTATCACGGGTGGAAATTCCACCGTCGAGATTTACAAAGGCACCATTGGCATCATGAACAATAATACTGGGCTGCCGTATACCGATAGCAATGGAAAGTTTGTTAGTGGCCGTGTGTTTGCTGCTGGCAAGGGTGCATATGACCCTACCCAGCCGGAAAACGGTAAGCAGTTGGGCTGGGTGAAGGGTAATTCTACCTTGAATATGTATGGAGGCCACGTGCTTTCCTGCCTCTATGGCGGCGGAGAGATTTCCAATGTTGGCCTGACCACGCAGGAGCCTGTGGTTGTTGACGAGACA
>Ga0310690_10007828_pt1 | contig 13683 bp, 14 predicted proteins | sample AusTroGonzalo_MG_2_FD_207661 | JGI IMG/M metagenome (GOLD analysis project Ga0310690, IMG submission 207661) | Bovine rumen microbial communities from tropical cattle in Woodstock, Queensland, Australia - Gonzalo_04 (v2) (version 2) | ecosystem: Host-associated > Mammals > Digestive system >... | reverse complement strand
TCGGAGGAGATCCTGGACAAGTTACGATCTTCGGACAATCCGCAGGAGGAGGGAGCGTATCGCTGCTCCCGCTGATCAAGGGAACGCACGAATACTTCCAGCGTGACATAGTGATGAGCGGTTCCCCTGTATTCACAAGGTCCACGGAAGAGGCCATACAGTGCACCAACGAGGTAATGGAGATTCTCAGCTGCAAGACGGTAGCGGATCTTCAAAAGGTCGATGTCCAAGAGTTCATAAAAGCCTCTGGCGTGCTAGGGCTGCGTGTATGGGCAGAAAGGGACGGAAGAACTGTTCCTCTGGACCCGTACGGGGAATATGAAAGAGGTGCGGCGAAGGACATCGTCTTCATGCAGGGCTGCACCAAGGACGAGATGTCCTATTTCCTAGCCGGTTTCGGTGTGGAAGGCTACGGGGCGTTCGTAGACGAGCGCATGAAGAGGAAACTCTCCCAGATAACCGAGGATGAGAAGAAGCTCGCCCTGAGCTTCTGCGAGAATGCTAAAGATGTGAGCGAGGAGTACGACGGAAGAAGCCGTCTGTTCGACCAGATCGTTTTCATCGCACCTCTGTTCAGGATGTCCGAGAATCAGACGAAGGCTGGAGGTAAGACCTACACCTACTTCTTCACACCCGAGTCCTCCGTACCGCTGTTGAGAAGCGGGCATGCGGTCGAGCTCTCTACCGTGTTCAACCACCCTGAGGAGACCCTCGTCGCAGGAAGGATGTTCGATGAGACGTTCGGAAAGACTATGCGTAAGATTTGGGTCCAGTTCGCGAAGACTGGCAACCCGTCCCTGAGCGCGGATATCTCTCCTGACGGAAAGGCGAAGGAATGGCCTCTTTATGACCTCGAGAACAAGTACGTCATGGTCTTCGATGAGTTCAACATCCATCCGGAGAAAGAATCCGAGAGGAAGATTCTCGATTGGGAGAAGTCCTACTTCCTGACCAAATATTACTGTATCTGAAGACACGATGAACCCGGAGGGTGTGACCCTCACACCCTTCCGGGAAACATCTTTCCTTTTTTCTAAAGGACAAATGTCCCGATAATCATTCAGGCAACGGGTATTTCGGATATCCGCCGGTGACAAGCTTGTGGATTGAGTAGAATCCGAAGATCCCGCCGTAGAGCGCTCCGATGGTCTCTGCGGCCACCACCCCCCACCAGATGGACTCCAGGGTGCCATACATGGATGCCATCGCTATGCATATAGGGATGCGCAGCAGATTCAGCACGAGGATTATGCTCAGGGACTTCAGACCCCAACCCATACCTTGGAAGTATCCTGATGATGTGTATCCTAACGGACTCAACGGAAGGATTAGTGAGCATATCATCAGCATAGTGACCATCTGGGGCCTCAGGGGCATGGTATCCTCAGAATATGAGAACGGCAGCACCAGAATATTGGAGAACAGCAGAAGGATGATCGTGATTACGATCGATACTATTATGCCGTACTTCAGAGCGAGACGATATATCGACCTGACCCTCTCGTAATCCTTAACACCGATAGCTGCGGCGCATAACGGAACGACGGCGAATCCTATGGCCATGGTGGGCATGAAGAATAGATCCATCAGCTTCCAACAGTTTCCATAAATCGCAACTCCTTCGACTGAACCGACACCTTCGATGATGAGGTTCATAGCCATCATCATTACGGAGAGCAGCACCATCTCAAGAGATGCGGGTATGCCGACCTTGAAGATATCTTTGATCAGCGCCTTGTCGAATCCGAAGCCCTTGAATGTCGGATAGACGTAGGTGTCCTTCTTCAGATAATACCAGTAGATCACAAGGAACAGCGGCATCACCATGGAGATCGTGGTCGCCCATGCGGCTCCGGATATGCCCATGTCGAGCACGAAGATGAAAATGGGGTCGAGAACGATATTCAATCCAGCTCCGAGCACCATTATGTACATGGCACGCTTGGAAGAACCTTCCGACCTGAGTAGACCGCCAAATATGTCGCTCAGGATTATCACGGGGAAACCGATGAAGATGGGAATCGCATAGTCCATACAGCCCTCCATGTTGGATGAACCTCCGCCTGCGAAGATGATCTGCTCTGCGAAGATCAGGAACAATACGGTTAGAACTATGCTAAGGATCAGGCTGATTACGATCGCCTGCTCGGCGACGTGGTTGGCCTCGACCTTGTTGTTTGCACCGACCCTCCTGGCCAGTGCCTGTGATACTCCGACAGCGATACCGCTCCCCAGTCCGATGACGATGAAGAATATCGGGAAAATAACGCTCACCGCGGCCTGAGCTTCAACTCCTATGGATGTCAGCCAGATGGTATCGATGATGTTGTTGGCGCTCTGTATGAAGTTCGATATGACGATCGGTATCGCCATGGCGATCAATGCTTTCTTGGGATCTCCCAGCATGATCTTGGCATCTTTCGTCATCTGAACTTCTTCAGCCATCGAGAACAGAATGCATTTGGCGCATTAATATGATATCGACATGTTAAACCGAAGCTCTGGCAGATTCTGTTAAAATGGCTTCAAAAAACCACTAAAAAAGGAATAATGGGGGAAGACCCCCAATAGTTTCAATTGATGTCCCTAACGATGGTCACAGGGCATGAAGCGTGGAGCATTACCTTCTCCGCGACGCTTCCGTTTAGGATCTTCCTGAATCCCTGACGGCCCTCCGTTCCCATTATTATGTCATCGTACTGTCCTGATTTGGCGATTATCACATCAGCAGGGTTGCCGACCGCGATTTCGGTAACAACATTGATCCCCTCAGCTGCGCATTTCTCAGCCACATCCTTTACCAGAGTCTCGGCATCGAAATCCTTCGATTTAACCGAGAAGACGGTTAGCCTTCCATTGATACGCTTGACAGTCTCGATTGCCACATCAATCGCGGCCTCATTCTTATTGGAGACTGGGAGCAGAACCTCTTCGATCCTCTTGGAGCCTGATTTCAGGGTTATGATAGGACAGAAAGCGTTCTCTATGACCTTCTCCGCTGTCCCTCCGATACGCCCGTATCCTCCGGATTTACCAGTGACACCCATGATCATCATATCATGATCCTTCGACAGCTCACTGAGAACCTGATGCGGCACACCTTCGATCAACTTTGTGGTCACATCGAGACCTGCTGCCTTGGCTACAGCCGCGGCATTCTCCAGGAACATCTTACCTTCGGTCTGCATTCTGAAGGATATCATTGCGCCTCCGTCGATCGAACCGAACCTGTTGTATTCGGTCACATCGACCACGTAGACAAAAGTAATGTGCGACGCAAAGGTGCCTGCAGAATGAACAGCAAGGTCGACGGCCACTTCGGAAAGAGAACTGCCGTCTATCGGGACCAGAACATTGTCGAACTTCATAGGTTTCTCTCCTTACATCTTACCGATGGTATTGATTATGAATCGACTCACCTTAGTTTATATGTTATCTTAAATGGATGACTTGTCGGATAATTCTGAGTACAGGTTCCAAAAGATTCAAAACACTGGAAGGGTGTAGTCCGGGCAAGGTGTTGGTTATGGGTTGCAGCGGCGGATCCTGTTCTTCATGTTCATCGTGCTCCAATACGGACGGCAGAGACGACAATGAACTGCCGCCGGGAATGCTGTCAAAATACAGCCTGGACCAATCTACTGCAGACGGGGCCTTGGTCTGGCTGGAGATACTTAATTGCCCGGACGGACCTAGGATCGCCGATGCCAGCCTTCAGGTCCTGGCAGAGACATGCAGGATCAACACCGGAAGGACATTTGCAGTGATCTTCGGAGGACCTGACCTCAAGCCGCTGTATCCGATCATCTTCGGATTGGGAGTGGGGTCGATCTATCATGTCAGGGATCCGGATTCAGAATGCTACGACTCCAACATTTATTCGGTGACCATCTGCGACATCATCGACAGGGTGGTTCCTGCAGCCGTCCTACTGGCAGCAACTGAGAGAGGGAATCAACTGGGAGAGAAGATCTCATCAATGCTCGGTGCCGAGCTCAACCCAGACTGCACCAAGATCGCTATGGACGGGAGGATGCTCTCGACTGAGCCCGCACCTCTCGGACAGTTCCTCATGTCAAACAGAAAGAAGTTCCCTCAGGTGGCGACAGTGAAGATCGACAGCTACCCAACTCCGGAACCAAAGACCGGCCAAGGAACCGCCATTTATTGGCAGACCAGGAAATATTTTTGAGAAAGGGCCGTGCCTCGAGGGCACGTAATTGGTTTTATCGAACGTAAATCAGAACTTGCTTCCGATCTCTGCAGCCTTGGCGAGAAGTTCAGGGTTCTGCTCTGCTGCGTGGGGCGGGTTGCCGTCAACCATTGTGACGACTCCGAGGGGTTCGAATTTGAAGTATGCTGTCATGCGTCCAGTGATCTGGGCTGCCAGCTCGTCCGCACCTGCGGATCCTGCGGTGACGATGACTGCGAACTTCTTGGGTGCAACGTTGGGTGTCATGGATCCGTCGAGGAAACTGAAGAGCCTGTCCTCGAAGAGCCTGTACTGACCTGTAGGCTGTCCGAAGTACACTGCTGTGGAGAGTATGACTCCGTCCGCCTCTCTGATTGCGTCGAGGGCGGGTGTGATCTCGTCCTTCAATACGCACTTTCCGGCCTTCTTGCATCCCATACATGCGATGCATCCGCGCCTGTCCTTCATCTCTGCGACGTTGAAAACCTGTACGTCGTGTCCCTTGCCCTTGGCCGCCTCGACCATTGCGTTAAGGATGGTTGCGGAGTTCGCTCCCTTCCTAGGACTGGAAATAATTGCGACAATCTTTGCCATTTTGTAACCTCAGAAATAAAGAAAGCAAGGTGGTATAAAGAGACTGGTCTAAACTTTTCAGAACAGCCGTTCATTGATTTCCGCACAGGGAATCATCTCCGGAACTTCGCCGCAGACCGCGACCTTATCCCCGATGCACGCGAGGCATCCTTTGACACCCTCTACCGATGCTATCCTCTCGAGAGCGTCAGTCACGGAACCTTCATCCTTAACAAAGTTCCCAAGAGCGGTCGCACAACAATCGGCCAGAATCACATCATCGGAGAACACCGTGCATACATTGGAATTGCCCAGGGAGACTGAGGGGCCTATCTTGGCAGAGGATGAGCAGATGCCTGTGATACCGTCGGAGCTCACTTTGAATGCCACATCCTTCAAAACAGGATGGTCCGCGAAGAGCCCCACAGGCACGGGACGGTACGACAGGAATGCGATATCTCCGCCGTTCTCTACTATGGCCTCTCTGGCCCCTGCCTCCCTCATCCTCTCCACGGCGTAGACGGCCACTGCCCCTGCGACTCCAGCGAACGGACCTACACCGGAAAGCACGGAAGCCCTGCTCATCCGGCGTATGAGCCCATCATCCGCGGGATCTTCGGGATAAGGCTCGTACGTGATCTGGAAGAACGGGTCCTGGGCGACCTTGGACTCTATTATCCCTCTGGCTGAGAATATGGCATCCTGGGCGACCCTGATGTATTTATCGTCGCTGACGATATTGACTATCGTCTCCTTGACCTGGAAACGGACCTTCATAAGTCGAGCTTCAGGGCATGTACTGCACATGCGTTCACGCAGGCACCGCACGCGATGCATTTCGAGCTGTCCAGGACAATCTCGCGGGTATCCTTGTCCGATGCGAAACAGTAGGCGGGACAGATCGATTCGCAGGCACCGCAATGCCAACAGAGGGAATCATCGCGGGTGATGTGCTTGGTCAGGCAGACGACGAATCCTGCCTCCCTGAGCCTGTTCTCTGCCGCGGTCAGCTTCTCCTCGTCGCCTACCAGCGAGAGGATCATGACCCCGCTTCCGTCTCCGGAGATCTCGGCCTTCAGGACGTTGGGCTTCAGATCGAACTCCGAGACCAGTATGTAAGCGACGGAGTCCTGGACGTTCGATTCCTCGAATTCTATCTTGAGCTTTCTCTCCATCTCAGCACCCCCTCTCCTGCAGTTTGTTGAGCTTCACATCCTTGGGGAACGTCATGACCGGCTGATTCAGCGTGAACTCCTTGTGCTCAATCCAATCCTTCAGGATGCTCGCGACCTTCCTTGCCCCGCTGTAGGAGGAAAGGGAGGACGTCCTTACCGTCTTTCCTTGGTATTCGACCTTTCCGGACCTGAGCTGCGAATAGCTGTACCTGGCCATCGGGGGCCTGTCTGTGGGTTGACTGTAATCCACCATGTCTGCGAAGATCTCCTCGTCCGAGATAGCGCAGCGCTGGATGATATCTTTGTTCAGGACGGGGATAGGGATTCCCACTCCGATCGCCAGAGAGATACCGTAACCTGTGATGTCGAGGCCTCTGACGAATTTAGCATCCATCTGTTTCATATCTCCGATGAGCGCGAGCGTCCTGGATCCTGCCACGGGAACCCCATTGACCTCCTCCACGTTGGTCTTGTACTGGGTACCCGGCCATGTGACGTATCCCTCTCCTCCTCCGAGGAAGATCTTGGTTCCCATTCCGATAGTCTCTAGGTGGGGATCATTCAGAAGCGGAGAGAGCTGTCCTGCAGATGAATATGTAGCGTTCTTCACCCTCGGCAAGAGCTTTCCCATGTAGGTGTAGATCGTCCTGTCAGATGTGTTTGTAGCTACTCCGTAATTCTGATAGCAGTTACGGGGATTGTAGATGTAAGCGTCATTGATGTCGTCGATGGAGATCCATGTGTCGATATCCTTCCTGACGTAACAGTCGGTACCGGGACCCCAAGCGTGCAGATGGATCTTCTTGTGTGCGATGAGGTCCTCTATCAGATGGGCTCCTCCGTATCCGCCTTTTTCGCCAGGAATGGTGGCGGTGGCCCCGATGTACGTATCCACGGCAGCCAGACCTCCGTCGACCATGACGTCGTTGAGCCTAATGTCGGTCATGCGTATGGGCGGGGATGCGTGTCCGAAGTTCACGAAGGCACCCGATGAGCACATGGCCCCGAAGGTACCTGTTGTTACGACATCTACCTCCTCTGCGGCCTTCTCGGCACCCTTCTTCTTCACGAGATCGATTACCTCCTCCGCCGTGTAAACAACGGCCTTGCCGGAGCGGATCTTCTCGTTAATCTGCTCATACGTCTTTGACATAAGCTCTCCTCTGAATAGGTAGCAAGTATGGATGGCCACCATTATATAATTTAATTAGAGAAGGAACGGAAATGGTTTGTTCAGACGTGCTGAATGCTAGCCTTTCACAGGTGAGGGATACCAGTCCACGTGAGGTAGCAGGCCTTGAGGATAGGCACATCGTCGAGATTGCTCGTGATGAACTTCTTCATGAACAGCGTCGAGACGATACCGCATCCGATGATGTAGGTCGCCAGCATGACGAACACAGCACATCCGGCTCCTGTAGGGAAATCGAACAGTCCCTCGACACCGTACGCCATGATCGCAGTCACCATCATGCACAGGCCAGACAGGACTGATACCATGGGCAGGAGTATGGCGACAACTGCGAGGACCATGGTAATGATGGTGGTGGCCAGGACTACCGTCTGACCGTCGAGCATCCCTATCCTCAGCAAAGTTGTATCGAAAGAGCTGAAATCCAAAGGCAGAGCGAACAATGCAATGACCGTCAGAACGAATGCCGCTAATGACAGGATGATCGCTGGACGCCTTCCTGTACTTACGTACTTCTTGGTTTCAGAATCTTCCTCCGTCTTGACGGATGTATCCTGCTGGACAGGCGGGGCCGGTGCCTGACTGACAGGAGGGCTGACCGGGACCGGCACTGGTACCGGCGGCGGTACTGGGCGGTTCATCGTCTGCGGGGCAGGACCGATGCGTTCCACGGGTCCGGGAGCATATTGCTGCTGGACAGGCGGCCTGGGTGCATACTGTTGCTGGACCGGAGGCCTAGGAGCGTATTGCTGCGCCGGAGGCCTGAACGAATAGGCCTGCTGGACCGGAGGTCTCTGGATCGGGCGCCACGGAGGTGCCGAGTACTGCCTGTTCGGATTGTAAGCGCCTAAGCGCTCAACTTCCATGGCATCCCTCCTGATACCGACCTGCATCGGTGCACCGCAATTGATGCACTCAGTACGACCTTCCGAATTGTTGTAACCGCATCTGCCGCAGAATGTGATAGAATCACTCCCTTCGGAAGCATGAATGGAATAATACGAATAAAAACTAAACCCTGTTTACAATCATCTGGAACTGTTGTTATCCCAGACTTTGATGGTGTTTGTGCGACGGATCCGAGTATCGGACTCGGACCGCCGCTTTCTTTCTCAGTCGTTCATCAGGCATCTCAGGGTATTGTTGACGTATGCCTTGATCTCTTCGGGGGACTTGCCCTCCGCTACCTTGGTCAGCACACTCAGCATCCCGTCGGCGTATTCTGCCTCGGAGTTGTTCTTAGCCTTCATCTTTGCGACCATATCCTTCTCTTCTTCGATGGACATCATGGTTCTTCCCTCCATTCACCATATCCATCCGCCCGTAGTATATGAACATGCTGTCAGTTCGTTGGTATTCGCAACTTCTTATCTACTCGTTGATCATCCGTGTATTCAAACGGATTCTCCAAGGGTGGAATTGTGGCCAAATACGAGGAACTCGGCATAGCTATCGAAGAATCGGTACGCAGGGCTTGCGAAGGGAAGCGCGTAGGCGTTGCCTTCTCAGGCGGTATGGATTCTGGACTTATCGCCGCCCTTGCATCGAAATATGCCAAATCGGTCACCTGCTACACATGCGGGACGGATGATTCATTCGATGTCGCCGCAGGCAGGGAGCTGGCCGGGATACTGGACCTTCCTTGGGTCCAATGCAGGATCAGCGAGGAGAGCATTGAGAACGATATCCGCGAGCTCATCCTCGCAACCAAGGTCAGCGATCCTTTCACGATCAGCTACGAGATGCAGCTATTCACGGTATGCAGGACCGCGGATGAGAGGCTCATCCTTAGCGGCCAAGGATCGGACGAATACTTCGGGGGATGCGCCAATTCAGTCACCGAGGACGATGCCGGTTACGAATCGTTCCGCGACTGGGGATTGGAGAGGCTGATGAAGGTCTCCATACCCTGCGAGAGATCCATCGCCTCCAACTTCAAGAAGAAGATCGCATACCCATATCTGGACGATGAGGTTCTGCATTGTGTTTCAAAGCTGGATCCAGCCGAACTCAGACCGGATTCCCTGGAGAACAGGAAGAGCGTGCTGAAAACGGTGGCGTCGGACCTCGGCTATCCGGTACTGGCGCACCGCACTAAGAAGGCCTCGCAGTACGGATCAAACACCACGGAGACCATCCGTGATGCTGCAAAAGCAAAGGGGCTGAGGTACAACAGATTCATCGCAGGGATCTATGAATCGCTTGATCTGAGGGAGGCCAACCTTCTACGCGATGCCGCAGTGGATGTCAGGATGGATCCGATCCTTCTGTACGATGCGGAGAAGGTCCTTTCGGGATTGGGCAAGACCCATTCGGAAGCCATGGCCGCGTTCTACAAGAAGCTTGTATCTGAAGGTAACCTTGATTTCCTGGAAGATGAGAAGAAGGAATGAATGGAGAGATCGAAAACGGACGGTTTCTGCGAATATCCGATAATCAATCTTTTAAACAATGGCCATTGTAACCGATATCATGGAGTTCTGCCCAAGGTGCGGCCGGTATCTGAAGGACGATGAATATCAGTGTCCTGAATGCGGTTTTGTAGTACGCCAGATGCCACACGTAGATAACACTCCGCCCGGATTCTCAGACTTCTATGACGAGAGAGGCGAACCCAAGAGCCTAAGGGAACTGATTTTCGAAAAATGGTTCTTCGTAGCGCTGGCCATCACATTCGTGATAGCATTCGCAATCACATTCTACTGGAGATTCACGATATTGATCTTCTGCATCCCGTTACTCCTCCCGTGGAGGAGGCTCAGCATAGCCGTAGGCGTGCTAGCAGGATTGGCAGGAGGGACGGTGACCGCCCTCCTGGTAAATACTTTCATTCTTGCTGCTTGAGAGTGAAGTCGTAGAGCTTGTCCATATTCTCTCCCGTCTTGGCAGAGACTGCCTCCACGGGTTTGCCGGGGAAGTTCTGGGCGAACCACTGTCTAATGTGATCCACCTGACCGGGCTGGGCCAGGTCCACCTTGTTGATGAGGACCAGGTCAGCCCCTGACATCTGCATCTTGTAGAACTCCTCCTTCTTCTCAAGGAGGATGTCGAATCTCTCGACGTCGGCAAGACCTATGATGGAACAGGAGTCCTCGTCTATCATGGCGGTGTGGACGAACTGCTTCACCTTATGAGGAAGCGCCAGTCCAGTGGGCTCGATGATGAGGATGTCGGGATCCAAGTCCCTCTTGATGTTCCTCAGGGTTGCCTGGAGGGTGCCCACCAGGGTACAGCAGATGCAGCCCTCCGGCAGCTCAGTTGCATTGTAACCCTCTGCCTTGATGGTGGCCCCGTCTACGCCGACTTCGCCGGATTCGTTCACGATGATGGCCGTCTTCAGCCCCTTGTCCACATAGACCTTGGCCAGTTTCAGCAGCATCGTGGTCTTTCCGCTTCCCAGGAATCCTCCGACTATGAACACGTGCATCGTATCATCTCAGAAGGTCAGCTTAAGGTTGTCGTACTTGTAGACCTTCTCAGGACAGCTGAACTGACACCTGTAGCATGCGGTTCCGAGACAGTTCTTAGTCTTGACGACGATCTCCTTGTCGTCCTGTACCGTGAGCGCGTGCTCGGGACACTCCTTCTCGCACTTCTTGCATCCGATGCATCCGTCCATGTATCCGCGGAGTTCGGTTCCGATGTCGTGGAGGATGTACAGTCCTCTGTCTCCGAGATCGGGGATATCACGCTGGACCATCCTGTGGACGGTGGGGTTGCCCTTGGGCTTGGGAAGCTCTTGGACACCGGCGATTGCGTTGTTCCTGTTGTACATCTCCATACTCATTCCCTCGTCGCAGACGGCGAGCTCCTGAGTGTAGATCTGCTCGAAGATGGGATCTCCGGCGAACATAATGTGGTTCGCCCTGATTCCGTTGGCGATATCCTGCAGCGTATCGAGCAGTTCGGGATCCCTGAGGATATCTGTTGCCATCGCCAGAGAGGTGTTTCCGTACTGATAGATCGTATCGCATGACGGCGGCAGGAGTCCTACCTCCCTCGCCTTGACTGCATCCACATATGTTCCGGAAGCTCCGGCCATGTACATGACCTTCATATCGCTGAATTTGATTCCTGCATGCTCCAGCAGGGTGAAGTGGCCGGCCCTCATGGCACCGATCGCCTTCATGGCCTCGGAGATGTCGTGCGAGTCGATATAGACTCCGTCCTGCAGGTGCAGCTTTCCGTCCGAGGTTGTGAGCTTTCCCTTCCTCCAAAGGTGGGAGTCCAGGACTGCGGCGACTGCTGCGATGACACCGGTTCCGGTGATACCGGTCGCCTTTCCGCTCATCGGGCCTTCATCAGTGACTGTCTCAAGTCCGAAATCGCACCTTGAACCGTTCTGCGGCATTATGTTCTCGTCAAGGACCTTACAGATGTACTGGAAATCATATTCCAAATCGGATATCGCACCGGGTCCCGCAAGCATACCGCATTTAATTGACTGACCTTCCATGGCAGGACCTGCTGCTGCGGATCCTGTAAAGATGTCATCACCGATCTTGAGCGCCATCTCTGCATTGGTTCCGTAATCGGTAACGAGACAGTTCTGCTTCTCCTCCAGGAAACCGCTCTTGTACATCATTGCGAGAGCATCCGCTCCAATCTCGTGCCTGATGGCTGGCGGGACGCACAGCTCGCATCCGTCCCTTACATTAAGTCCTACATCAACTGCCGAGAATACTCCTGCATCCCTCTTCTGTGCGACGATTCCTCTTGCCTTGTGGGCGTTCTCTCCTGCAAACGCCAAGTCGTCGACGGGAATGCCTTGGAATAAGGACAGCTGGATCGGATTACCGCAGATGCTGACCCTCTCCACCTTGTTGAGATCGATATCTAATGTTGCAATGAGTTTGTTCACAGTATCGATAAGGATCTTGTGGGCCGTCTCCGTCCCTGCATTGATGCAGAATGTGAGATGATCCATGATGTTCGCTCCCGGGAGGGGATGACACTCTGTTACCGATGTAGAAAGAATCTTTCCGTTAGAAAGATCGACCGCGTGACCTCTCGTTCCGCTAGTTCCGATGTCCAAAGAAATTCCGTAACTCATTTTACCTTCCTGACCCTTCTGGCCTTCTTGCTAACTCCTAATTGATATTATTATTATTAATAGAATATCTTTATATTCGTTGGATATATGATGACTAGTCAATAAATTTAAATCATCGTCAATATTATTTAAAGAAATGCCCCTAGTATATAAAGAAAGCATGGACAGACCATCCATCCATCCATCCAATTATATACTTCGTCACCCATCCAACTAACAGTAAGGTGTTGGGCAAGCAGCACCCGAAGCAAGAAGGAGGAAAAACACATGATAGACTATTCTAAAGTCGATTTCGCAAAAATCCTCAGGCGTTACGACGTCGAGGGTGAGAACGAAATGACACCCGAAGCAATCGCAAAGACCATGTTGCCTAAGGACCCCGTCCTGGCCAAAGTCGCAGACTGTGTCCTGTACATGAAGTTCAAGGACGTAGGACCCGCAGTTGCTGAGGCACTGAAGTCTAAAGATGCGCTCGACATCATCAACAACGGACTTGTCGTTGGAATGGAGTGTGTCGCAAAGCTGTACGCAGAGCACATCTACTACCTGCCTGAGATCATGATGGCCGCAAAGACCATGGAGATCGGAATCGCACTCGCTGAGAAGCAGATCCCCGGTGGAAGGACCACCAAGGGAACCGTCGTCATGCATGCTGCAGAGGGAGACCCCCACGACATCGGTAAGAACATCGCTGCCGTTATGATGAGGTCCTCCGGATACACAGTCATCGACATGGGTAAGGACGTTGCCGTCGACGATGTCGTCGCAAAGGTCAAGGAAGTCAAGCCCTTCATGGTCACCGGAACCGCTCTGATGACCACCACCATGACTGCGTTCCCCCGCGCCGCTGCAAAACTCGTTGCCGCTGGAATCAACATCCCGTTCATGGCAGCCGGTGGTGCAGTGAACAGAGACTTCTCAGAGTCATTCGACCTCGGTATCTACTCGGAGAAAGCACCCCAGACTCCCCCAATTGCCGACAAGGTTCTTGAGGGATACGACTGGAGAAAGATCAGAGAAGAGTGGGACCACATCGTAGGAGCGTGATTTATATGGCAAAGTACACGAAGATGGCATACAGCAGTGCGGATGAGATGGTTTTCGGAACCGCAAAGGAGCCTGTCTCCTACGGATTCGGAATCAAAGTAGGAGCAGGAAGGGTTATCCCTGAGCTCAACTACGGACCCAGGCCCGGTTCCGAGGCATCCCCCGAGAAACTCAGGAAAGAATACGTCGACTACATCTCCAAGGATGTTCTCAACAGGTGTGTAACACTCGGATTCCCCGACGTCCAGCTGGAGACCGAGTGGATCTCTCAGATGGGAGACCCCAAGATGTCCACACCCGTCGTAGAGGGACAGAAGGCAATCTGTGAGAAGTTCCACGAGGAGTACGGAATCAACTGTGCAGTAAGGCAGACCATCCCTGACCAGCGTGAGGCTGAAGAGGGATACAGGCCCGGAATGGGCGGAAAACACAGCTACCCCGAGCACCTGTT
>Ga0310690_10007827_pt1 | contig 13684 bp, 13 predicted proteins | sample AusTroGonzalo_MG_2_FD_207661 | JGI IMG/M metagenome (GOLD analysis project Ga0310690, IMG submission 207661) | Bovine rumen microbial communities from tropical cattle in Woodstock, Queensland, Australia - Gonzalo_04 (v2) (version 2) | ecosystem: Host-associated > Mammals > Digestive system >... | reverse complement strand
CAGGAGGGGTACAAATTGTACCCCCTCACGGAATTCAATTTATTCCTTCACTAGTGGTTCGCATTGGGTCTTGTTGACTACCCTATCATTCATTCATTAATTCCCTAATTCATTCCCCATTCCCCGTAACCCATAACCCGTAACCGATAACCGCTTATTCATGCGAGTTGGTTGTTTCTGCTATCTCTTGCTAGCGTTCCTATTCTTCCTCAAACGGCAATGTCGGTAGCGCAAAACGGTCAAAATCCGATTCAAACAGTCGGTCCTGGATGACGCGGTATTTCTCGAACTCCGTCTCGGCATATTCTTGTGCCTGTTCATGGCTCACGCTCCCTGCATCTTGCAGCAACGGACGCTCGTCGCTGTTCAGGTATGCGTCAATACGTTTTGCCCAATCCTCCATCGTCATCGGGATATGCCGTTTCGCACGAGCCTCAGCAAAGTCTAATACTGCCGACACGATATTCCCCATATCCTCCAACTCGTTTTGCTTGAGATAGTTCTTCGCGATGCTCACATCAGTTTTTACTATCTTTCCGCTTGGTGCATTCTCCCATGTCGTCAAGCCCATGTGCTCTTTCTCTGCACTCGCGCGCTCCATAATCAGTTCTGCCGCCGTGTGTTGATGCACGGCATAATGCATCTTGTTTTGTATCATTTGGAAGAACTGCCGTGTCATCGGCGCATCCTTGTCGTAGTCCATGCTCGTTGCGTAGATATCCGTCAGTTTCTGATAGAACCGACGTTCAGAGAGACGAATCTCATGTATCTCGGCTAACAAATGTTCAAAGTAATCTTCACTGAGGAAAGCACCGTTCTCCATGCGCTTGCGATCTAACACATACCCCCGCAACGCAAACTGCTTCAACACACTCGTAGCCCATCTGCGGAACTGCGTTGCGCGAATCGAATTGACACGGTAACCGACAGAGATGATAGCGTCGAGGTTGTAAAATGCCACGTCGCGAGTCTGTGTTTTCCCTTCAATTGCGCCATGTTGAGTGGTTTGTCGGAATTTCCGACATACCACCTCTTCTTGCAGTTCCCCACTTGCAAAGATGTTCTTCAGATGCTCCGTTATGGTTGAGCGACCTTTGTCAAAAAGCGTAGCAATCGCCTCTTGGGTCGCCCAGATATTCTCATCTTGGTAGAACACCTGCACGCCTTCGGCCTTATCCTCTGCTTGGAAGATAAGGAACTCCGCTGTGCTGTTTCGTATTTGTAATTCTTTTGCCATATGCTATATTATTTCGTGTGCACCATTCCCCGTAACCGATAACCGCTCACAAATTTGCGACTGCAAATTTACTGCTTTTTTTTCAAATATGCAATAGGTAAGACAAAAAATCTGCGATTCTTTGCAAAAAAATCTGCGATTCTGTCAAAAAACGTTAATTCGTTAAACGTTAAAAATATTTTTTGTATTTTTTGGCCGTTGAAGGCTTTAACTCGTCAGAGTGTGGATTAAGATGTCAGAGCGGCTTGGAAGCTTGCTTACGAAGACGGCCTGGCATATAATACACATAAGCGTCTCACGCTAAAGCCTTCATAAGGTTTTTCTTTATATTTTTTTTGATTAAATATAATAAATCATAAATTTGCAATCATAAATTTGAAATAACATGGCATCATTTATCGTAGAAGGTGGACATAAGTTGCACGGTAGTATCACGCCCCAGGGCGCGAAGAACGAGGCGCTGCAGGTGCTCTGCGCCGTGCTCCTCACACGAGAGACGGTTGTCATCGACAACCTGCCCGACATCCTCGATGTCAACAACCTCATCGACCTCATCGCTTCGATGGGCGTCAGAGTCGATCATATCGCCCGGGGCAAGTATGCCTTCACGGCAGACCAACTCGACGAGGACTATCTGCGCAGCACCGATTTCCTGAAGAAATGCAACAAACTGCGTGGATCGGTCATGCTCATCGGACCCCTCTTGGCACGACTGGGGGAGGTCACCTATGCCAAGCCCGGAGGCGATAAGATCGGCCGTCGACGTCTCGACACCCATTTCCAGGGCATGGTCAACCTCGGTGCTACCTTCCGTTACGACCACGACCTGCTCGCCTACCGTTTCGACGGCAAGCACCTCCGCGGCGCGTATATGCTCCTCGACGAGGCCTCCGTCACCGGCACGGCTAATATCATCATGGCCGCTGTCATGGCCGAGGGTACCACCACTATCTACAACGCCGCCTGCGAACCCTATCTGCAGCAGCTCTGCCGCCTGCTCAATAGCATGGGCGCACGTATCAGCGGAGTGGGGTCTAACCTCCTCACTATCGAGGGTGTCCGCGTGCTGCATGGCGCCGAGCATCGACTTCTGCCGGATATGATCGAGGTCGGCTCGTTCATCGGCATGGCTGCCATCACCGGCTCCGAACTGCGTATCAAGGATGTCGGCTATCGTGATCTCGGTATCATCCCCGATGCGTTCCGCCGCCTGGGCATACGCCTCGATGTCGATGGCGATGATATCATCGTCCCTGCGCAGGACCATTACCAGATCGACTCTTTCCTCGACGGCTCTATCCTCACCGTGGCCGACGCGCCTTGGCCCGGACTGACGCCTGACCTCTTGTCGGTCATCCTCGTGGTGGCCACCCAGGCACGTGGCTCGGTGTTGATCCACCAGAAGATGTTCGAGAGTCGTCTCTTCTTCGTGGACAAACTGATTGACATGGGTGCCCAGATCATCCTCTGCGACCCGCACCGTGCCGTCGTCATCGGCCACGACCACACGCGCCAGCTCAAGCACAACAACATGACCAGTCCCGATATCCGTGCCGGTATCGCCATGCTCATCGCCGCCATGAGTGCCGAGGGCACCAGCCGCATCGACCATATCGACCAGATCGACCGTGGCTACGCCGACATCGAGCACCGCCTCAACGCCATCGGCGCCCACATAAGGAGAGAGGAGTGATTGATATGTGCAAAATTTGCACATAACAAGAAAAGCTACTTGTCGGAATTTCCGACAGGTTCCCAAAAGGAAACCGTTGGTATAGATGCAAAAAGTGCAATTGTACAATATGAACGAGAAACCCATTGGAAATAGAGGCGAGATTATCATCTATCGTGCGGAAGACAACACGGTGCAACTCGATGTGCGCATGGAGAACGAAACCGTGTGGCTAAATTTGAATCAAATGGCTATGCTATTTGACCGTGATAAATCTGTTATATCTCGTCACATTCGGGATGTTTATAAAGAGTGCGAGTTATCGAAAGAGGCAACCGTTGCAAAAAATGCAACAGTTCAAATAGAAGGTGGGCGTGCGATTGTGCGACAGATGGATTACTACAACCTCGATGTTATCATCTCTGTCGGCTATCGTGTTAAGTCTCAACGCGGCGTACAATTTCGTCAATGGGCGAACAAGATTCTCAAAGATTATCTCGTTAAAGGCTACGCCATCAATGAGAAGATTCGTCGTGAGCAGTTGTCGGATCTGCGGCAGTTGGTTCAGATTGTGGGGCGAACGGTACAAAGCAAAGCGGTGGAGAGCGAGGATGAGACACAGGCTATTTTTGATGTCGTTTTGGATTACACGTACGCGCTGGACACGCTCGATAATTATGATTACGAGCGTCTGACGGTCAAAGAGACCACGCCCGAAGAGCGGTTCCATGCGACGTACGAGAACGCTATGCAGACAATTAGTGCGTTGCGCGAGAAATTCGGCGGTAGTACGTTGTTTGGAAACGAGAAAGATGATTCGTTCAAAAGCAGTATAGGTCAGATTTATCAGACTTTCGGAGGAAAGGACCTCTATCCGAGTGTGGAAGAGAAAGCAGCGATGTTGCTGTATTTGGTGACTAAGAACCACTCCTTTTCAGACGGAAACAAACGCATCGCGGCTACGCTGTTTCTATGGTTTTTAAACAACAACGGCATTCTCTACCGCGAAGATGGCACCAAACGTCTGGCAGACAATACACTTGTCGCACTAACCCTTATGATTGCTGAAAGCCGCACAGAAGAAAAAGACACCATGGTCAAAGTAGTAGTAAACTTGATAAACCAGAAGAACTAAAGGGTACTATAAATTAAAAATTAAGAATTCAAAATTAAAAATTAAGAATTCGCTAATTCGTTAATTCGCTAACTCGTTAAACGTTAAAAATATTTTTTGTATTTTTTGTCCGTTGAAGGCTTTAACTCGTCAGAGTGTGGATTAAGATGTCAGAGCGGCTTGGAAGCTTGCTTACGAAGACGGCCTGGCATATAATACACGTAGGCGTCTTACGCTAAAGCCTTCATAAGGTTTTTCTTTATATTTTTTTTGATTTAATATCTTAAATCATAAATCAAAAAAAAATCGCCCCTAAGAGCGATTTTTCCTTTACTGTCTATTATTTGCTTGATTTTTATTTTCAATGTCCTTGCTTTTTAACGCTGTCAAGGCCAGCGAGGGGTTATTTGTCGTCGTAATGTTCCTCTAATTGAATTACCAGAACATAGACATGCTCATCATATATGTCATAGATGATTCGATCATGCGCCGTGATATGACGGGAATACGTGATGTCCTTCCCGCCAACTAATGGCTCCGGATGTCCTAAACCTGTACGTGGGTGTTCCATGATGTCCATTAAAATAGCCGATGCTTTCTTAAAAAGCACCGGATTGGACTTTTTCCACTTCTTCAGCGTCTTGCCGGCAGCCTTGGAAAACTCAACAGCGTACATCATAAGCTATCGAAGAATTGCTGCATTTCTGCCTTGTTATTACAGCGTGTGGTTTCTCCAAGAGCCGACTCCTTGCGGGCCTTGCTGATACGACGACGCATCGCAGGAGTAATTTGCTCTTGCGGCGTATCCGCTTTATCCTCGCGGGTAAAAGACCAGCCCATGGTTCGAACCATTTGCTCGAACCATGCAATTTGCTCCGTAGGAATATGTAATGTCATAGTGCTCATAATGGCCTCCTTTTGATTTTGCGCTGCACTAGGTTGTTCCCGTCAAGCGGGAAAAACCGCTACAGGGAAAAGGGCTAAATGCTTTTGCGGCTGCAAAAGTACAACAAAAAAATGATATATGCAAATAAAAAAGAGAAAAATCGCCCGAATGAGCGATTTTTCCTTGGCTTTGACTCTGGCTTACGCCATTAGCCCTGATGCTGCGCATCATAGGTAGCCGCTTCGAGAGACCAGAGATAGCTCTTCATGGTCTTGTAGCCGGTCTCCTTCTGTGCCTGGAAGGCGATTTGGTCCTGCGTGATCTTGTTCAGATCTTTCGCGCGGGCTGCGACGGCAGCTGCGACGGCTGCGAAGCGCTGACGGCGAGCCATCTCATCGGCGAGCACAGGCGTCTTACGGTCGTACTCACCCACCATGTAGATACGGGTGCAGTTGGGGTTGGTCGTTTCTGCCACACGGTGCGTTGCCAGCAAGGCGCTGCTGTGGTCTGAGTGCATGTCGCCCTTCTTCGGGCGTTTGCTCAAGAGTCCCGAGACATACTCGATACCCTTAGCCCATTTTACTAGTGCCATAATAGTTAAGGTTTTTGTTGGTTAATAAATTGGTTTCTTTGTACATTGTTCCTTTGTACTTTGTACATCGTCACCTTGTCACTTTAATTTAGGTTTATGTCCTTCGGACGGTTGTTACCGCCATTGGCGGTGAGGGATCGCTCTGACGAGCTACGGGAAGCTTGTTTACCGGTAGGTAGGCAGAGCGGTCACTCATTGGCGCGCCCAGCGCTACAGACGTTCGGAGGGGTTTTGTATGTTTTCTTCTCCGTTTTCTTATAAGCGCAGCGCGTTTTCGGTTACCATCATTTCTTGCTCGCGTCGTACGACTCCGTCGTCCTCGTCTGAATCATGACGCTGGTGTCGCCGCGTTGGTAGTACTCACTCTTGTTGGTGATCGTCCTGACGACGTTACAGCTGTTCAGGCCGATGGCTGCGCCGAGAGCCGTGAGTGCTGCGATCAGCACCGACACGATGATCTTGATAATTTTCAGCTTGTTCATAGTTGGTTGGTTTCTTAATTTTTTTTACGTATTTTTTCTTGTGCAGGGTGTACTTCTCTGTACCGTCTGCCTGTTTATATGCTCGGAGCGTGTAGCCCTTTTTCTGCATGATGCGTCGCACCGTCTGTACATCCGCATCGGGGTTTATGATGCATTTAGCCATGATTTTTTTTCTTTCATTTTTTCAACTTTCTTCGAGACATTATCGAGACGTTTACCTAAAAACACCGCCTCTTTTTTCAAAGACGGTGCAAAGGTACGTCAAACATTTTCCCTTCTCCAAATTTTTTCACAACTTTTTTACATTTTTTTGCACTTTTTTTTGAAAGTGCTGATTATTAGTCCGACGGACGTGTTGTGCTTGTACATAAGCAAAAGGTTACAAAGTTACAAAGTTACACATCTTTGTAGCTTGGAATTATTTCCATTATATTATTATATATATAATATATAATGACGATTTACTGAACCTACTTTTTTATGTAACCTTGTAACCTTGTAACCGTGGCGTCTTATTTCAGGCGCTTCCAATTGTTCTCTCCGGTCTTTTCTATACGGCCGTTAGACTTCCATCTATGCAGCAGCACTTTGATAGCCGAACTCTTGACACTCTGCCCTTTCCTTGCACGTAGTTTAATAAGGTCTGCCGTACTGAACTCCTGAGGCAGCAGTTCCAGCAATGAGGTAGCCGTGCCACGCTCACCATTAAGCGAAGCGTCACCATTAAACAATGCTTCAATACCTTCTCCCCATAGCTCCATCTGATTGCGGAATACATATTCGGCCACCCATTCGGCAAACGCGCCTACGGTCTTGGTGTACTTATGGTTCTCCAACAGGTAGCACAACATTCCCGCACGAAATCCCATCACTGCCGCACGTCGGCGAAGCGTATCCATCGCGTGGCTGTCGGCATCAATGGCTTGTTGGCGTTTCTTCTCCAGCCAATCCGCGATAACCGTGCCTACTTGTGGACATGCAATCGTCCCTGTCTCGGCATCCAGCCGCCGCGCCCAACGGATGATCTCGGTTTTCTCCGCTTCCGTGTAAGGCGCAAAAACGGGTATCTCAGTAAACGAGGTGTCCGGCAGTTGCGCGAAGCACACGCGCGTCGCCAGACCGTTCTCCAGATCCTTAAAAAAGCGTTTCATGGAGTTAGGTGTGCCGGTCAGCAGCAGGTTGTAATACACCTTGATATGCGCATTAAAACTGGCATCGCTCATATACGCCTGTCCGTACTCGGCATTGTCGAACGCCAGACGGTAGATGTCGCTTTTCTGACTCCACACACCGGCTTTCTCACTCTTGACGAGCGTATCCATTTCCTCGCCTATGCCGATGAGGTGTTTGCCTTCCGCATAGGTCAGCAGTTGCAGCAGTTTGGCAATGGAGATCGCCACGCCGTTGTTACGCGGACAAGCGTGCGGGTCTTCCGGTTGGTTCTTACTGTTCTTGGACGCACGCAGCTTGTCTTTGTACGCCTGTTCTTTCTCGCGCTCGATGGCATCTTGCTCGTTGATCGGAGTGAGCAGCAGATCCACAGGCTTGCGGATGAAACTCTTTCCCGATGCCGCCGGAGCTGTCACGCACGAGAAGAACGAGAGCGATTGTTCCTGTCTGTCCAGGTACTCAAAACGGATGCGTGTGGCCAGTGTTCCCAGTACCGGCAGACTGGCAATGATCATCGCCGCGCGATACTCTTCCGGCAAACGGCGACAAACGAGCTTGAGCAAACGAGGCAGTTCGGGTAAAGGTAACTGCGAAGCAGACCCCGTAACCGGTAACCCGTCACCCGTAACCGCTAATTCCATCTCTCGTTCACAAATGGCTATTGCACTTTGCAGCACCATCGGCATCTGACTCTTACGCGGACGACCGATAGCCGAACTGATGACTTGGCGGCGTTCTTGTTCGCTCAGTCCGAAGTCCGGCAGCACTTGCAGCAATATGTCCGCATTGAAGTCGCAGATATAACGCATGTAGTTCGCCAAACTGAAATACACCGTGTTTCGTTCGCCTTGTACGGCGCCGTCACAGTTACCGGTAGCAAGCAGCAGTTGCTGCACGATCTCCGCATAAGGTATTCCACGATAAGAAAGCCCGTCACCCGTAACCGGTAACCCGTCACCGCTTTCCTTCACATGCGGTGGCAATGCCAATCTTTCTTCTTTTACAGGGCAATAGGATTGCCCGCTATCTCCGTCCATTCCGCCTGCATTTGATGCAGGCATCTCCAGTAATCCCTCTTCATCTATCCAAAGGATATAATCACGCGGCACGACATAGGATGCGCGAGCTAAGTCTTTTGTCACCGCATCATATTCTGCTATACCAAGCGCTTGTGCCATGCGCATCTGCGCCGCCTCAATGCTCTCCGGTAACCCATTCCCCGTAACCGGTAACCTGTAACCCGTAACCGGTAACCGCTCACCGATGATACGCAGCCCTTTACCGCTCGCGGTAATCGCCACCAGCACAATGCCGTTGGCTTTGAGATGCTGTGCTATTCTTTCTTTGTTTATTGCGCCCGAATCTGATTCGGGCAACATGGACTCAAACCACCCTTGCGGATTTTCCACATGATCCACGTCGAGCATAGCCAATCCGGAAGGTTGTCCGTCTGCGGAGACTCTCCGCCCGTTCTTGAAGTTCTGCGCATGAGGAATAATAATCGGCAAGCGCTTCTTCAATGCCTGCTTGCGGTCGTTGTAGTCCGGTTGCTCCGGGTCGAGTGCGGCAATACGGTCGCATATGTTCTTTACTTCGGGCGAGTCGATCAGCTCATCCCATTTCTCTTTGCTGAGTGGCATCGGTTGGCCACTGCTTACAGATTGTTGATAACAAATACGTGTATTCATAATTTTGAATTTTGAATTCTTAATTTCTAATCCCTCCCGACTTATTGGCTCGCCACTTGTCATGGGACCAATGATAGCCGACAGGATGAATTTCCGCATGATCTTCGGGGTACAGTTTGCGCTGCCTGATGGCGCGTTTGTGTACGGCCTTCTGCATGGCTTTCCATTGTTCTTCGCTCACTTCGAGTTTGTCTATCTGACAAGGGTTGAAGATGTCGCAGTCTGCCATCCAGGGGTTCATCGTCATTCGGCAATGGGTCTTGAGCGGAACACCTCTCACACCGGTCACTTTTCCGGTCTCGGTGTAGAACGGGCAGGCGCTACTACACTTCACGCCTCCCTTTCTCAATGCGATCAATAGCATTTCTCCACCTCCTCCGCGAGGTCCATGTCAGCCAGACTTTCGCCCATAGTCTCAATCTCCGAAGCGAGAATGTCTGCCAGATCACGCCCGTTCATGTAGTCGCCATGTCTGATGTAAAACTCCACCTTCACATGGTTTGCATTCACGTGAATGCGTCCGTGTTTTGTGCGGTCGAGCAGTCGCCAGTGTAGTTGCGGTTGCGGTACGTACGGTATACTTCGTTCTTTGAACTCAAATTTCTCGTCTTCCTGTACATACGTCAGCGAGCCGCGACGGGTCTGATTGGGTTTGATCACTGAGCCATTGCCCAGATACTTCAGATCAACACACGGGAAAGTCGTTTTTGCCTCTTGGGTCTTTTTAGTTTTAGTTGCCATAATTGTTTTTCGATTATGGCCAATCGTGCAACCCCTTTCATAATGCCTATAGCTCTGAGGATTGCTGCGTGTCGAGCCAAGCATTACTTATTATTCACGCGTTTGGATTAGCCGATTGTTTTTTCTTGTTTTGCCTTGCGGCTTCGCACTATATAAGTCGAAAATTGTGCCATTCTACTTCACAACACAAGGCGTGTTCTGAGCGCGGCTTTCAGTGCATTACGCGTGTTCTGAAACGCCTTTTCGCAACACATCGTTGTGTTGTGAGAGTGTGTTCCAGATCAGGTTCATCCATACGTACATGGCACGCCAACGTCGCATGATAGATGGCTCCCACAGAACATCGGTCCATGGATAACGCGCGCCTGCGATCTTTTTGTTTACGTACGTGAGATTGCGTACGGAACAGTGTTCATGCGGCTGCGGTACATTGTTCTGCTTTAGCCAACGCTCAAAAGCCGCATACGGAGGACGACTAGGATTCATCTTAAACTTGCCATTGTCCTGCATCCATTGCAGTACTACTATCCAGTCCCACGCATCATACATGAAGCCATAGTGATTGACATGCAGCCGTTGGATGCAATGGAGCAGTGCCGCAAGAAGTTCATCTTGCGTTGCAGGTTTCGCTTCGGGCTGAAGATAGCCCAGTTGTTTCAACACTTCATTAAGTGTCTGTGTCTTGCCACTACGGGCAGTTTCATTTGTTGTTGCCATAGCTCTTTCGATTTATGGCGTATCGCGTCTCCCTTTTTGAGCATTGAGACCGAGGAGAATCGTTGGAAGCCTCTCTGCTCATTATTCCAACTCGGATACGCGAGTTAACAAATTTATTTATCTATTATACCTGAATTAACTTGCTCAGGTTAGCTGTATCTCTCTCGTGTGCACGTACGCGCCCCTGTCGTGTGCGCATAGTGATTATATAGATGTTTACTTTTTTAATTTTGGCGCAAAGGTATGGCAATTTTTTGTTTCTGCCAACCCCATCCGTATAATAAGGTTTTGTATAACATAAATAATTCATATCTTCTATAACGAAATTGTTATTTATATGATTTTTATAATACCAAAATTCATATTCAGCGGGTTACTTTTGCAGGTTTCGAGAGCAAAGGTACTACTTTTTTGCAACATGGCAAAAGACACACTCTTGTGCTTTCTCGGGTGTAAGGTTGCAATAAATACAATAACTTCGGAATTAAAATATAAATAAAAAAGCACCCGACCAAAATCGAGTGCAAAATTACTGCTTTTTTCTGATATATACAAGATTTACGGCGCTGATTTTCAGTAACTTACGATGAAGTTATGACGACCCATAAAAACTATTCGCTTCCTATTTCTTTATGCTCCAACATATATTCGCTTGATATTCGCAAGCGTGCAAAAACATATTCGCTTGATATTCGTATGAGTCATGAATCATATTCGCTTTGTGTCGCTTACCTAGATGAAGTTTCAATTTTATTAGCTTCCTCTATTGCATTTTTTACGTGATCAGCCCCCGCAGGTAATAAAGTTTTAGGGTCATTCCTATATTTCGACACTGCTTTTCGTGCTTCTTCGACTATCTCATCATAGTTTTCAAAGACAGATTCGAAGATTTGCCAGTTTCTTTGTTCTCTGGCTTCATTCAATTCGAATTCTTCATTTAGCCGCTCCACATAGTAGCCAAACAAAGCTTTCGAAGCATACCAATGGTAGCAACAAATAGTTTTTCCATACACACTATCACTATACAAAGGACTAACTATTTGTTTGGACTGTAGATATTCCATGATCGCACGGAATTGAGAATTGTTGAGATCATACGGAATAAACTTTCCGTATTTCTCAGGATGTTCAAAACGGTCGATCTTTTCTTGCAGAAATTTATTCGCGTTGCTTAATTCCTCTACTTCTTTTTCTAGTTGTTTGATGCGTTTCTCTTGTTTCAGGAATTTATCGCCTGAGAATTCGCCTGTAGAACGCTCTTGATCTAAGATAAACAACAACTCCTGTTTAAACAAAGAGATACGCTCATCTGCTGTTTTAACTGGCATAACTGGAGTACCTACCGAAAACATTTCCTCTGATCTCTCTTTAAATTCATAGTTTTCGGCAGCTTCTCTAAAATACTGCCGTGCATACTTTTGCAAAAAGTCTGCGACAGCAATCCTCATCTCCGTATCTTGAATGCTCTTGATGAATTTACGAGCATTTTTAGGAATGATCAACTCATCACTGATGTTTTCCCATTCCACCTTATCTTTGAGATATACGTCTAAATTCTCAAATTTATGGTCATTTATTTCTTTAATAATAGAATCTGATGATTTTTTAGATTGAGCCATAGTTATTATTTATCTCTTATTTCATTTTATCAATCTCTGCAAATAACTCTTAAATCTCAAATCCTCCTTCTTTGATGAAATCGCGTAGCAGGCTGTCGATCTTCATGTTCACGCGGAAGGACTGAATAGCCACACCTTCGTGCTGCTCGAACCAAGCCTTGGCAAGGGATTTATCGACGGACTCTTTGAGTTGGTCGAGAGGTCCTTGCGGGATGATATCGCCCTGCATGTAGTTATTCATTATCTCGCGGAGGAGGTCTTCGTTGAGACCGAAAGCTTGTGCGAAACGATGGATACGGTCGTTCTTCTCCCGTGCCATGTATTCGGTGATATAGTCGCGTAGCGGTTTGGCTTCATCGACTTGCACCGTTCCGCGTTGCACGTCACGCAAGAAACGTCCTGCCACGTCCTGTTCCTCTTGGGTGAGCGTAGCAAAAGAGCGGTGCAGTTCTTCGAGTGCCTGGGCTTGCTCTTGCTCGGAAGAGTTGAGTGTGCGCAGGTACTTGCGGAAACGAGCGTTCATGTAATCGGTATCGATCGCACCGGTGTTGATAGAGATGATATAGGGATCGATGTCAAAAGTGACTTCATCAGTGGGTGTGCCTTTGGGTCCACGCTCGATCTCTTTGTAACGTTGTAGGAGCGCACCGTAGGTCGTCTCGTCGATGGTGAGCGCACTCATTGCCAGCGTCACCTCTTCCGCTTCTTCGGTGTCGTCCGTTGGCAGGGTTGATTCTTGCAGCTTGTTCCACTGGAAACCTTGCACACGCGCCGCGTTGAGGTGGCGGTTGAGTTCGCGGAAATGCTTGGCGAACTGCGCACGAAGATCCTTATCTTCCGGCAGTTTGGAGAAGTCCTCAACTCCTGCTATCTGGAAGAGATATTGTATCTGCGCATAAGCGGCTTCGATAGCGCGGATATGCACATCCAGTTTGTCGGCTTTGATACCGAGCGGTTGTTGACCCGAATAGAGGCGGATCGCGCTTTCTATGTTCCGCTGCATGGTGTGCGGATAGCGGTAGTAACAGATTGTGCCGTGCGGTTTATCGGGGCCGTTGAGACGGTTGGTACGCGAGAAGGCTTGGATGAGGTTCTCGTTGTACAGCACTTTGTCGAGATAGAGGGTGTTGACCCAATGGGAGTCAAAGCCGGTGAGCATCTGATTGACGACAATGAGCACGTCGAGACACTGCGCGGGGTTGGACTCGATACCTTTGTAGATATCCTTGTGCGCCAAACGGAGCGCCACATCTTTCTTGAAGAGGGCGTATTTGGGCAGCGTGAAGTTCGTGCCGTATTGGTCGTTGTAATCACCGACAATCTTGATGAGCAAGTCTTCCTTGATCTCACCCTTACCTTCATTGTCGATGGAAGGATCGACGAGACAAGTCACTTTGAGTTCCGGCGCAAATGCACGCATATAGACGTAGTACTCAAAGGCTTCTTGGATGGACGAGGTAGCAAAGATTGCGTGGTATTTGTTAGCAAGACTCAATGCCGGGAAAGAAGCCTTGATGTCGTTAACGACCGCACGCTGGTATTCGCCTGATTCGAATTGTGCTTTCGGGATATAATCCTCGATGCCTTCGTCTTCGGCGGTCTTACCTGCCATCGGCACGTCGTTCATATAATGGAAATAGATCTCTTTCTTCTTCTCGTCGGCAAGGGCTTCTTCCATGGTCTTGGCTTTTGCCTTGAAGAGCGCCACTTCGTGTTTGAGTTTCTGATCGGGGAAGACAATCTTCATTACCGGGTCGAACTTCAGC
>Ga0310690_10007826_pt1 | contig 13686 bp, 13 predicted proteins | sample AusTroGonzalo_MG_2_FD_207661 | JGI IMG/M metagenome (GOLD analysis project Ga0310690, IMG submission 207661) | Bovine rumen microbial communities from tropical cattle in Woodstock, Queensland, Australia - Gonzalo_04 (v2) (version 2) | ecosystem: Host-associated > Mammals > Digestive system >... | reverse complement strand
TTTGTTCTATTCGAATGTTTTCAATCATAGCATTCATAAAGAAGTAATTCACTGGTATGACAATGAACCGAATTATTTTACAACATTCTGTGCACAATGTGTGATTCCACCATTTACATTTCCATGTGAATGCATGACAAACGACGTTCTTGATGTTCGTAGAAGAATTTGTCAACGTTGTGATGAAAGCTGGATAAATCCGTGGTTGATTGCACATAGAGTGAAAATTTACGCTCCTGATTACGTGATTTCGAGACCAGCATCGTATGAAAAAGAAAATACGACTTGGGAAATCATGAATAAGAGTAATGGTAAATTCGCATTTAGAGATGTGCAATTATTCGCAGTCTTAAACAAGTTCCCGTACTTATTTGAACAGTGGACAAGTGTATTTAGAGGGTACATGAAGGTGAAAGAGGATATTCCTCAAATACTTTCAATGAGTGAAGGTCTGGAAATAAAAGAAGAGGACCTGAACAAAATTCCTGATTACATTCGAAATCATTAACAACTAGCCAGTCTTTCGACTGGCTTTTTTAGTGTATAGCCATCATAAATAATGTATGATTAGTGGTGATTATACACAACCTGGCTACAATCCATCTGCGCACGGATGGATGAAAGCCACTCTTGGCGACAATTCTATTGGTATTGGTGGCTATCCGCAGGGTTATTACTTCGCAGATAGCATGCGCGCGTTAAGCGTCGCGTTTGGACAAAAGTTCGCTGACGTTTACGTAATTAGAGAAGACGAAAAAGGCTACCCTCGTAAAGTTATTCAAGTTCCGATTAAGTTTGGTGCTCGTGCTAAATCTCACGATTTTAGAACTGAACTTGAATCTGCACAAATTGACGAAAATGGCGTAGTCGATCCAAAGTATTACATTCAAAACCCATGCATGACATGGAAGTTCACGAATGGTCAGTATGACGGACAACGTCAAACTAGCTCAAATACAATTCGTACATTCTATGACAGATATTTGATGTCGAAAGGTGTTGAACTTGAACACTGTGATTTGTTATGGCAAGACATCATGGTCATTCCTGTCACTATGGGCATTCAGCTAATCTGCCATGCTGATAAAGATGCCGACTTGCAACGAATGTTTGAACAAGTCATGAGAAAAACAAAGGATTCTGTGTTCTTCTTGCACGTTAAAGAATTCTGGTTTATGAACATTCGTAGAGACATCAAAGTTAAATTGAATGGTTTCACATTCGACTATGGTCAAGATGACATGGGAGAAGATGCAAAACGTGAAGTAAAAGTCACATTTGACTTCCAATGTGAAGCATTTATTTACAGAGAAATTGAAAAATCTGACATTATTACTCAGATCATTGCTACTCTCAATCCTCATATTAACGAAACTACTTGTGCAACTGTTGGTATTTCGGGCAATATGTTCATGAATGAAAAGTATACAAATTCTGCAGAATATGCAGAAGCAGCAAAGAATCACATGTTTGATGGTAGTTTAATTAGTGGTTATCAGTTCTTGGATGACGATCATATCGTTGGTCCTGAATACAAGTGTGTATCTTCGTACTTTGTTCCATACGACGATATTGAAAGATACGTCGAAAAGTATTCTGATAGATATGATGATATTTGTGCATCAGCAGAAATCTTCTGTTATGAGCCAATTCCTGATACTCTCAGAGAATACAACTTTGACGATACAAGAACTACTTCGAAGATATTCGTATATGGTACAAGCAAAGACGGTACAATCGAAATTATCAATGGACAACGCGTTGTTGTACCAACATCTGCTCAGACATGTATCACAGCTGATAGAGTTATTGAACAGCCTTGGAAGAGACTAGCCAAGAACCACTATACATACGGACATAAATACCTAGAAGATTCTAAACAAAATATTATCAATGCTGTTTATGGTGTTTCTCATGACAGCATGGTTCCATCGGCAATTGAAGAATGACACTAAGTACGATTATATGTGGTTATATTTACGCTGGATTTCTAGTCATTAAAGCAGCACTAGAAGCTGGCTTATTATATGCGAAGGCCATTATTACAACGTTGAATTCGTTTGTAATGGCCATCGAGAATATGATTAAAAATACGTGTTTAGTCATCTTCGATGCGGCGTTAGCTGGGTATCAAATATTGTGTAAATATTTGACTGACTGGATTTTGAAGAAAACACACGCACAAGAATATTTGGACAGATTCTGTAAGTCGATCTTTAAATGTTCGTACATTTTAAAAGAATTATTAAATCCAAATTCAGCAATCACTAAAACACTTGTTAAAAACTTCGAATACGATGCTGAACCACAAGCTGAATTGTATCGAGCTGTTGCAAGTTTTGACACATTTAGAAAGCAAATTTGTAGCGCAGGCTTCACGTTTATGTGGGGTTTAAATTATCTTCGTGATTATGGTGAACAAATTCTTGCACAAATCAATGAATGGGTTGACATTATTTCACGTAATAGAAAGCGCATTAAAAAGCGTCTAGAAAGTTATTTTTACGCTATTGAAGATTATGGCATATTTGATTTGCTAGATAAATTGCACGCATTCTTTAACTGTGTTCTTGACGCTGCAATCGATTCTTGTTCTTCTATTGCTACTTCTCAGAATTTCTATAAGAAATGTACTGGTGCTCTTCACATCACTGAAATTGGTGGTGGCCAATATAAATTGACTGATTCTTGGTTAAAGCAAAAACTCGGCTCGTGTGATAATGCTACAAGACAATTGAATGGTCTTTCTGCACAATTGACAAAGGCATTAATCGACGCTGGTATCACATCTAAGAACTTGGCAAATGCACAAGCAGCATTTAATCTTGCCAATTTCGTAAGAGATACAAAACGTGCACTTGATAGAGATGATTGGGAATCAATTCCTGGCGTTAAATTAGCGAAAAAAGCCTATGAAAGTTCAAAGCATTTCGGTACTGCTGTAGGTAATTGTATGTCGAAGATAGCATCTTCAATTGGCAATGCAATACAAAATATCGATTTATCTTGGGATAATATTCTTGAGCATTTAATTTTTACTGGTGATGGTAAAGTTGCATATAAGGATGATTCTGGTGAACTTGTCGATTTGACAGTTGAATTAGGCATCAGTGTAATGGACAAAACGATTACTGTTCCTGTCGATAGAGTTAATGCTGAAGCTGCTAAAAATGAACTTAATAGTTTCTATATGACTGAAAAGGGTGAACTTGTATCTGTTAGCTACATAGTTTATCAGTTTGGTTACGTAGACGATCCCGAAACAGACTTGATCGACGAAATTACAACAAAAGCAAACATCGTTAACGATCTATCAGATATTACACAGACAGTTAGCAAATATTAAGAGGTTTAAATGTTACCGATTTCTGCAAATTCAAATTTTGGTACTGTGACACAACAGAAAACTGTGTATAATACTTACGCAGATCTAAATGGTCGTGCATGTAATGAAGACTTGTATGGTAATTCTGCTATCAATCAGGCCATTGAAAATGTTATTTGCACTATGCCAGGTGAATGTTTGTTCAACGTAGCATTATGCAGTCCGTTATACGAAATTCTTTTTAATAACTACACTGCTGGTCTAGAAGAACAAATTTTCTCAAAAATTGAATTATTTATCAATATTACTATCGATCGTAACTCTGCGCAGTTCGATTTTGATCCTGCAAGTCACGTTTTATATGTCTCGTTCCCATGGGCGTCAAATGATGGCAAATTAGCCGGTATTTTTAAACGCCATATAGGCAGATAAGTAAAAAATTGATAAAAAATCACTATAAATAATAAATAAAACTGATTTATTTGGAGGAAAATAATGGATAAAGTCCTAGCTATCTTAAAAGAAAAAGCAAACCTTTCCGACGAAGATCTTAACACAATCAAAGAAACATTCGAAACTGCTGTTAAGGCAAGAGTAGATGAAGAAACTAAAGTTGTCAATAGCAAGGCCGACGAATATTGCAGACAGAAGATTGATTCTGCTGTAGCTTTGAAGACTCAGCAACTTGAAACTTTGGCTGAACAATTTTGTGAAAAGAAAGCAGCAACTATTGCACGTAAGGCTGATAAGAAAATCGCCGAACAGACCAAGAAGTTGGAAACGCTAACTCAGCAATACATTAATGAGTTCTTCGAAGAAAAGTTCAAAGAAAGATATGGTGAAGAACTTCAGGCCATCGAAGACAGAGTCGTCGAAGGTGTTGACGTTTACTTCAACTATGCTGTCAATGAAAAGATCAATCCTGAACTCATCACAAAGACTGCAATTAACGAAACATTTGCACCTATTGTTCAGGGAATTCGTAGCTTGTTCGAAGAACAGTATGTTCCTTTGAATGTTTCTGGTACTAAGAAACTCAAAGAAGCAACTCGTAAGATTGCAGAACTTGAAGCAAAGCTCAAAGAACAGTACAATGAAAACATTCGTATTTCTGAAGCTGCTGAACAGTCTGCAAAGAAAGCATTGATTGCTGAAAAGACCGAAGGTTTTACTGCAGAACAGAAGGAAAAAGTGAATGAATTCTTCCAAGGAAAGTCATTCTCTACTGTTAAAGAAGATATTGACAACTATTGCTCAATCATCACTGAAACAGCACTTCCTATTGTCAAAGCTGCAACATTGAATGAAGCTCGTCAGCAAGCTCTCCGTAAGACACCATCTATCGAAGATGCAACTCCTGACTTTGTTTCGGAAAAGTTCAAGCCCGTTAACGAAGACGTTGATTCGTTCCTTACAAAGGCTAACGAATACCTTCTATCGTAACAAAAAGTAAAAAATTCAACTTATTAACATATAAATAACTATATAAATTACAAATCTTTTTTGGAGGATTCTAATGAAAATTACGGAAAAATGGACTAAGGTCCCTGCTCAACTTTCAGTAGCATCTATCACAGATAAGCAAATCCGTGAAAATACTGCTAAGTTGATGGAAAACCAGCGTAGAAACGCACTTAACGAAGACTTCGGTATGAACGTTGGTGCACCACTTGGCGCTAACCAAGGTATTCCTTATGGTGGTGACGGTAAGGCCGTATTTGCACCTATTGCAATGGCTCTCGTTCGCCGTGTATTCCCTAACCTATTTGCTAACGTTCTCGTTGGTGTTCAGCCACTTAACGGTCCTGTTGGCTTGGCTTACGCACTTCGTTTCTTGTACAAGGATAAGAACTCTGACAAGATCGTTGAAGCTGGTTGGAAGTCAGTTCCAAAGTATTCTGGCTATTCGGGCTCTACAGCTAACACAAGCGGTATTCCTGATGCAGGTACTGGTGTAGAAACTGAATCTGCTGAACACTGGAAGGTCCAGACTGGTTCTGCAGAAGACTTTACAAAGATGCCAGAACTTGGTATGATGATCAGCCGTCAGGCTATCGTTGCTAAGAGCAGAAAACTAAGTGCATCGTTCAGCATTGAATCTGCAGAAGATATCAAGAGAATGCAGAACGTTGACATGATGACCGAAATGGTTAAGATGCTTCAGTATGAAATGACTGCAGAACTTGACCGTGAAACCATTGGTCACTGTAAGAATCTTTGCATCAAGAAGGTCTTCACAAAGAGCACTGACACTGAAGGTCATGGTGATGGCTGGATCGGTCGTTGGTCTCAGGAACGTTTCTCTGGTATCGTAACTCAGATTATGCGTTATGCTAACCAGATTAGAACAGCAACTCGTCGTTCTGCTGCTAACATTGCAGTTGTTAGCCCAGATATGGCAACCGTTCTTCAATCTGCTGCACCATTCTTCAACAAGATCGTTACAAACGTTAACGGTTCCGCTGCAACACCTGAAGTTGGTACATTGAACAGCAGCATCAAGGTATACTGCGACCAGTATGCAGTTGATGAACACATGAACTTGGACAACGGTCAGGTTCTCTTGGCATTCAAGGGATCTGAAAACAACGATGCTGGTGTGATCTTCTGTCCTTACATCACTGGTCTTGTAAATCAGGCTATCGATCCTAACGACTTCAGCCCAAGAATTGGTGTTATGAGCCGTTATGCATTCGCTGATAACATGCTCGGTGCAGAAAACTACTACCGCTTGCTTGAATTCAAGAGCTTGTTCGCAAGCCCAACTGAAACAAGCGTTTGGTAATCGTTTCTGAATACTAAATAATTTTAAATCCTATGACGTAAGTCATAGGATTTTTTATTGCATAAATAAAGTATAGGAGTTTTATATGCTATTAACAGAAGCGATCGCATCATCTATTGGTGAAATTAGACAAACATTTGAAGCTGCATTCCCTACAATGAATTCAGCAGAATTATTCAATTTGATTAAAATTCTTTATAAGTTCCAGACTAATTCGGAACAAAAAGCTGGTAGTGTTCATATTCACAATAATGCAGGATTTAGTGTTTCTGATGCTAAAGTTCTTACTAGCATGTACAATTTCTACAAAAATCGCAATTTCTATACAGAAAAACAAAGAAACTACATTGTTAAATTGTTGCGCAAACACTGTGGACAGTTAATTCGCTACTGGATTGGTAAAGGCGTAATTAAGCATGATGCTCGTGGAATGTATTCATACGAAAGTAAAGCCGAAAGAGAAGCAAAAAGAAATGCTGAAGCAGATGCAAAAGTAGCAGCAGGAGCACAGCAATTTAGACAACAATTCGCAGCATCACAAACTCCTGAAGCAAAAGCTGCAGAACGTGCAAAGAAAAATAATGGCCAATTAGATTTCCTAAACGATTTGTAATATGCTATTAAGTGAAGTAAAAAAGACTATTGAAAAGAAATCTTGGTGGATCGAAGAAGCTAGTGATGAAATACTAACTTTACGTGACATGTTCAGTGCTGCGCAAGGTTATAAATTGGACTTTAGCCCAATTACTCACTATCCTGATATGTTGTACATGTACAACGATACGAAATTTAAGTATCCAGACAACCCAAAATATCAAGATGAAATTGATCGTATTAACGAAATACTTGAACATAGACACATAAAAAATTCACGCAATATCTTATGCGCCATTAATGAAGATTGCGTAGAAGATTATAAAGGCGAAGGTGTTTTTGACAAGTTTAAAGTTAATGTTCGTAATATAGCATACAATAATATGCAAGACAAAATGTGGGGCTATCTCGGTAATTTGTATTTTACACCAAAGATGGCTAAAGATTTTGTACCAGCGTTGTATGAATACTGTGTTAACAACTTTATCATTTACGCTGCTGATGATATGTCAAAAGAAGAACAGAGCAAAGAATATGCGCAGTTTTTAATTCACAAAGCGATCAAAGATTATGGTGAATTAAAGCAACTTGCAGAGGTTTTGAGCCTATAAATATTTTAATAAGAGGAATTTGAAATGTCAGAACCATTAAAACTTTTAAACGAAGATTGCATTTCTGAACAGAAAACAATCACAGAAAATGTTGGTAATAGCCAACACATGTACATCACTGGTCCGTTCCTTCAGGCTGTTACTCGTAACAGAAATGGCCGTGTTTATCCACAACACATTATCGAACGTGAAGTTGGTAAGTTCCAGAGCTTGATTGAATCTCGTGAAGCTGTTGGTGAACTTTCTCACCCAGATTCTGGTGAAATTAACCCAGATAGAGCAGCAATCTTGATTACTGATTTGCACATGGATGGAAACCTTGGCATGGGTAAAGCAAAGGTTCTTTCTACACCTTGTGGTAAGATTCTCGAATCATTGCTCAATGATGGTGTAAGAATGGGCGTATCTTCAAGAGGTACTGGAAACCTTGGCAAGGACAACGTTGTTTGCGAAGACTTTAGTCTTTTGACTATTGACGCTGTTTATATGCCATCTGCACAGGTTGCTTATTCTGACGCAATTTACGAATCTATTCAGAATACTGTTAAGTGGGTTCTTGATGAAAAGTCTGGTCTTTTGATTGAAAAGAAAGAAGACATTAGCAAAGCAGCAGAAAAGTTCAACAAGACTGTTGATAAAGAAGGTTCTAAAGCAATCGTTGATGCATTCAAAGAATTCTTAAGCAGACTATAATGCTACTATCTGAATTAAATGAAAGCAAATTTGGCAATTCACTGGCTGCTCTTGGTTTAGCAGCTGGTGTTGCTAATGCAAACACTGACATGAGACCAATTCATGGTTTTGATACACGTTATGGAGCAAAGACACCAACAATGTTCCAGCAACGTTATAATCATGACATTGACGCAGATAACTACAATTATAAATTATCACAAGAACCTGATAAGTTCTTAGAAAGACCTGCACCTGATAGCACTGATATCGCAAATACTGTTGAAAAGATTCTAGCTACTCCAGATTCTATTTTGACAAAATATGGCAGAAACAACGTTGAAAAGCTTGCTAAGTATGCGATAGAATCTGCTCATCATTATGACATCGACATAAACATTTTGTTAGCTGTTCTTTCTACAGAAACTGGCTTTAATCAAGATGCAGTATCTCATACAGGTGTTCGTAGTATTGCACAAATTACTACTTCAACATTCAATAGTTTGCAAGATCGTGGTAGAATTGACAAGCATCACAATATGGAGAAGATTAAAACTGATCCAAAAGCTGCAATTCATGCCGCTGCTGACATAATTAACTATTTCTCTAAACACATGCACAACAATATCGAAATGATATTCGCTGAATACAATGGGGGTGTAAATGGTGGTGCATCTCCATATAGAATGTATCGTCAAGGCATGTCAAAAGACAAAATTATCAATTGGATGAGAAACAATGATTGTTCTGAAAAGACAATTAAACATTTCTTTGAAGAAACAATTCCATACGTCTCAAAGTGCTTAAAAGCTTATAAGTACTATTTGAACATTGACGAACAAGAGTAGGAGAACATTATGCTATTATCTGAAATGAAGAAAAAGTCTAAGAAACTTCCAATTCGTAAGGACTATAAAAAGAAAGGTTGTTGCTGTGAAAATACGCAACCTGTAGAAACTGATAAATAAAGTATGGCAGACGAAAATTCAAATGTACAAAACGTAGAGGATGTGTTCGGACAACACGATGATATAGGCGAACACTTCAGAGAATTGGGTTATTTACCACCCAATCCTCCGCCATTCCCTCCTATAGCGCCAGGTGACATTCCATTCCCAAATGGACGTCCAGCGCCTATTCCACCAGTGCCAACTCCACCGGTGCATCACTTGATGCCTCCGCATAGACATCCGGCACCTCCTCCACTACCATACAAAAATCCAAAAGATCCATACGCTCACATGGGCGATATTGATAATATTGCGCAGATGCGTACTTACATCTTGCAACAGCTTGGATCTCCAGTAATTTGTGTGGAATTGTCTGAAGAACAACTTAACAACTGTATCCTTGATGCAGTTCGTTATGTGCAGCGTTATTACATGGACGTTGGTTCTTACAAAGACTATCTGATGATGGAATTGAAGAAAGGCATTACACACTATAAGATTTGTCAAGAACTAGAACAAGTCGTTACGTTTGAATTGACATCGTGGTTAGCATCAGGAATTAACGACTTATTCACAGTCTCTCACAACTTACTTTATAACGAAATGAACAGCCTTAATGGATGGCAATTTGCTGGTTCATGTTGGGGCAACAATAGTTCTTTCGGTGATGTTCTTGGCTCTTGGAATGCTACTCTTTGCTGGTTGAAAGAATTGAAAAATGACTTCGGTCCAGCTTTCCAAGTTCGCTATAACAATCTTGAACATGAACTTTCTGTATGGCCTACTCCAAAACACGATGTGATTGGTTTAATGTGGGTTTACAGACGTCAGAACGCTTCCAAAATCTTCAACAATCCGATTTACAGAAAATTGGTTGTTGCTATGGCTGGACGTGTTTGGGCTAACGCTTTAAGCAAATATAACTTAACACTTGCTGGTGGTGGTACTTTGAATGCATCACAATTGTATTCTAACTATGATAAAGACTATGATTGGTGCTTGCAGAGAATCGACAAAGAATCACCAAACGGCTACTTCTTCGTAGGATAACAATGCTATTAAGTGAAGCAATAAATGAAGGAAGATTTGGTAGAATGCTCGGCATCGGCGCTTTAGCAGCCGGTGCTGCTTTCGCTGGTGGACACACTACACCAAGTGATGCGTATTCTCATGTAGATAATGTAAACGGTGTTTGCAGCATTTCTATGGACCAAAACGGAGTTGAAAAACGTACTGGTGATTGTGGTGATGAACACATTACTACTGATGCTCATAGAGTTGCACACATGTTGAACAATTGTCCAAAGAATTTTGGTCACATTAAAGTCACAAAAGAAAAGACTGGCAAAAATTACAAAATCATTAAGTTCAATGATGGAACTGCAGTCTATATGGACTCTAACAACAATACAATTATTTACAACTCGAATGGTTCTGTAAAAGCTGAATATATCGGTGATGATAGTAATTCGATTGTAAAGACTGCGCAACGTTATCTAAAATATTCAAAGCATAAATAATGAATAGGAGTTAACAATGGATTTACCGATTTTAGAAGGAAAAACATTCAGACACGCTATCACGAATCCACGTGATAAGAGATACATTGATGGCGTAGAAGGTTATGGACCGGAAAGCGATACACAGCGCATGGGTGACAGAGATCAAGCCGAAGCTGAAGCACGTGAAGCTGAAGAACAAGAACTTGAAGATTTCTGGGGCGATGACCCACAGAGCTATGCTAACAAGTATGCTCCTCGTTTCCCTTGGATTCAGAACGACGTTCCAGAAGATGATCTTGAAGGTGATGAAATTACAGCACTTGACTATCCATCTGACGCAATGCTAGCATCCTGGGCAGAAGACGATCCTTCTGATATGGAACATTTTGAACCTGAAGAAGATTCTGCTATTGCAATGCTTCCCGCAGATATGGAAGACGAAGAAAACGAAGAAGACGTATACTTCTAATTAGAAATTACTTGCTAAATTTAAAGCTGACATTCATTTGTCAGCTTTTCTTTTGCAGTAATTTTGCTCTCTACGTAGTATTTATCCAGATTAAGCATACAGAATCATTCATTCCTGACAAGATATATTATAAATAAGATTTTTGCTCTTGCAAGCTGCAGTTTTGCTTATGAACACTGTCATAAATATAAAAACAAAAAGTATTAGCGTATGAACTTAGACTATTCAAAAGTAACACACGAACAGCTTCTAGAGCAGTTCAGAAACAGAATCATTTCAGATCCTCGCTTTAAGGATATGAGCGCTGCCGCCATTTACCAAATGTACATGGAAATGATGGCTGGTACATTCGACATGCTGCATTTCTATCTTGGTAGAACTGCTGAAGAAATGTTCCTTGATTCTGCAAAGCTTGATTCAAGCGTAATTAAACTTGCAAAGAATTTGGGCTACAATCCAAAACGTGCTATTCCAGCCACTGCAAATATTGCTATTCAGCTTAAAGGTCCTCTTCCAAGAACCGCCGCTGAAGGTGATGAAATTTGGTTCAATAATGAACAATTACAGTTAAAGTTCAACAATAAGCCTTACAGACTTGATCACTGCTATTCTTACACATTAACAGCAGATGATATTGCTAACGGTGTCGACAATCCAAACTGGGTTAAGACTATTCAATATTCTACACCAAATGATGCTGACAAGAAGAAGGGCTGGATTCCATTAGCAAGTAACGCAACTCAGCTAAGTCTGATCAAAATTATTCAATGTGAAATTAAAACAGCAGAAATCTATGCTGTTGCTAATGCTGAACACTTAACAGAAGCATATCAATATTACGATATTGATGATATTAAGTTCAGCAACTATTACGGTATTCGCGATCCATTTGCACTTGATGGCGACACATATAAGCCACTTGATGGTTGGTGCAAAGTCGGTATCGGTTTGAACAAAACTGATGCATTCAGCGAAGAAAAGATTTGTGATATTGAAATCGAAAACATTTACTGTAATTCGAAAGTAAAAGCAGCAAACAAAGAAGTTGATAGTACAAAGAAATTGAACGTTTGTAGAATTGAAAGCAATCAAGACAAAACTGTTAGAATTTCATTTGGTGATGGTGCTATCGTAAATAACGGCTTCAACGATGAAGATGAAATTTTGTACGTTCAGTATGTGGTTACTGATGGTTATTCCGCAAACACTCCAGATGTAATTGGTTCAGTTCTTACAAATTCTAGCAGAATCATGGCTCACAGTCCTGGTAAGTTGTACGATATTACTGACAATATTACATTCATCTTAACAACAAACATTTCTAATGGTGATGATTTTGAATCAGCACTAAGAATGAAGAATAGTGCAGCAGTATACTTTGCTTCAAGAGGTCAATTGGTCAATACAAAAGACTTTAATGGCTATTTCAGTTCAATGTCTACTCCAATTCACGCCAAGAGCGCAGTTGCATGGCATACAAGATCGCTAGATCGCAAAACAAATCCATGCAAAGATGAGCAGTTGCAGAACAAGTTCAATAGTTCTTTAAACAACACAAAAGATGTTGTGTTCTATACAGTGATTGGTGATTTGTATGAAAGTTTGGGCAATAATCAATACAAAGTGAAAATGTTATATACCGATGATGCTTCAGATCAAGTTGGTATGACTACTTTGTATAATAACACAACTGACATGCTTGAACATATTGGTGACTTAGCAAAATGTTGCAGTAGCACTACAGAGTTAAAAAACATTACTACTAATCAACGTTCCACAGATACACCATTCTACACAAACACAAGTGAAATATACGACGATATTGAAGAAAAACTTCAATTCGGTGTAATACCTATCAGTATTCCACCAATCGTGCAATATTTCGACTTGGTTGGTACAGTAGAACTTGATAGAACTACGAACGTTGCTAATTACAAGAAAGATATTGAAAGCAAGATTTATAAGTGGCTTGTTGATAGACAGAAGTTCAACAATAAGATTTATAAGAGTGACATTGTCAAGTTGATTTACGACAATGTATCAACAAAATCTGTGAACGTTGATATTACGCCATCTAGTTTGACACGTGATACTTCGAACTATTTCAGATTTGATGATGTTCAGTCAGTTGCTACATCTGACAGTACAAAGCCATACATTACTGGAACTGACGGTTATAGAAACAACGTTATAGTTGTTCCAATTATCAGCAATGCACAAGAATTGAACACAGAAACTAGCACAAAGATGAGTGCAGCAAAATTCAATTCTGCTTTAACTGTAGAAATTGCCGTATCAACTGAAACAGTTTCACATCCTGATGAAATGTACAGTGTCACAATTAAAGAAGTTGTTGAAATGGAAGACGGTAGATTGCAAGTAATCTTGAATGATACCAACTACAACTTCGGTGATGGCAATAAACTATGGATTGGTTTCAATTCTAAAGAAACTGCATTTACTAGCGACAGTAAGTTTGATGCTGGTGATGTAATTGAAAAACTTAACAGTTATGATGCTACTGATGCAACTACTCTTACACCTGTTGCATTACCATACACTACTAAAGTAGATAGTGATAGCAATGGTTCTGCTACTATACATGAATTAACATATTCGCGTAGAGATAACAAGTATGATCTCAGAGTATTGACTGAAAAATCGTATAATACTGCATTTGCACAGTTAGATAGTAATTACATCACTAACTATAGTGATTACTATGCTGCTATTAAACATGTTATCGAAGACAATATTCTAGATGATAATAACAACATT
>Ga0310690_10007825_pt1 | contig 13687 bp, 10 predicted proteins | sample AusTroGonzalo_MG_2_FD_207661 | JGI IMG/M metagenome (GOLD analysis project Ga0310690, IMG submission 207661) | Bovine rumen microbial communities from tropical cattle in Woodstock, Queensland, Australia - Gonzalo_04 (v2) (version 2) | ecosystem: Host-associated > Mammals > Digestive system >... | reverse complement strand
CCCACGCCCCCACCGACACCACCGACGCCACCGAAACCACCGACGCCACCGACACCACCGACGCCACCGAAACCACCGACGCCACCGACGCCACCGACACCACCGACGCCACCGACGCCACCGACACCACCGACGCCACCGAAACCACCGACGCCACCGAAACCACCGACGCCACCGACACCACCGAAAACTGCAAGCCAGAAGCCGTCGGCTCCAACAACAGGAAAGAACAGATCTTATATCGAAAGAGGCCAATTCGTTCCCCCTCCCCCAAGAGTCCCAGGAAAGAAATACAACCCGAAAGACTATCCTGCCCCCGACATTTACAAGCCTGTAGGAAAGACACCTGATGGTATGAAAAGAAAGGCGGGCCAACCTTATAAATCACCCAAAGACCCTGACGTAGATCCCAACGGAACCAGAATGGCTGGGCTAAATGATTATCAGTTCAAGCCATCAACGCCACCAGCCCCAAAGAATGATCCTGATGGCACACGTATTGCATCAGCTAAGGACTACCAAGTTCCACCTTCCAGAGTTCCACCTTCCAGTACGCCAAGCCCTCCCCCCAAAAAAGATTCATTCTGGGATGACATGAGCGACGGTGCCAGCGGTCAGTTGTTTGGCATCGCTAACACTACAGCAGGCAGAGCGACAGGACATAACACTGAAGATGTGACAAATCTTGCAGCAGACAAATTCGTCGATCTTTTCGATTCCCGCAGTGAGGAAGAAAAGAAGCCAAAGCCCAACGATATTCAAGAAGAAGTTCCAACAGTATGGACAGAGGACGGTAAGTGGGAAGAAGACATTTAGTACTTCAAACGCCCTTTTCCATCAAGAAAAAAACAACAAATAATAAAACCAAATAATTATGACAGACCAGGAATTTTACCAAGAAGAGTTCATCGTCATGCTCACTATCGACGGCACGTCGTACGACGAGATTGAAGTGAAAGTGACCGATCCTAACAAAACGATACGCGACCAAATCAACAGTATCGTGCAAGTGTTTGAACTGCCCAAGATGGACAACGGCGGCAACCCCATCCAGTACCTGCTGGGCAAGCTGATGGACGGCGACGAGGAACCGGTCATCCTGGAGTTCGAGGACGAGAGCGGACGCGAGATGGCACTCATCGACTACGACATCCAGCCCCTCGACCACCTGCACCTCATCAGCGTACCCATCGCAGGGTAGTAGAAAAATTTAGAATTATGAATTTAGAATTAAGATGTATGGCATTCTGCCAGTAAGAGTTTAGAATTATTCATCCACAACCTTACTTCTTAATTTGTAATTCTTAATCGGCAAAGCCGAGACTTCTTAATTCTTAACTCTAAAATCTTAATTAAAGATGAACCCAGCAATCAATAACTTTAACCTGAAGGAACTGAAAGGACGCGACGCGCGCCTGTTCCAGGAGTGGAAGGAGCTGGACTCGCTATGCAGCAAACGCAAGGCAGCCAGCGAGAATCCGCTGAAACCATCCCTGTCGTATATTATCCGACGGAAGAACGCCGTGGGACTACCCACCGAGTTCGAGATTTGGTATCGTTGCAAAAGCATTGTCGGTGTTGAGGACACCCAGCCACCACGCAAGCCCATCTATGGCTATCTGCACAAGATGAGCGTAGTGTTGCCAAACAACTACCCGTCTGCCGACGGGAACCCCGTGTTCACCTTCCTCACCGACATTTGGCATCCCAACATTCGAAACAGCGGCTCGTTCAAGGGCCATGTCTGCCTTACCATCAAGGAGATGGGCGTGCTTGCCTCGATTAAGGACCTGGTGCTGCGCGTGGAACGCTATTTGAAGTACCAGATGTACCACGCCCAGAACACCTACCCCTACCCTGAGGACCAAGGCGTAGCCGAATGGGTGCGCGAAGAGGGCGAGCCCAACGGCTGGACGAAGTTTGCCCAGGAATTGCCTGAACCGCTTGCCAAGCCTGCCCCGGCTCCCGAAGCTAGCGAGACGACAACTGAGGAGAAGCCCAAGAAGAAAATCTCATTAAGCATATAAAGCCATGAAAAAGACGTTTATCACGCTGTTCCTACTCTGCCTGACAGCCGCCACCTGGGCCGACGAGCAGAAGAAGATAGCACTCAGCAGCGACAACACCCACGAGACTGTCAACCTCTCGTATGCCAACATCTTCGTCACACTGGTCAATGCCGGAGCTGACGATGAATACGGCAAGGTGCTGATAGAAATAGAGAATCTCGACGAGACGAAGATTTTGGCACTCTTCCATGAGGCATACAACGAGAAGCAGGTCAAGAAGGTGAAGCCGTCCTTCAGGTATGACAAGCTTTTCGGCGGCACCAAGGGTAAACGCACCATCGATCCCTACAGCCAGCCCATGAACACCAACGTCTATTTCGAACCCTCGAACAAGCACAGTCTGCCCACCTTCGACGTAGCCTCAGGCCAAACCGCCGTGGTGCGCGTGCCCATCTATATCGCCAAGATAAAGGGTCGTGCTGTAGACCGCATCCTAGGCAAGGAGAAGCTGACATTGCTACGCAAGCAAGTAATAGAGCTAGACATTGAGGTGACGATGAAGCCCGGTGCAGAATACCTGGCTCTGGAGCAGGACTACGAGAAGCTGAAGGAAGAAGTGATGAAGGCCACGTTCTGCAGCAACAAAGCTCACCGCCCTGCGCTGGAGAAGCAGAAGGAGCCTTATGCCACCCGCATTGGCGAGTTGAAGGGCAAGATCGATGCCGCCATCAATGCCCACGGCTGGAAGCCCGAGGACAGTGGCTACAAGCGCTATAACAGTCTGAAGAATGCCATCGACTTGAACATCGTACTCGACCAGCGCGTGGGCGACTGCGGACGACACAACAAGAAACAGGGACACCAGTGCAGCTACTGCTCACTGTCGCTGCAACAGATTTACCACAAGCTCGACGACCTCTACAAGAAAATCTACAGCAGCAGCGACCGCCAGGGAACGAAGCAGAAGGTGATGAGTCAGGTGAACGCCCTCTACGGCTGCTGCACCGCCCCTGATTGTTCCAAGCACGCATCGGCATGGAGCAAGGGTGGCGACTACAAGAATAAGATTGTGGAACGCTACAACCGCATCCAGGGACTATGACTACAGGCAGCAGAAGCATCAGGTGCCTCGCCGTTGCACTCGTCCTCGTGACAGGCAGTATGACGGCAATGGCCAAAGATGTCACTGACACGCTCTACTCCAGGGCCGGCGACAGGATCATCCTGGAATACAGCGTGGCACAGGCTGGCGGCAAGACAACACTGACCTTCAACAACGTGCAGAAGAAACTGGGTACTGAAAACCAGAAGAAGTACAAGAAGCTGGACGAGGTGAAGGTGGTCATCTTCGACCGCACAGGCACATACGGCGAGACGAAGTTCGACGGCATGACGCCCAATGCTTTCATGGTGCCCGCTGGAGCTGACTACAAGTATTCGCAGGACGGTTTCTTTATCCTGCAGGACAACCCGAAACTGGAGTTCAGCGGCTGCGATGACATCAAGCTTGACATCCCACTCTTCCTGGCCCACTATGAGAAGAAGCACCGCTACAAGGTATTCAGCCAGTGCGATCCATTGAGCATCAAGGCCAGTGGAGGCAAGGGCGGCTCTACCGCTACAGGGAGTAGAGACAGTGGAGGAACTCGCCGCGAGGAGGTCATCTCCTCCGAAGAACTGCTAGATGAAGGTTTGTCGCCCGCCGAAGAGGCTCTCATCCGCATCAGCACCATGCGCAACATGCTCGACATGGCTACGAAGATTCCCTTCGAAGAAGAGTTGAAGCACGAATACGCTGTCTTAAGCGACCTCCGCATGAAAATCACCGATGCCAGCGTTGGACGGCAGGTGGACGAGGCACTCAGAGCCTACACGGCCAAGCGTCAGGAACTGGAGGCCAAGAGCGAGGCTGACGAGGAACGAAAGAAAGAGGAGGCCCGCCAGGAGGCAGCCGCCATACAGGCCCGTCAGGACTCCATCCAAGCCGCACAGGAGAAGAAAGCCGACGAGAAACAGAAAAACATGATGTGGCTCATTGGCGGCATCGCAGTCATCTCCCTGCTATTCATGGGCAGCAAGCAGGTCATGCAGATGGTGAAAAACAATAAGATGCAGAAAAAGATGGAGGAATCCATGCGCAAGGCACAAGAGGCACAGCAGCAGATGCTGGGTGGAGCCAACAGTCCGTTAGGACAGATGGCTGCCCAAGGACAGCGCGAGGCACGCCGCACTCTTACCAAAGAGGGCGAGGCTGCCAAAAAACGACTGGAGGCGCTACGCAAAGGCAACACCCAACAGACGGGAAGCGCCACAGGTACTGCCCCAGCCGCCCCGCAGCCTAAGAAGCCCTCGCTCAACGATGCCATCCCCGCACGCTATAAGCGCTGGCGCAAGCCCGGTTCATCAGATAGTAATAATAATGTCACAATTTAACAACCTATGAAAACCATACAATCATTCGCTCTTTTGTTGTCGCTGCTACTCATGCCGGCCTTCTTCTCTGGGGCTTCAGCCGCCGGTCAGAAGAAAAAGAAGCCAGAGCCTGTAGAACAGGTAGACGTGATGGAAGCTTTCAGGAAGGCTTTGCAAAATGACCCATTCCTCTCTGACCAGGCGCAGGAGAACATCAACGGTCAGATTGAGCAGTACCTCGACGCTCTGCTGAACCGTACCGACAAGGAGGATTATATGCAACGCGAGGACGTGGCTGGCGAGGTGGCAGCCTGGCGGCAGGAATTACAGCATGCCAAGGAGGGCAGCTCGCTTACCATCGAGAAAGTACTGGAACAATACCAAAATCTGGATGCCGAAGAGCGGACACAATACCGTGCCAGCATGGAGACGGCACTCAGCGAGAAGTTCATCAAGCTAGAACGGAATCTCGACCGGCTGGAAAAGGAGATGGAGGTGAAACCCACTAACCAGCTCATCGACTGGGAAAACCTTGACTGGAAACTCATAGGTACTATCATTGGGGGGCTACTCTTCCTCATCATCCTCATTGTTATCATCAGCAAAAGCAGGAAGAAGAAGGACAACACGCCTCCAGTTTCCAACTACAGCCATGGCGGCAACGGTCCTGGAGAAGGACAGGTGTCGGCAGACGGGAATATCGTGGTGCGCCGAAAAACTGCCACCATCCTGAAGAAGCAGAGCCTGGAAGATGTCATCGACAACCCCAACTATATGCAAGTGGATGCCATCGACTTCTGCTATGAGTCAGCCGTGCGCCGCATGTACATTAAGAACACCTGCATCATCGACATCTATAATATGTACGCGGAGGATCTGCGCAACCCAGAGAATCCCAAGGAAGACGGGTGCATGGTACTGGGCCGCTGGGTGCATGATCCAGAGAGTAACGAATACTATGTTTCCCTGGAGGAGATAGTACTGCCAGGCGACGATGCCGTGTTCCAAGAGTACGAGTTGAACTTCGGTGGCAAGATCAAGTTGAAGGTACTGGAGCAGCTGCGGAAGCTACGCCGCGAGACGAACCTGCAATACGACCTCACTTGCTGGGTCCACTCACATCCTGGTCTGGGCGTGTTCTTCAGCAACAGCGATGTCAGCGTTCAGATGCAGCTGAAGCATCCCACCCATCCCAACTTCCTAACTGCCATCGTGGTGGATATCCTCACGCCGATGCAGGAACTTGGCATCTTCACTTTCCGTCGCGACCAGAACATCAACTCTAAGAATGACCTTAAGAAGATGTATTCTCTTATAGAGTGGTACCAGTGGGCCAAGGACAGCCTGGGCAACCAGCCACAGGCTGCTGCCAAGAGTGCCCCTGCCGTTCCCCGCGAATTCAAGAATGTCGACTATTTCAACACGTTGGAACATGCCGGGGAACATATTGATGTTTGCAATGGCGTACAGCTGAGCAAGAATGCCGTAGTAGACATGTGCATGGCACTCTCTGAACAGGCCAACGGTTTGGTGGGCAAACTCCACGGCTTTGCCAGCCAGAAGGGAGCCAAGGCCGACTATGTGGCCGAGCTGATGAGCGAGAAAGACGAAGAGCCGAAGCTCAGCCTGACTGGCTGTTTCGTCGTAGCTCCTCACTGCAGCATCCCCACCGTACGCCGCGCTGTAGAGTCCTACCTCAACCGCATCCACTTCGTATTGGTGTATACGCCAGGTGACGGGCTGCTTACCACCATCCCCGTCGTTGACAACGACCTTATTGTGGAAGACACCTTCCACGGGGAGCAGAAACTGGAAGACTTGAAAACATGGATCAAAAAAGGAAGACAATGATAAAAAGACTATTGACCCTCTGCGCCCTGCTAGCAGGCATGGCGCAGCTACATGCGCAGGACGTGAAGGAAATACAGTTCTGCGACAAAAAGTATGACTACGGCATGGGCCGTGACAGCATCACGCTGTTTCTGAAGGTTCTCGACAGCCAGAACGAGTCGAGTCAAGATGTCACCGTAGCCGATCTGGAGAAGTACCTCGTTCTGAACGAGGAGAAGGCACTCATCTCGCCCGACCGCTATCAAATCGTGGCATTGAGCAGCGGACAGCGTATTCCTGCCGAGTACACCTTCTCAGTCCTCGTAGACCTGAGTATCCCTGAGGAAGGAAAGAGCCAGATTTTCGATGCTGTGGGACAGCTAGTTGAGAGTGCCCCTGACAGCTGTGTCTATCTGTCGTTCTTCGGCGACGAAGTGACAGCCACACAACTGGTGACCAAGCACAATCTGAAGAACTACGAACCGATGTTCAAGGCTCACTCTGAGGAGAAATACTTCTACGGTGCCCTTTACTCCAAGCTGGCAGAATTTGCCACTGAAGAAGGCGAACTGGAAGGAAATGTCCATGTTAAGGCCGGCTATTCACGGAATGCCACCATTGCCGTGCGTGCTAAGGCAAACCAGGACAAGAACCTGCTCTTCATCTTCACCGAGGGCAACATGCGGCCTGCTGACGAGGAGATATCGTTTATTGAGGTTACTGACTATCAGTCAAACGCCACCCATGTGGTACCCAAGGTCTTCGCCTTCTACTACACTGGTGAAGGCGTTGACGAAAACGTGGAACTCACGCTGAAGGGTGTCTCCGCTCCTCGCGACGCTCAAGGACAGGTAGTGGTCGAACGCCAAGGAGCCTATATGCCCTCTGACGACCTGAGCAATGTTCTTACCGACTTCCAGCAGATAGTGAAGGATGCCATGTACGACTTCGCTTTCACCTACCGTGCCACTGAGGGTAAGAGCTACACTGGACTGGTGAAGTACACTGCCGAGTGGAAAGGTATGAATGTCGGTGAAGGCGAATACACTATTGGCACTGTAGAGACGCCCTGGCCCGTAAGGGCAGAGAGTACTGGCGATGCCATCACGAAAGTGCTGGTGGCCCTACTCATCGCCCTTCTCACTTTCGCATTCTTCTTTCTGGTGATGAAGGCCGTCATCCCCTACTTCAAGTCGAAGCGTTTCTCCATGCAGTATTACAAACCCTATCAGGCCGAGGCCAACGTGCAGCGGCGCATCTGTACATACTGCCGACAAGACATTGAACCAGGACAGATGGTGGTGACGAAATGCAAGCACATCATGCACGTGGGTTGCTGGCAGCAAAACGGCTACAAATGCGTGGAATACGGCCAGAACTGCAAAGATGGCATACAAGACCATGTGGACTGGAAGGAGATGTTCAGCAAGGCATCGCTACGCGACACTTACCAGACGCTGGCAGGCATTCTTGCCGCGCTGGTGAGCTGGATTATCTTTGAGTTGACGGGACGTGGCATATTCCACAGCATAGGCGTGGGTATTGCAAACGCCTTCTTCACCAACGAAGAGCAAAAGCTGAACCTCATGGACGACTGCGCCAACAAGGTATCAGCCTTCCTCACCATCGGTCTTCTTCTGGGATTCTTCCTCTCACTCGTATTCCGCTATTTCGACGAGTACCGCAAGAAGGACTGGAAGATCTATCTAAAAATCGTTGGGATGTCGCTACTCTCTGCCATCATCGGCATGGCAGCCTTCGCCGTGGGAGGCATCATCTTCTGCATCCTCCTCTCGGCTGTGGGCACCACCTACATACCTTGGTACTGCTCGTTGCCTGCCTACATTCTGTTCTCTATCTGCATCGCGCTGAGCCTCACCATCAAGTCGTCCATTCCCATGAAGAGTGCACTACTAGGTGGACTTATCTCAGCTGCAATCGGATTCATCGTACTCATCAGCGGCTCCATCGGCAACGTGGGCTGGCTGAACATGCTGCTCGACTTCATCATCTATGGCGGTGGTCTAGGGGCTTCGCTTGTGACGGTGCGAATGCTGGCCGAGCGTTACTTCCTAGTCATCAAGAACGGCATCAAGGCTGGTCAGAAGATTCCTATCCACAAGTGGATGAACGCCACTGGTGGCGGCAAGAAGGTAAGCATCGGTATGACTGGCGAATGCGAAGTGCAGATGAACTGGGAGAAGAGCAACAAGGTAGCCAAGGAACACGTGCAGCTCTTTATCGACCAGGCTCGACAGCTGCCGATGATGAAGCCGCTGGCTGCTGGTGTGCTCTACAACATGCGCTCAGAGTTGCCCGTCAACAAGCCAATCGTCCTCACCAATGGCGATACCTTCAAGGTGGGTGACACCATCTTCGAGTATGTGGAGAATTGAATGGTTGGATAATTGAAAAGCTCATGGAGAAAGAACAATATGAATGGGGAGAGGGTGTCTTCACCCTCCTCTCCTGGTTCAAGAAAGATTGTGTGAAGCAGGCTCGCGTATTGGTGGCCGGTGCCGGTGCCTTGGGCAATGAGGTGGTGAAGAACCTGGCCCTCTTCGGCGTTGGGCATATCTATGTGGTAGACTTTGACCAGATAGAACTTTCAAACCTCACCCGTTCCGTACTCTTCCGTGAAGAGGATGCCTACAGCCACGCTTACAAGGCCGACATCGTGGCCAAACGTGCCCGTGAAATCAATCCGCAGATAGAGGTAACCCCCATCGTGGGCAACCTTTTCTCAGAGGTAGGCTTCGGTCTCTATCGTTCCGTTGATGTCATTATTGGCTGCCTCGACAGTCGCCTGGCCCGCTATCTGCTCAACCGCATGGCCATGCGTGCCGGCAAGAGCTGGATTGACGGAAGCATAGAAAACCTCACGGGGGCGGTGAAGGTGTACACTCCCGGACTGAGCTGCTATGAGTGTGGCCTTTCACGTGAGGAGTTCAACAACATCATGCTCCGCACGGGCTGTGCCGACGTGGTACGCACGCAGACGGAACACGGCCGCATCGCAACAACCCCCATCAGCGCCTCCATCATCGGTGCCATGCAGGTGCAGGAGGCCATGAAGATCATCCATCTGACAGATGATGAACCGACACCGTTCAAGACGCTTCAAGGCAAGATGCTGCGCTACGAGGGGATGACCTGCACCACCAGCATCTACCGTTTTGCCTCATGGAAGAGCAGCTGTCCCGCCCACGAGCGGTGGGACGACATCGTCACTTGCGGCGAACTCTCTGCAAAGCAAACTGTATCAGAGGTGCTGGAAAAGCTGAAACAGGTGCTGGACGTGGAGTCGGCAGAGATCAACATGCGCAACAACAAGTTCATCGATGTGATTGTCTCCGACCGTCCAGAAAAGGAATTCCAGGTGATGATTCCCGAATCACGACTCGACGAACACATCAGGCAAAACAAGGAACTGCGACAGCTGAGCTACCGCACGCTCATCCACAAGCACTTCTTCGAGAACATCGACGACCGTTTCCCATACCAGCAGCTAACGCTCCAGCAGATAGGTATTCCACCCTTCGACGTCATTGAGGTGACGACAGAGAAGGGGCTGTTCCATGTGGAGTTGACGGCCGATGCGTTTTGAATAATTATTAGGGGCAGACCTCCATGCCGGCCCCAAAGGAGTCTGGAGTCATGCAAGCACCGCAATTCTTACCTGAGGACATCAACGTCGAGATACTGCTCTCTTACTTAAAAGAAGGGCAGTGTAAAGTCACGCTCAACGGTCTGCACAAGCGCAACAGCTATAACGACATCATCGAGACCGAGGAACTGACCGATGGATCTATGGTTGTCAGTGTGGGACGGCTTAGTCTCTACAACTCGTTGCCCGAATATATGTTCCATCCTGTAGACCGTTTTGACAACCTGCCAAAGTACGAAGAGAAGGAACGATTCCAAGAAGAGCTGGACAAGCAACAGGAAGAAATCAAAAACGCCTTCGGCTTCTTCGCCCCTATCGACCTCTTGCTGCTTAAGTTGCGTGCCGACGTGAGGTCAAAGCTACAACCCTTCTGCAGCGATGACATTATCATGCAGCAGATTATTGGCGACGAGCTGACACCAGAGCAACGGGCCAACAGGTTCATCAGGCAGTTGCTTTCCTTCTTACCCCAGTGCAAGTATATCCGAGGTAACCACACGCTCATCACACTCATGCTGCGAAAGGTTTTCATGGAAGAAGGACTGTTCATGGAGTCTGAACAAAAAAAACGTACTTTCACTGATGCCTCTCCCCGCTATGAGCAGCAACTCGACATGGAATTGGGCGAGGGCTATGTGGGTAATATCTACGATGACATGCTCACGGTGTACACTGTCTACTACTGGTCGGATGATGTTTGTGGAAACGAATTTCTGAAATTCATTGATGAGGTGGAGCAACTCCGCTTTTTCATCAAGGACTATTTCCTCTCGGTAGAAGAAGACATTCGTTTCAACATCACTCACGACGACCCGCCACTACGGCTGTCAGACGAAGTATTCTATAACTATCTGAACTATAACACAAATATCTAACACATCACATGCCAAGAAGAATTAGTTGGAAGAAAGGAATGCGCCTCACAGACGAGGTGCTTCAGGCTGCCGATGCCTGCACGTCAGAGTATATAGGAAAGGTGCTGTTGCTGGCTGCTGGGGGACGTTTCGGTCTGTTGCCCTCGGCACGTCCTTTTAAAGTGCAACTCAGCATAGCCAAGGGTTTTGTCGACGTAGAGGCACTTGACTGCTTGGCCGTCACCCCTGGCGGACATCTCATCGACATACACTACGACACGAAGTTCACCAACACATTCGACTCACGGATACAGATTCCCGACGAAGCAGACACTAAGGAATACTTCCTTACCGTGAGTATCAATCCCGACGTATGGCGCGATACGACCGACGGTTATCAGGAGCAAGAATACTCTTTTTCCCTTATCGGCAACAAAACTGCACTTCAATCTACAGCCATCCCTATTTCCAGGATCGTGAATGAAGACGGCTGGCGCGAAGACAGTACACATTTCGTTCCCCCTTGTCTGCTTGTGGCATCACACCCTAAGTTTGAAGAGCTACATAGTCAGTTCCTGGGGTTGCTGCGTAACATCGATACTTCTACACGCGAACAGTTGTCGACGGGAGCACGTACCGCCATTTCCATCTATTGGCCCGTTGTACAGCGCGCGCTTATCACTGCCAGCACTGAGCATGACATCATGACACCTCAGCAACTGCTGGCATGCGTGCAGCAGATGGTAGGAGCTTTCGCCATGGCATGCGAGTTCGACGAGGCACTCAACCTGGAAGATGCCAACACTTTCCTCAACTACGCGCAAGTGCCCTACAACTATCGCATTGCCTACCTTCGCATCAAACAAGGTTTAGGCATGTGCTATGCCATCAACGAAAAAATCGGGAAGTTTAGTCTTTTGAAGGTAGAGCCGAAGCCAGAGCCAATACAAGAACCCATCCCAGAACCAGAGCCTGTCAAGCCTGATCCAAGGCGAACATGGGGCGGTAAGCGCATATGAATTTCATCAGCACCCCTGTCAGCTATGAAGAGCCGGGACTTACGCTCGTACGCAGCATAGAGGAGTCCGTAAGAATGCTCGACAACTTAGTGGAACTCATTGTGTTCACGCCTCGAGGCACCTTCGAGGCCGACCCGGACTTCGGCTTTGAATACTGGAACCACGAATACTCCAACGTTCACTACCAAGAGTTCAACCTCAGTCTGGTCAACCGACGCCGAGGGGGCCTGCAAAACGAGATTACACGCAAGGAATGTGAAGAAAGCGTCAAACAGAGTCTGAACACATACGAACCCATGCTAAAGGACGTCATCGTCTCGATTGAACTGGCCCTGACGGATGACAAGCCACGACACAGGAAGAAAATCCAGTCAAAATACGAGGTCAACGTTGTCGTGGAAGGAAAGCTCGACGATGGCCTTGGTACCATGCGTCCATACCGCAAGACCGTTGTCTTTATGGTAGAACCCACCGTGAAACGATATCAATAACCAGATACACATACATCCATCAACACATGGACATTGAATTACAGAAACGAGTCAACGAAGCCATCGAAGCCATCAACAAGCTGTCGCCTCAGACTATCGACATGCAGCACATAGACCCTGTCGCCAAGATGATGCTGGTTGCGCTAGTCTGCGAAACCCAGAAGATTCATGATTACGTCGACGGCGCAGCACAGCGAATAGCTGACAGGTTCAGCACTCACTTCATTCCTAGGCAGAAAGTGGAAGCCATGCCTGCCGTCTGTCTGTTGAAGCCTGAACTGAAAGCTCGTTATGAGAGTAGTACTGCCACCATTGGCTCTAACGCCTCCTTCGTCTTCAAAACCGAAGAGTCGAAGTCACCGCTCAACTACATCCCCATTTTCAACACCACCCTGTTGCCCCATAAAAGTCTTTACCTGCTCACGCCAAATAAGCTTCGCCACAACGGCAATGTCATCGACATTCACATGGAGAATGCCAACCACCTGTGGCTGGGCATCAACACAACGGCAGAAGTAGACAGCCTGAAAGCACTTTCAATGATAATCAATGGCACTACAGGGATGCTGCCAGAGCGAATTTTTGCCTGCAGTGCTAGCGGAAAGGAACTCGACTTCTCCACGATGCTCGAAATGGAGAACATTGAAATGGCTGAACCCTTCGATGCCCAGCAGGCTTCAAACACATTTTTCTCGCTCATCGAGAACTGGAAGACGTGTCTGCTCAACATGGACAATACCGCCCTACTCTACATTACTGATGATACCAACGACCGCGACATCTTCAAGCCGCGGCCCTACCCCCGCCAATTCCAGCAGTGGCTTGAGAGCGAGGTTCTTGACTATTTCAATGCTTCAACGATGTGGCTACGTCTTGAATTCCCTGAGGGCTACACCGTTCCTGACGATTGCGAGGTCATCCTTAACGTGCTTCCTGTCACCAATATTGATGTATGCAGCCTGATGCTAACGCAAAACCAGCCGATTGCCAAGCTACAAAAAATTGACGATTCTTTCTTCCTCCGTATTCTGGAGACGAGTCTCTCCAGCCAACGACAGGGATTCAATATGACGGGCGACGACATCATCATCCGTGATTTCGATGCACAGTGCTACAACAACGGTCATCTCTATCGTGATGTACGTAACCTCTACAACCGATTCATCGACGACTACTATGCTTTCATTGAATACAACGGCATCAAGGATGGCGAGGTGCTGAAACAGCTTCGCGAGACCATCAACAAGCTGGGCAAAAGTGTAGGCACTCAGAACGAGCTGTTTAAGTTCGACAGCGGCACCTACGTCATGCTGAACATGAGTCAGCAACAGGTTTCTTCCTCCATCCGTGTAAGCTACATCACCACGATGGGGCGTCTAGGTAATCTGCCACGCATGGGAGAGAC
>Ga0310690_10007824_pt1 | contig 13689 bp, 13 predicted proteins | sample AusTroGonzalo_MG_2_FD_207661 | JGI IMG/M metagenome (GOLD analysis project Ga0310690, IMG submission 207661) | Bovine rumen microbial communities from tropical cattle in Woodstock, Queensland, Australia - Gonzalo_04 (v2) (version 2) | ecosystem: Host-associated > Mammals > Digestive system >... | reverse complement strand
ATGTTTATAGTTATTTACATTTATAACATGTGAACGATTTTTAATAAAATCCAACTCCAACGTATTAATCGCATCCGTATGATGAGTCAAATCTTTATACGTATCAATATCGAAAACAAAACCTTCGTCATACAACCAATATATATGTGCATTACTATAATTTTGACTTTGTTCGATTAAATATTCATACGGGCGCATTCTGCAATCAAAATTATTAAAATCATATGCCCAATACAAACCACTGTACGGTGGAATAATTACATGAAATTCTGTATCTGTATTTGCAAACAAAGGTACAATTTCCGTATCAATTGTTTGCTTATAATTTTCATTAGCCATATCACAATGCGAATTATTTTCTAATAACATCCGGAATACATCTTGGATTTGTCCATCATCTTTTTCAGCCTTTATCCAATTATCAAACCCACCAAAACGACGCGTATAATATTCCCCGTTTATCCATGCCGCCGGACGATTATAAACATCTGTTTGTTCCAATCGACAATGCTTTCCCAAAAAAACACATGTCATTGCATTAGATTTGAAATAAACCTTCCATTTTGTATCAAAATCATTTTCATATAATTTTGGTTCAAACGTAGATTCTATATGCCGCGGATTAAAAGAATGATCATCCAAAGACACAATAACATTATTTATTTTGTGATTTTGCAAAGCCCAGTTTATAACCATAAACCTTTCATAAGATCTTTGTCCGCCAAACGATAAATTTATCCATTTGCCACCCAACCTTTCATTGGCTTCATACGCAGAAGTATTTTCCAACATCGACGAACCCAAAATAAAATTATCAAAATCCATATATTTGACCAATCCGTAATCTTGCACACGCATATCCGTATATATTTTATCTTTATTCCATAATTTTTTATGGAATATCATAAATGGATCAGACACATAAATCACAGCAACCATAACGACAATAATCGCACAAAATATTTTTATAAAATCAAAAAACGCGTTTTTATAATACATCACCCTGCCCCTCAGAAATTAAAATATATAAATTCACTGTACGGGATAACAATCATTTTAACAAGTATCGCAACCGCCAACACGGCCAACACACACCCCCACCAAAATGCAGACTTTTTATTTGTTATTTTTACACGCTTTACAATTTCCACAGAATTTGGCAAAACCAAACACCCAATAATTAAAGCAATCAATACCGCCAAAGCCCCAGATGTTCCACTGCCGAACGCTTTCAGATTTGGCGCACCAAATACAGCGCCACAATCAAACATAGACATCAATACTTTTTTAGCGTCCGCAAAACTATTTGCACGGAAAAATACCCACGCAATATTTACAAAATTAAATGTAATAAACCAAGCCAACCACTTTTTCATTTGCAAATTTGTTTTACGCCACAACCGCCACACAACATTTGCCAACCCGTGCAACGCGCCCCATATAACAAAAGTCCACGCCGCACCATGCCATAATCCACCAATTAAAAACACCATAAACACGTTTGCCAATGCACGCGAATACCCGCGTCGGTTTCCACCCAACGGTATGTATAAATAATCGCGTAAAAATCGCGACAATGTTATATGCCAACGCCGCCAGAAATCTTGAATATTTAATGCCTTGTACGGACTATTAAAGTTTATTGGCAAATCGATATTAAACATTTTTGCCAAACCCATTGCCATATCGCAATACCCGCTGAAATCAAAATAAATTTGTACAGTATAAGACAACGATACAAACCACGCCTGTACCACCGTCAAACTTTGCATTGTGTCAAAACCCATCGTGGCAAAAGTCGCGAACCAATCGGCGATAATAACTTTCTTGAATAATCCCATTAAAAACAGAAATATACCAAAAAACAAATGACGATAATTTTTCACCCAATTTCTTATTCTTGCAAATTGCGGTATGGTTTCGTGATGCGCCACAATTGGCCCCGCAATCAATTGGGGGAAAAATGTCACAAACAAAGAATAATTCAATAAATTATATCCACGGGTTAAACCTTTATAACTATCGACCAAATATGCAATTTGTTGAAATGTAAAAAATGATATCGCCAACGGCAACGCAATATTTTTCGCCGATATCGCAAACCCACCAATTGCATTTAAATTATCAATAAAGAAATTTGTGTACTTAAAATACCCCAACAATAAAACATTAACCAATATACCAAAAATCAATAATAATTTTTTATGCGCACTGTGCGTATTGGTCAACACCGTGCCAACAACAAAATTAAACGCCATAGACACCAAAATCAAAGGCAAATAAGACACATTCCAATACGAATAAAAAAATAACGATGCAATTACTAACCAAATCCGGGCCCCAATTCCCATACGATGACTGCACAACCAAAAATAGCCAATCAACGTTATTGGTAAAAAGAAAAATATAAAAGGAATAGAGTTAAATAACATTACAATCCTATCCGTCGTTCACGCCATAAAAGCGTATAGATAACAAACAGAAAAATCAACATTTTTTTGGCACAACTATTGACAAAAACAACTATTTGTATTACAATAACCCCACAATGAACAATGAATTATATCTTTCTTTCAAAATAACAAATTGGTGCAATTTGCATTGCGCCCACTGTTGCGAACGCAGCAATAAACACAACGAACCAAAATTTTTATCATTGGAAAAATTGGATAAATATTTATCAGAATCCAAAACCATGTCAATTATTCCAAACCAATTGATAAGTTTCGGTGGCGGCGAAGCGTTGGCCCCGTATATGATTGGCAACCCCACATATATTCCTTTCGCTTTGGATTTGGCATACTCTTATGGTTATATTCCAACAATAAAAACAAATGGCACATGGGGCGACAACAATGTATTACGTGTTAAAATTTTATCCGACATCGCATCACGTGCTCACAAATACGGGAAACTAATCACACTAGATATTTCAGTCGATGAATTTCACAACAACGAAAGCGGTGTTATGAAAATAATCATCAATACACTTACAAACTTTGATTTGTGTTATGCGATTCGCATTTGTTTGGTTGGTTTTAACACCCCCGCATCTGCCAACGCATTAAATTCATTACAACAAAAATTACAAACCCAAGGATTCGAAATAGACAAAACATATGCTGACGATTGGATGATATGTGCACCAAATCAATCTTGTGGCGTATATATGTGCAACGATTATGCTGCACCAATTTATAACATTGGTCGCGCAAAGCAAACCAAAACATACACATCAACCGACAATCCAAACGGCAACGATGGCGCAGATTGCCTGCAACTGGATAATAACGATTATGCAATTCTAAATTATACATATCGCGAACCAATTAAAAACCGTCCATTGAACACAGTATTGGAATCATTAACACAACACAAAAACCAAAGATAAAAAACACCGCCAAAAATGGCGGTTTAATTTTTGGTCGGAGTAACAGGATTCGAACCTACGACCTCTACGTCCCGAACGTAGCGCTCTACCAGACTGAGCTATACTCCGTATATGTGCACCTATATTAGCAATATAAAATCAAAACTCAAATATTATTTTTGTTTTTCTTGCACCAATGCATTATAAACCTTTTTCGCGGCAATTTTTCTGATACGCTCCACCGGTGTACGTCTAAAAAAATTTTTTGCCCATATTGATGGATGACAACCAACCATATTATACGCATCACCCCCACAGACCGTATCCCAATAAACCGTTCCATATATCGGATCATTTTCATCATATTGCAACAATGAACATGATGGTCGCAATTTTTCACAATACAACTCTATATTACGAAATACACACGCCGAACAATTACCAAATAAACTGCCCGTTGGGATTGCAATAACCTTTTCACAAAATGTCGCAGAACGTAGTATATGGTGTCTGTCTTTCTTTATAATTGGCGCCATTACTTAACCCGTTTGAATATCACCGAAGCGTTCGTTCCGCCAAACCCAAAAGAATTACTTAATGCGGCATCAACCGTACGCTTTTGCGCAACATTCGGAACCAGGTTGAAATCCCCAACTTCAGGAATAGGATTTTCCAAATTGATTGTCGGTGGCACAATATTATCACGAATAGCCAACACACTAAATATCGCCTCTATCGCACCGGCCGCTCCCAACAAATGTCCCGTCATAGATTTTGTAGACGACATACACGTATGTCCATCACCAAACAATTCACGCACCGCGGCCAATTCGCCAACATCCCCCAATCCTGTGGACGTTCCATGCGCATTAATATAATCGATATCACCCGGTTTCATACCAGCATCACGCAAAGCAATCTTCATCGCGCGCGCGCCACCAATCCCATTTGGTGCCGGCGCCGTTATATGATACGCATCCGCCGTCATACCGAATCCGGCAACTTCGGCATAAATTTTTGCACCACGCGCGACCGCATGTTCATATTCTTCCAAAACCAAAACACCGGCGCCTTCGCCCAATACAAACCCGTCACGATTTGCATCCCACGGACGTGACGCATGCGTTGGATCATCATTACGTGTTGATAACGCCTTCATTGCTGAAAACCCAGCCAGGGCTAATTCTGTCACAGCCGCCTCAGTTCCACCGGCCAACATTAAATCGGCACTGCCATTTCTGATAAAATTAGCGGCTTCGGCAATTGCATGCGATCCCGTTGCACACGCCGTCGCCACAGAAATATTTGGACCACGCAAACCATATTTAATAGACACCTGGCCGGCGGTCATATTTATAATTGCCTTTGGCACAAAAAACGGACTAACAAATCGCGGCCCTGACTTTGCCAACTCTGTGCACGTTTCATAAATAGTTTGCACACCGCCAATACCACTGCCGATTGAAACACCGAACAAATCTTTATCGCCATCATAATTGATTAAATTTGCATCACGCATTGCCTCGTCTGCGGCAACCATACCATAAATAATTGCCCTATCCATTTTGCGTTGTTCACGTGGTTCAATAACAGCGTCCGGATTAAATTCCCCAGGATTTTCCCCACGCACCGGCAAACCCGCAATTTTCGATACCAAATCAGTTGTATCAAATGTGTCAATCGTGCGCACGCCCGATACACCATTTAAAATATTTTTCCATGCATATTCAACCCCAGTTCCAACTGGCGACACAATACCCATACCGGTTACAACAACTCTTTTCATAACTGTATATCCTTTATCTTAATATGCGCATATAATATACATTTTCGCCACAATATACAACAAAAAAAGTCCGCACAAAAACGTGCGGACAAAAATAAAAACATTTAACTTTAAGCAGCTTTCTTAACCGCGGCACCTTTGTGGGCGTCAATGTATTTAACAGCATCACCAACTGTTTGCAATTTGATTGCATCTTCATCAGGAATTGTGATGTTAAATTCTTTTTCAACCTCCATCACAAATTCTACAACGTCCAAAGAATCCGCGCCCAAATCATTCACAAAAGTCGCCTTTTCATTAATTTGGTCTTCTTTGACACCCAATTTTTCAACAATAATCTTTTTAACTTGTTCTAAAGTTGACATTTTAAATCCTTTATTTTTGTTAACTTTGTGGCCCCTGTACCACGGGCACTAATTAGACACAAATGTATCATTTCCAGCACCATATGTCAAGAGATTATAACAAATTATAACAAAACCTTGACAAAACATTTTTTAACAAATGCTATACTTCATAAGTAATGAATTCATATTAGCCCGCACATCTTCGCGATCCGACGCCCACACCAATTGTCGCATAAAGAATTTATATACATCATCCATACGCAAATTCGGCATTCCGGCCGCCACCGCAACGTTATGCCACGCAACACGCGGGTCCGCCAAATGATTTTTACACCGGCCCATAAACACCCAATCGCCATCTTGGGGCATATTTTCCAACAACACAACCGCGACATCCGAAAGCGGCCAATCCCGCCACAGATAATGATTAAAATCCAATTCGTCCCATCGCATCGACAACACTTTATTTTTCGGCAAAAAGGAATAAACCAACATCAAAAACGCATCACGCATAGTTTCATTTTCCTGGGCACGAATTACATCCAACAAACGTTGCACACTTTCGTCATTCAACGGACTAACACGACGCGATTGCACAATTTTCGGCAATCCGGATACCGGATTTTGTTTTGCATATCCTTGCTCTATGGCATATTTGAATATACTGATCAACACTTCTTGCATACGCGCCGCAACAACACGCCCATGTATTTTACCAATTACATTTTTAATATCAGATTCCGAAATATCAGAAATATTTTTATCAAATAATTCCGCAAAATGTAAATTTACCGCCCGCACCAATTTAACTTCGGAATCTTCGGACCGACGCACCCGGTTTTTCAAGTACATATCCCAAAATTCCCGGAAAGATAATTTTTTACGACGCACCGGAATTTTTTTCGTTGCATTATTTAATACCGTCGCAACCATTTCACGCGCAGTTTCTATATCCATATCCGGATACGCCCCAATGATAATGCGTTTGTCCCGCCCCCGCACACGTTTACGCACAAAGAAAGTCTTTGCACCACGCGACGTCACATACATACGCAATTGCGGTTCTGAAATATCTTGAACAACATCAAAACCCGTCGCCGGCGTCGGCAAATTATCCAAGATATAAGGATTAAAGAAAAACTGATGCGCCATAATTTTTCCTTTTGTTTAATTAATGCTTTCTTAATTTCAATGCATCCTTTACCAAATTCCATTTTGCAGATTCAACAGACCGATACAAATTTACAGCATCTATATATTCGTGATTTTTCTTAGACATTTCACATTCGTTACACGGACAATACTTATTATCAACAAACATACCACAATGATCTAATTCAATTGTTTTGATTGTATCGTCATTTAACATCCCAAACACAGGAAAAGGATAAACTTTCAAACAAACCTCTTTTTCCGTATTTATGTCATACCCAGAACAAATAATTTCACTACGTTTATTTTGCATATCACGATATGCATCTTTGCATTGTTTACGTAATTCCCGATATTGTGTCCAAAAATTCATCACACACCCTTTTTAATCACTTGCCAACCTTTAACGCATTTATAAATGCAGACTGTGGAATTTCTACATTACCAAAAGTGCGAAGTCTCTTTTTTCCCTCCTTCTGCTTCTCCAACAATTTTCTTTTACGCGTGATATCACCACCATAACATTTCGCGGTCACATCTTTGCGATATGCCGCAATAGTTTCACGCGCAATAATTTTTCCACCGATTGCCGCCTGAAGCGGAATCTTGAATTGATGACGCGGAATAAGGTCTTTCAACTTTTCAACGATTTGCCGACCGCGCGATTCTGCATTTGACCGATGACACATAAACGACAACGGTTCTACATTTTCATCATTAACCAAAATCGAAACTTTTACCAAATCAGACCGTTCATACCCACAAACCGAATAATCAAACGACGCATACCCCGACGATATAGATTTCACCCGATCATAAAAATCAAACACGATTTCAGCCAACGGCAACCGATACGTCAACACCGCACGATTCCCAACATAAGAAATGTTATCTTGGACACCACGCCGCGATGCACACAATTCCATAATACCACCCAAATATTTATCAGGCATCATAATCGTCGCCAACACCCATGGTTCTTCGATATAATCAATTCGTGTCACGTCCGGCATATCGGCTGGATTTTCCAAATCAACCACACTGCCGTCGCGCAGATGCAATTTATATAACACACTGGGCACCGTATTTATCAACGACAAATTAAATTCACGCGAAAGCCGCTCACTGATAATTTCCATATGCAACAGTCCCAAAAATCCGCACCGCAAACCAAACCCCAGCGCACTGGATTTTTCAACCGTAAACGTAAACGAAGCATCATTCAACGCCAACTTTTCCGCACCATCGCGCAAATCCGGATAATCATCCGACGACATTGGAAAAAACGAAGAAAACACCACCGGCACAGACGGTTTGAACCCCGGCAACGCATCACCACCCAATTTCGCATCAACAATAGTATCGCCGACCTTGCAATCATGAATAGTTTTCATACCGGTAATAATAAATCCAACCTCACCCGTACTTAATTCAGTCACATCGACCATTTTCGGCGTAAAATATCCAATTTTTTCGACCGTATATTCCGCCCCAGTGGCCACAAATTTAATCTTTTGCCCGCGCCGCAGTGTTCCATCCACAACGCGCACCAACACAACAACACCCAAATAAGAATCATACCAAGAATCCACCAACAACGCCCGCGTTGGCGCCGCCGCATCACCCGATGGCGCCGGCAATTTATTCACAATTTCTTCCAACAATTCCGGCACACCCGCGCCCGTTTTACCCGACACACAAATTGCGTCCGACGCATCCAATCCGATTGCATCCGTAATTTGTTGCCGTGTGCCATCAACATCAGATGACGGCAAATCAATTTTATTCAACACCGGCAGCATTTCCAAATCATTATCCAACGCCAAATACGCATTTGCCAACGTTTGCGCCTGGACCCCTTGGGTTGCATCAACCAATATAATTGCACCTTCGCACGCGGCCAAACTCCGCGACACCTCATAAGAAAAATCGACATGTCCCGGCGTATCCATCAAATTCAACTGATATTCATGTCCGTCCCGCGCCCGATATTTCAACCGCACAGTCTGTGCCTTTATCGTGATTCCACGTTCACGTTCAATATCCATAGAATCCAACACTTGGGCCTTCATTTCGCGCGATTGCAAACCGCCGGTAAATTCAATCAACCTATCCGACAGTGTCGATTTACCATGATCAATATGCGCAACAATAGAGAAATTTCTTATATACTTTTGGTCCATTTACCTTTACCTTTGCGGCAATGATACACCGGTATATATCAACTTTCAATAAATTTATTCTGAAAAAATTACATCGCAAACATAAACAAAGCACCAATACCGGCGAATATAATTGCCGCAACCGTCAATTGCCAGAAATATTTCTTAACAATCGCATTGGCCTGCTCTTGGAATTTCCACAGCAACGCCCCCACAATTGCGAAACGCCCCGTTCTGAAAATTGCAGACACCCCCAAAAACAACAATATTGGATACCCCATAAACCCGGCACAAATCGCCAATAATTTATAAGGAATCGGTGTCACGGCGGCGAACACAATAATCCACACACCATGCTGAATAAATAATTGCCGCGCCAATTCGAACTTTTCCATAGTCGCGATATTTTCGACCAACCACACACCGACCGAATCGAACAACCACAACCCAATCACATACGCAATCGCACCACCAACAACAGACCCCAATGCGGCGGCAACAACGGTTGGCACTGCGCGTTTTTTATTTGCGATAATTGGCGGCGTCATAAACACCTCGGCCGGAACAAACAAAAACACAGATTCACACACAGACATTAAAAACACAAACCAAGTATAAATTTTAGTATCGGCCTTGGTCAGCATAAATTCCCCAAATTTCATCACTTCCTCTTTTGCATACATAATATACAAACACCCCACCCCCCGCAAGGAAATTGTAGATGTATTCTCGGTTGAAACTAAAAAAAAGCATGCTAACATTAGTTCGTTGAAAGTGAGTTAATATGATAAAATCATTTAATTGTCGTGAAACAGAAAAAATTTTCCAAGGGTTGCGTTCTAAAAAATTTCCACCCGATATTCAACAACGTGCATTCCAAAAATTAGCCATGTTAAACGCATCGGAAAACGTCGAAGATTTGCGTGTTCCGCCGTCTAATATGTTGGAAACATTATCTGGCAATCGTAAAGGTCAATGGAGTATTCGTATAAATCATAAGTACAGAATTTGTTTTACGTGGCATGATAATGAAGCCAACAATGTTGAAATAGTCGAATATCATTAATTTGCTTGACTTTTAGTATTATATATTACATAATACATAACAACAAAAGGATAACAAATGTCTGATTATATTGAAATCGATCATGTTGGAACGATATTGAAACAAGAATTTATGGAACCTTTGGGATTATCCATGAACGCTTTGGCGCGGGCGATTGATGTTCCAGCAAACTATATTCACGGTATTGTTCATGGAACACGTGGTATATCTGCGGCTTTGGATTTGCGGTTGACGCGGTATTTTGGATTAAGTCAGGGATATTTTTTGCGTATTCAAACACATTATGATATGGTGTTGGCATCTCGAAACATCACTGATTCCCAGTTGGCAAAAATAATCCCATTAAACCGTCCTGCAAACAGCGAATTGAAAGCGGCGGCAATGTAAAACAAAGGTATAAACATGAAAAAACAAACCCCACGTGGCGATCGTATTGCATCCAAAGTCCAAACAATAGTCGCGGAAATCTTGCGCGATAAATATCGCGACGACCCGGTATTATCCACCGTGTCATTGGTTGGTTCAGATTCACACGGCGGATTATCATTTGTCAGATTGTATTTCTATACACATGGGGACCCGATAACAACACAACAAAAACTGGACGCCGTGACAAAAACCGTGCGATATGAATTGGCGGCGCGCCTGAATCAAAAATACACCCCAGAAATAAAGTTCGAATACGACGACACAATCGACCGTGCCGCCCGCATCGAAGAATTATTGAAAAACTTATAAAAAACACCCCGTTTGGGGTGTTTTTAATAGGGAACTAACGTATTTATTACGATTATGAATTTGGAACAGCATTTGTGCTTTCTGTATCCATATTCGTCCATTTATAGTATTTTGTATTACCAACTTTATAGAACGTTAACACACATGGTGAACCAGCAGAGCAAGTGGCGTCTGTGGATGCGCTGTTCACGTCTTTCAATACGTCACTCATTTTGCTGAAATCGATTGCAGCGTCAGATGCGATACCTGCATTCTTGATTTCACCAACCGATGCCGAAACTAAACCGTCTGTCTGAGACACACTTACGATTGGTTTTCCCGTAGTAGATACAGCGGTTAAATCCAACGCTTCAATCTGTTGTGTGACAGCTTTCTGGGTTGGCCATTTTTCGTCAGAAGCATATGTTGCTGTCGCTGTGCTGTCGGTTGTTTGCCATCTGCCGGTGGTTGAAGTTGGTGCCGTCGATGCTGCGGTCGTGGTTGATGTTTGCAAAGCTTGCATTTCTGGCAGTTTAACTTTATTGGTATTACTACGGGCTGTGGAAGTTAAAACATTGTCCGTATAATGCACAGCCGCGCTACCTGCCTCGCTAACTGCATCGTTTTGTGCTTTCTTGACACGGGCTTCGACCGCAGCCATTGTTGGAACATAGTCATCCATGTTTCCTATTTTATAAACAGCTGTTTCACTGGAGTCTTCTGTCCAGGAATCACCGGCTGCAACATCGTCACCTGTCAATGCCGTTGCGCTATGGTTTTCGATACCAGTACCATTTAAATACATAATACCTTTTTGGATATTGTAATTACGTGGGATCTTGGTCGGATCATCTGCATCGACAACAACATTGTGCGCCTCTGTAGCTGCATTTGGATCATTTTCCAAATCGCCAACTTCTTCAAATTCACCGGTGATACCGCTGCTGGCTGTACTAATTGCGGATGCAACCGCTTTTTCAGTTGGTACCAATGTGTCAACGGCACTACTGACCGCACGAACAGAAGTTGTTTTCATACCTTGGACAGCATGAATTGTTGGTGCCTTTGTTGTAGAATCTGTCATGGATAATGCATTATCACCATTTGTGACATAATCTGTGGATGCAATATTGCCCTTACTAATTGTGATCACACCATCCGTAGCAGTAATGTTTGTAATAACATTACCTGTATTATTATTTGCATCAAGGACAACGTTTCCACCGCTGGCACTGCTCAATGTGTTCTGTTTTGTGGCATCCCTTGCGTCCACATAGGCCTTTGATGCGATGATGGTGTCGGCCGATGCGCCCCAACCACTTTTTCAATATCATAAAGGTATAAATAATGTTAAATATGTATATACAAAAAATTTTTGTTTTTTTGATTGTCGGTGTTGGATTTCGATTCGATTTTTGGCAAATTTTTATAAAAAATTTTTTCTATATTTTAACGCGACTAATTACACTAAATCATGCGCAAAGTGGCATAAAACTGCGGAATATATTAATAATATGAATATAAAAAGAACACTTGACGATAATATCAACAAAATGATTTTTCGATTTGCACAACATTAAAAATTATGATATAATGGTAATAACAAGTCGGGGGGATTTTGCCTATACGAAGTTGGTTTATATTCCACCGAACGAACAAACAAACGAAAGAACAAAGGGAAACTAACATGAAAATTAGAAATCTTGCCTTTTGCGGGGTTATGGCATCGATATTGACTGGTTGGGGCGCATCGGCCGACACCATCATCGCATCAAAGGCCTATGTGGACGCAAGGGATGCCACAAAACAGAACACATTGAGCAGTGCCAGCGGCGGAAACATCGTTGAAAGTGGCTCTGGTAATGTTGTTACCGGAATCAGCGCGGTGGACGGAACCGTTACGGTCACAAAAGGTACAATTGCCGCAACAGATTACATCAAAAACGGCACCAATGCTTTAAATCTATCGATGGCAACAGGGGAAGATAAAGATTCTATGGCACCATCTATTACCGCTATCGAAGGTATGAAACAAGGCGCCATAACTAGTGGAACGGTGGATGCCTGGTCAACGTCTTCTGGTGACGGTGCAGATAATAACAAGGTTCCAACAACCAAAGCAATTACACAACAATTAGACCTTATCAGAACCGCAATTAATACCGGCGATACAGGAATAACAAGACAATTCGAAGACGGAATGAGTGCAGCCACTCTGGAGGCATTCAACGCTTGGAAAGAAGATAGCATGCCATTGTCAGGAACTAAATACGATGCATTGGTCACCGCCATAGCAAATGACTCTAAGTATCATAACGCCATTGCCGATACTGCCGATCCAAATAAACTTGCACGTAATTCCAATATCCAAAAGGGAACCATGTATATGATGGGTCACGGTATACAAAACCACCAAACCAATATCGATAACACCATAGTTGTCAGAGACAAAGATACATCGAAAGCAAGCTGGGACAAAGTATTTGTTACAGAAAAAGCTGGTGATGACTATGTTCCAACAATGGCCGCAGTCGAAGCCCGTGTTTTAGCCGCAGAAGAGGCCGCGGGATCTGGGTTAACAAACAAAATCGCAACACAAGGAAATTCCACAGCAACATGGAATACGGTTACAAGTGACAACAAAGGTACCAGTGTGAACTTGTTAGAAGCCAGATCAGCAAAAGATAGCTATGTTCCAACAGTCGCCGCTGTTGAAAAACGTATCGAATCATTGGATGCAGCGGGTGTCGACGGTAGTTCTGATGCCGAAACAACGGCCGATCGAGGCAAACCAGTTGTCGCAATATCCCAAGCAAATGGTGTAATCAGTGCTGAATTAGGTCAGGTCAAAGAGGCCGGTATCGAAGATAGTGCTGTTACCAGTGCGAAAATCGCAAACGGAGCAATCATTAATGAGGACATCAATGCAAATGCGGCAATCGATTTCAGCAAAATGAGTGACGCATTGAAAGACGTGAACAGCGCATCCACAGACGCCACTTGCTCTGCTGGTTCACCATGTGTGTTAACGTTCTATAAAGTTGGTAATACAAAATACTATAAATGGACGAATATGGATACAGAAAGCA
>Ga0310690_10007823_pt1 | contig 13690 bp, 10 predicted proteins | sample AusTroGonzalo_MG_2_FD_207661 | JGI IMG/M metagenome (GOLD analysis project Ga0310690, IMG submission 207661) | Bovine rumen microbial communities from tropical cattle in Woodstock, Queensland, Australia - Gonzalo_04 (v2) (version 2) | ecosystem: Host-associated > Mammals > Digestive system >... | reverse complement strand
TGGACATAGAAACCTAACTGGGCAGCCTTGAAGGGCGAGTTCCAGCGGTCGGTACCAGCAACAGAAGAAATGGCACGACCCAGACGGAAACGAGCAATCGTACCGTTCATGAAGTCATCGGGAGAATTGAAGTAGTATGTGCCATAGAAGTCCTGGCAGAAGAGGTTACCAAATTTATAGAGCTCGTCGTGGGTACCAAGTGTAATAGCGTGGCTACCAATTGTCCAAGTCAGGTTGTCGGTCAGTGTGTAGGCATCCTGATTCAGGGCATTGGCCATTGAAGAACGCTCGTTACCCATGTTCAGAGTACCACCGCCAACGTTGCTGATTGACACCATCGGGAAGGCGAGACCTGGGTTACGCTTATCGCGAACGCTGGTCCAGCTGAGGTGGAACTCATTGCTCAGGTTGTCGCTCAGACGGCTCTGCAACTCCAAAACCAGTGAATTGGCTTTTGACACGAAGTCATAAGCGTAGTCGTTAGTAACCAGCGACTTGGCACCTGCAGTCTGGTTGTTCTGACGGGCATCGACCAGGCTCCAGCGCAGTGAAGCGTGGTGACGGTCGTTGATGTTCCAGTCAAGTTTCAAACCTACCTTGTCTGAATAGGTATATTCCTGAGGAGTACCGAGTGAACCGGTATAGTTCACGCCCTGCTCAGCAGCTCTCTTCTTCAGTGTGCTGAGAAGGTTCTCGGCCAGATCCCAGTCCACCTGGGTCTCAGAACCCTTGGAGCTATAGGCATTGTCATATTCTCTGTTGGTACGCTCGTAGTTGGCAAAGAAGAACAGCTTGTCTTTCACAATCGGACCACCGAGGGTAGCACCCCATGTGTAGTCGGTCATTGTGCCGTAGTCGGCTGACTCTGTTCCATCGTGCATCTCATACTTGTTACCTACCATCTTGCCATCCTGATAGTAACCATAGACGCTGCCGTGGAAGTCGTTAGTACCCGACTTGGTGATGGCGTTGATGGCACCACCGGTGAAGCCTGACTGACGTACGTCGAACGGAGCGATGCTCACCTGCAGCTGCTCAATAGTCTCCATAGAGAAGGCCTGAGTACCTGCCTGTCCACCGTTAGCACCGTTAGAGGTCAGACCGAACACGTCGTTGGCCATGGCACCGTCAATCTGAATGGCATTATAGCGGTTGTTAGAGCCGGCAATGCTCATGGCACCACCCTCACTCACTCTGACGAACGGGTTGATACGAGCCACGTCAGCCACACTGTGAGTCAGTGAAGGCAACTCTGCAATACGGCTACCGTTAATGGTCTCGGCAGCACCGTTGCGTGAAGCAGCCAGACCAGCCTGACCAGTAATCGTGATCTCACCTAATTGCTGGGCGTCGTCTTCCAACCACACCTGCAGATTGTAGTTCTCACCCAACGAAAGGCTGATACCCTCGAAGGTCTTTGTCTGACTACCAATGTAAGACACCGTCACGGTATAAGGGCCACCGGTACGCATACCCTGAATAGAATAGCGACCTTCCACATTGGTAACAGCGCCATAGCGTGTGCCTGAAGGCTGGTGTACAGCCTGAACCGTAGCACCGATGGCAACCTCGCCATTGGCAGCGCCAAGGGTTACCTTACCATTGATACCAGAAGTTGTCACTTGTGCCAACGCCGTTAACGAAACCGTTAACAACGTGACCATCAGAAAAAACAATCTTTTCTGCATAAACTAATACAATTGTTTGTTAATAAATATTACTCGGAATCGGCCGAAACCTCTTCCTTACTCTCAATTTTCGCTGCAAAATTAATTAAAATATCTGAATTGCAACACTTTTTCGCGTTCTTTTTTTAATGGAATGGAAAAATAGACGCATTTATTGCAAAATTACACCTGTATAGATGCGTCCCGAGTTGATACCTAAGCGTCTGGCAGAGAAAAAGTCATCTGTTCGGTCATAGGTACAAACAGCCATCTGACGGATAGACTGCAGCGGTACTCCAGCCTCCTCCAACTGCATGTGATTGCACATGGGCAGGTCAATGTGCCATTTCTCATATCTCATAGCGATGCACTCCATCTGGAAGCCTGCCTCAGCAAACTGGTCATAGACCTCTTGTCCCACTTCAAAATTCTTGAGAGAGATGCCTGGGCCTATCCATGCCTGCAGTTCAATGGGTTGAGAGCCGTAGACAGCTTGCAGGGTATCTACGGCTTTTTTGACGATGTGGGCCACTGTCCCTCGCCATCCGGCATGAATGGCTGCTGCCGCATGGTGAACAGGGTCATGTATAATAATAGGTATACAGTCAGCAGTGCTGACACCAATACAGACTTGTGAAACGTTGGTTATCACTGCGTCAATGCCTTCCAACCGTTGCTGACGTTGCTCTTTGTCAAGTGACATGAATGTCTCGTCAACGGTGAGCACGGTGGTGCCATGAGTCTGATGGGGAATAACAAGACGACTTTCGTCGCAGAGATTCAGCGACATACATAGCAGGCGACGGTTCTCAGTAACGTCCTCCATGGCATCGCCACAGTAACTGTTGATGTTTAGGGAAGCATAGTTTCCTTTGCTGACACCACCATGACGGGTCGTGCTAAAGGCAACAACTCCGTCGGGCGTATCATAAAAGGAAAGCTGGGGCTTCATTCTTCCTCCTCGTATTCGAAGTCTTCAATATCCTCAATGTCTTCCGCGTCAATGAATTCGATGTCCTCGTCCTCGCCCTCATCGGCCAGTTCTGCCTGGAAGCGTGTCATATCCTTGTCACGATGAGCCAACGACTCAGAGGTAGTGATGGCCGTCAGCTTGTTGCTTTCGGCATTCATCTCTGTCCAAAGTACATCTTTCAGTTCGTCGAGCCCGAAACCTGTCACCGCTGATATGAACACTACGGGTAGGTCGCTGGGCAGCGTCTCCTTCAGCATCTCTATCAGCTCCTCGTCCAGCAGGTCACACTTTGTGACGGCCAGTACACGATGCTTGTCCGTCAGTTCTGGGTTGAACTGCCGCAGTTCGTTGAGCAGAATCTCGTATTCACGCTTGATGTCATCGGTATCGCCAGGCACCATAAACAGCAACAGCGAGTTGCGCTCAATGTGGCGTAGGAACCTGAGACCCAGGCCCTTGCCCTCAGCAGCACCTTCGATGATGCCGGGAATGTCGGCCATCACAAAAGACTTGCCGTCGCGATAGCCCACGATACCCAACGAGGGCTCCATCGTCGTGAACGGGTAGTTCGCAATCTTTGGCTTCGCATTGCTGAGTGCCGACACCAATGTCGACTTACCTGCATTGGGGAAGCCCACCAGACCTACGTCGGCCAGCAGTTTCAGCTCAAGGATGACTGTCATCTCCTGCATTGGCTCACCCGGCTGGGCATAGCGTGGTGCCTGATTCGTGGCTGTACGGAACTGGAAATTGCCCAGTCCGCCACGTCCACCTTTTAATAAGAGTACTTCCTGACCGTCGTAGGTCACGTCGCACACATATTTACCTGTCTCCGCATTGTAGACCACCGTTCCGCAGGGCACGTCGATATAGATGTCCTTGCCGTCAGTGCCGTGACACTTGTCGCGACCACCATTCCCACCGTGCTCAGCAAAGATGTGGCGCTCATACTTCAGGTGAAGCAGCGTCCAGTAGTTGTGGTTACCACGTAGGTAGATGCTGCCCCCCTTGCCGCCGTCACCCCCATCGGGCCCGCCGTTGGGGTTGTACTTCACGTGCTTCAGGTGCATCGAGCCCTTGCCGCCCTTTCCCGAGCGACACAGGATCTTGACGTAGTCTACGAAATTAGATTCCATGTAATTTTCTTATGGGGCCTATGAGACCTATGGGACCTATAGGTTGTCAACTACAGCACAGATATCACTGAAGATGCGGTCGAGCTCACCCAGGCCGTTGATGTGGTGATGAATGCCTTCCTGCTTATACCATTCGATAAGGGGCTGTGTCTGTGAATGATAGACGACGAGGCGCTTCTTGATGGTCTCCTCATTGTCATCGGCACGTCCGCTCTGCTGTCCGCGAAGGATGAGACGTTTCATCAGCTCCTCCTCTGGAACATCGAGCTCCAGCATGCAGGCCACCTTGTCGCCACGCTCATTGAGCATCTTCTTCAGGGCTTCTGCCTGCGGAATGGTGCGAGGGAAGCCATCAAAGATGACACCTTTGTGGCCGCGTCCGAATGAGTCATACACTGAAGCCAGAATCGACACCATCAGGTCGTCAGGAATCAGCTGTCCGTTGTCAATATACTGCTGGGCGGTCTTGCCCAGTTCTGTACCATTCTTAATCTCTGCACGCAACACGTCGCCTGTTGAGATGTGGTTCAGACCATACTTCTCGATGAGCTTGTCGCTCTGGGTGCCCTTTCCTGATCCAGGTGCACCGAAAATTACGATGTTCTTCATCTTTATTCTTATATCTTGTTTGTTTTGCTGTATCTGTTCTTCTTTGCCCTTGATCCACAAATCCGTGACAAGGTCACCTTTCTGTGCCTCTACATCACTTGGCAAGTGGGGAAGTTTTACCTCTCTCATATTACTCAGTTTTAACTAATGAATACACGTCCTTCAACTGTCGGCCTTGCTGGTCGTAATCCAGTCCATAGCCCAGGATAAAATCGTTGGGAATGGAGAAAGCCACATAGTCAAGCTTCAAGTCCTCCTTCAGTTTCTCTGGCTTGAAGAATAGCGTACACACCTGCACTGAAGCAGGGTTACGTGTTCCTATTTGTTCAATCATGCGCTTGATCGTCAGCCCGCTCTCTACGATATCCTCCAAGATGATGATGTTGCGATTCGTCAGGTCCTCGTTGATGCCAATCACCTCTTTGATGGAACCTGTCGATGTGGTGCCTTGGTAGGAGGCAAGCTTCACGAACGATATCTCACAGGGTATGGTCATCTCACGCATCAGGTCGGCTGCAAAGATGAATGCGCCGTTCAGCACAGCCAGAAACAGAGGGTTCTTTCCATCCAAGTCACGGCTCATCTGCTGGGCTAACTCACGGATGCGCTGCTTGATAGTGGTTTCTTTGATGGACACCTCAAAGGTCTTGTCTATGACAGTTATTTGCTCCATACTTCTTGTCGATAATTGCTATTCGTCTGCAAAGATACGAAAAGTCGAGAGCAAAACAAAGGAATTCATTCTTTTTTTTGCCGAGACAGAGTATCTTCGCCGATTTTATCTGCAAAGATACGAAAAAAGCTTGTAACGAAGAAACATTTTGCCCGTTTTTTATTTCTTGTGCCGTGCAATGACGTAGATAATGACGGGAGCACCCATGACTGGGGTGACGGCATTGAGGGGAATGACGCCTGATTCACCTGGCAGGAAGCAGAGCACATTGCACAACAGGGCAATGACAGCACCAGAGAGGATGGTGCCAGGCATGAGAATGCGGTGGTCGGCTCGCTGGAACAGCAGTCGGGCAATGTGGGGAACGGCCAGTCCGATGAACATGATAGGGCCGCAAAAGGCGGTGGTCACTGCTGTCAGCAGACCAGTGACAATGAGCAGGTAGTTGCGTATACGTTGGGTATTGACGCCCAGATTTTCGGCGTACTGTTCACCTAAGAGTAGGGCATTGAGAGGCTTTACCAAAAGCAATGACCCCACAAGACCTATGACACAAAGCGAGGCGAACAGCGGCATCTGACGCATAGGAACGCCGCCGAAGGATCCCATGCCCCATACCATATAGGATTTCACACCCTCGTCAGTGGCGAAGAAGTTGAGCAACGATACTACCGAGTTGGCAATGTAGCCAATCATAATACCGATAATGAGCAGCATGACGTTGTTGCGCACCATCGTCGAGAACAGGAAGATGAGTCCCATCACCGTCATCGCCCCTACAAATGCGGCAGCCAGTACTGCCATAAAGCCTGTGACGCTGACAGAGCCAATGCTGAGTGAGCCACCCATGCCCAGCATGACGAGGGCCACGCCTACGCCTGCTCCGCTGTTGATACCAAAGATGCTGGGGCCTGCCAAGGGGTTCTTGAATGCTGTCTGCAGCATCAGACCGCTAACAGCCAATGAACCTCCGCAGAGGGCAGCAGTGAGAGCCTGTGGCAGTCGGCTCTCCATGATGATAAACTGCCACGAGGGACGCTGGGCTTCGTGCCCCGTCAGTATGCTGATGACCTCACTTGCTGGAATCGATACCGACCCCACAGCCAAGTTCAGCGCCAACAATACCACCGTTAGCACCGCCAGCAATATACAGATAACAACGCCCCGCTTCATCTGACATCCTCCCTCTGACTTCATCTAACTTCCTCTAACCTCTTCTAACCTCTTCTAACTTCCTCTAACTTCATCTGACTTCCTCTAACCTCTTCTAACTTCCTCTAACCTCTTCTAACTTCCTCTAACTTCCTTCAACTTCTTATAATAACGCAAAGGAGGCAATCCTATTATGTCAGGGTGAAGAATTTGTATGAAATCGCTTAAAAGATAGTCGGGACGGAAGGGTGTCTCCTCGTAGAATTTCGATTGTTCGACGTTACAGCCATAGACCTCCTGTTCACGGAACGCCTTCAGCTGGTCGTAGCCCCGATGGCCCGACAGCAGCTCACGATAGTCCCATTCATGGTCGCTCGAATAGCGCAGCATCCACACGTCGCTTTCGCCACCCCGCTCCAGCACTGTCTCGAAGGGTAGGGCCAACGAGCCGCTCTGCTGGTCCGAGGCCCAGGGATATCGGCCTCCCGCATCCTGGATCATGCGACCGATGGTGCTGTTGCCACCTGGCATGTACCAAACGGAGCCTGTCACCTTGTCGACAATCACCGAACGTCCTTCGCCAGCTTCTGTAGCCCGTTGTTTCAGGGCAGTGTAGCAGCTGTCCACCTCGTGGAACAGCGAGTCGGCCTTCATGGGAACACCGAAGAGCAGACCATAGAAGCGCATCCACTCGGCACGGGCCAAGGGCGACGTCTCCATATATTCGGCACACTCGATCAGCGGGATGCCAATCTCCTCGGTCTTACCGTAGCCACCTGAGTTTTCGAAGGGCGACAGCATGATGACGTCGGGCTTGATGTCCATGATTTTCTCTACCACGGGATTCAAACCATTGCCGCAGTCCACGATATGTCCTTTCTTGATCTGCTCATGGATATAGGGAATCTTGATGTACTTGGAGTCTGCTACGCCTACAATGCGGTCGCCAAGGCCAAAGCCTGTCAGCAACGAACAATGGACGGTGGTAAACACGGCTGCCCGCTTGACAGGCACCTCAATGACGGTAGCTCCTTCAGGGAGTGCTGATGTCTGAGGTTTGGTGTCTGAGGTTCGGGGCACCAGCGCATACTGATGCAGCACCTTTCCAGACTTCCAGGGGTTCTTGATGGTGGCCAGTGCATAGCCGTCGTACTCGGCAATGCTGAGCAGTGTCGAGTACTTGAAAGAAAGGCTGTCGCCCGCTGTCTGTGGCTCAGACGCCGTGCGTCGGCCACAAGACAGGAGCAGGACAGCTACACAACTATATAATAATAAAGAGAGTTCCTTACGCATCATTTATACTCAACACCAGTATTGAACACCATGCTGATGGGACCCGTAGCCGTATTCTCGTACTTCTTCAGGAACTTGCCCGTAGCGTCGTACTGATTGGTGTATGAAGGCAGAGCATAGCCAGCTTTACCGGGTTTATTGGGATTCTCCTGATAAGAGACGACGAAGATGTTACCCGTCACAGGGTCAGCGTCAATCATAGCCGGGCTGAAGATGTTGGCGGGTTCCCAAGAAGTTGTCGCACCTGTGGTAATGTCATAGATGGGATAGGTGATAGTAGCTGCACCATAAGGAGCATTGACAGTGTAGATCTTGTTGCCGTTAGCACACATAGCAGTACCGTCGACCACCTTTGTCACCTTACCGTCGAGGGTCACCTTACGCACACCAGCACCCGTCTGGTTCCAGTTTTCATCGTATGTACCGTAGTCCAGGTAGTAGACAGCGTCGCCAACAGTCAGAATCTGCATGGGGTTGGTGATGACGGCATCCTTGATTTCGCTGACGGTACCAGCCTTCAGGTCAATCTTTGAGAGTGAGGGATTCATACACAAACCATAGTCAGAGTTGGACACGAAGATGTAATTGCCGCAAAGTGTCAGACCGTCGGGATAGGAACCTACAGTAAAGGTTTTCTGCTTGGCAAAACTAATGGTGTCGATGGCAGCCACGATGCCGTTCTCGCCGTCGTAGCTCTTTCCGTAACAGGTAAAGTAAACCTTACCCTCATAACCCAGGGCAGCACGAGGACTCAGACCGTCCTTCTCGCCCAACAGACTGGTAGTGCTGATCTGCTTCACAATCTTCAGGGTCTGCTTGTCACATACCCAGATGGTAGCTTCAGCATCGACCACAATGTAGAGTTTCGAGCCATAGGCCATGATGTAGTTGGCGGTTTTGCCTACCGATTTGCCGTTAGCAGCCAGGAATGCATTGGGAACGGTAATTCCCTTGGTGTAGTCAATGTAGCTGACATTACCGTCGATACCAGCACTCTTGTTGCCGGAACCCACAATGAACAAACCATTTGACACGTCAACGGCCTTCTTGGCTGGTGTGTCGTCATCATCACTCGAACAGGCAGTCATCAGGCTCATGGCCATCGTCAGGACTGCGAAACTTAAAAGATACTTTTTCATAATGCGTTTAATGTTTATAATACTTTAATTCTTTAATTCTCCAATTCTTCAATTCTTCAATTTTTCAATTCTTCAATTCTCCAATTCTCCAATTCTCCAATTCTTCAATTCTCCAATTCTTCAATTCTTCAATTTTTCAATTCTTCAATTCTTCAAAGCTCAACCTTCACTGTCGCTTGCCAGCTTCTTCCGGGCATGGGGTAGCTGCGTACAATCTCATATTGCTTGTCGAGCAGGTTCTTCACGTCTGCACGCAGTTCCACTACAGATCGTCCGATATGGAACTTTCGCCAGATTGTAGCGCTCAGCTCGGCATAGCCGTCAATGTGGGTGCTGTTCTGGTGTTCGTTGGTACTCCAGCGTTCACTTATTCCATAGCCACTGAGGGCAATGTTTGCCCACGGGTTCTCCCAACCCAGCGAGCCTGCTCCCGAATGCAACGGTAGGTAGGCAATCTGGTAGTCATAGTAGGGCGATTCAGGATTGGTATGGTCGTGTGCCTGTTGCAGGCTGTAATTCACAGCAGCCGTCAGCGTGTGGTGCCCTATGTGGTGGGCAGCCCTGACGGTGGCATCGATGCCCAGCACCTCCACCTTGCCGATATTGACGCACGACCACACGAACATGTTGTGAGGCACTCCCTGGATCATATCCGTCACCTTATTATAATATAGGTCGGCAGTAGCTGTCAGTTCCGTACGTTGCAACTGTGTCGCCATATACGTCACGCCGACGTTCAGCTGTTGCGTGTCCTCGGCCTTCAGGTCCTTGCTGCCGTAGTGGAAGAAGTAGTTCTCGTTGAACGTCGGGGCGCGGAAGATGTCCTTGTACGAAGCACGGAGACGCAGCTGGGGGATGAGCGTGTAGCTCAGGCTCAGCGATGGTGATAGCCGTCGCATGTTGCTGGCCCCATCGCCATCGCGGGCATCATTCAGGTAGAGTGAGTACAACAGGCGTCCCATCACTGTCAGTCGTCCTGTGTGGTATTTGGCAGTAGCCGTCTGTAGCACTGTATTGCGGTAGGGGCGTGTGTCGGTAGGTAGCGTCGAGTTCAAATTGTTGTAGGCGTAGTCGGCCGAGTAGTCGAACGCCCAGCAACTGTGCGGTGCATAAAACAGACTCAGCGATGTATAAGCCTCGCGCTGGTAATAGTCGGCGTCCTGCACCCAGCCTGCCACCACGCCATCGTCGTAAAGCGATGCCGCCCAGTTGAACTTGCCGTTCAGCTTCAGTGCCACGCCGTTGTTCCAGCGCGTCTGATAGCCTATCTGTCCGAAGAAGTTGCGGTCGCGCAGTGTCTCTCGGCTGGTGTTGCTGTAGTAGAACACCTGTCCCGGTAGTTGTCGATCATTGTCGTAATAATAGAGTTTACCGCTTAATTGGCTGGCGGTATTCAGTTTCCACAGGTAGTTCACTTCAGCGTGGCCGCTGTTCATGCGACTGTTGTTGCGGCGGTCATTGATGGTCTCGATGCCATTCTTGATGGTGTAGGGGTAGTCGTTCTCGGCATAGACATATTCGCCGACGGCAGAGAACGAAAACTTGTTGGTCACACTCTGCTCGTAGCGCAGAAAGGGCGACAGGTATCCGAAAGAGCCAGCCTTCACTTGTGCCGTCAGGTGTGGTCGATGGTCATCCGAAGGCAAGTGCAGCGTTTGGATTGTTAGCATGGCAGGTGTCGAAGCGTTTCGGGCAGGAATAAAGATGTCGTCATTGTCGCCGATGGTCAGCGTCAGGTGTGCCACGTTGTCGAGCGAATAGCGGCTGAGGTCAATCTCGCCACTCTGACACTCTGAGAGCATCACGCCGTCATAGCTCACCCCTGTATGCTTGGTGCCGAAGCCACGTACGGACACCGTCTTCATGCCTCCAGCCCCACCATAGTCACGCAGGGTGATGCCTGGCAGACGGTGTAGGGCATCGGCCATGTCTGTGACACCCATCGTCATCATGTCACGACGGTCAATCACATGCATCGGCGCTGAACTCTTCAGGGCGTGGCTGTGACGAGTCTCTGTCACAGTCACCTCCCGCAACGTGTCTGTCAGCACTGTCTGTGCCGACAACCAAGAGCCAACAGCTAAAAGCCAAGAGCTAACAGCCAGTCTTTTCACTTTGTACTTTACACTTCTTCTTTCGTCCCCAGCGCCTAACCCCAGAGGCTGGTGGAGACTTTTCACACACACTGGCAGGTCTTCTGACTTGACCCCTTCGCCTCAGGTCCGCCTTCCCAATAATATCAGTGGCATTATGGGCCTGAAGATCAACGTGGGCTTACAGCTGCGGGACAGTCGGGGAGTCTCACCCCGTTCCCTTCACCAGTTTGCGGGCGCAAAATTACAAAGAATTTACAAGATGACCAAATCTTTTCGTATGTTTTTATTGTCCGCCCAGTCGTGAGAAGTATTCAATGATGTCTTCCCATGTCTTGAACGTGTCGCTGCCAAACTCAATGGGCGTCGCCATGCCCTCGGTCTTCACCGTGTCGATGAGATAGTCGCCATAGAGCAGGTTCTTCTGGTTGACAAACAGCGTATGGCCATAGGCGGGCACGTTGATGTATTCCTCCAGCCACGACAGAACTTCGCCATACGCAGCTCCATCGGCAGTCGCTGGTGCCACGAAGTAGACTTGGTAGTTCTCAATCAGCATGCGTACGGCCTTCTGTGCTGAGCTCTGCGGCTTCTTCCATTTGTCGGCCAGCGCACTCAAGTCAATATAGATGATGGGACGCTCGCGGCCTTCCTGCCTGTCGTCTATCCAGCGTATCACAGGTACCACGGCCTGCATGAAGCTCTTGTCGTTCATGCGGTGCTCACCATGGAAATGGGTAGCCTGCGGGTAGTTGGCGGCAAACATGCCGAAGGTGTCGACCAGGGTGTCTTCATCGCCGAAGAGTCCATAGACACGCTGGCGATCCTCATCGTCAAGTCCCTCGAAGCGACGTTCCGACACCTCGCGGTACTCCTTCACCAATGCCTTGTCGACATAGAACTCCTGTACGCCGTCCTGTCGAGGGTTCTGAAACTGCTGGGTTCCCGTCATCCCGTGCTGACGCATGGTCTCTGCAATCTCCAAGGCAGGGTTCACGCAAATGCGGTCGAAGCCCCGGAGCTGCTCGACATACATGCCACCCATCGACGTGCCGATAATCAGGTCGGGCTGTTCCTCTCTACATACCTTATTTAATAAGTCAACAGCCTCCAATGGCTTCACAGGCACATCGGGAGCAATCACCGTTGCATTGGGAAACACCTCGCGGATGCGACCCACTGTTCCCGACTGTCCACTACTGGCAAAACCGTGGACATAGAGTATCTTCTTTCCCTTCATCAGTTCCGGGAACTGCTTGATATACTGATTCTGTTGTTCCATATGGGGCACAAAGGTACTATTTTTTTCGTTTGCTTGCAACTTTTTGTCGCCTTGATGCGTCTAACGGATAAAAAATAATCAAAAAAGTAAAAGACATGATGAAGAAAAATGTAGTTTTGGCATTGCTGAGCATAGTGCTCTTGGCCTCGTGCAAGATTGAGATGAATAGCTGGAATAAGGTGGAGCCGAGTAATAACATCGTGAAGAACGAGTACAAGATGGATTCCTTCGACCAGATGAAGGTCGACCTTGTTGCCAACGTGAAGTTCATTCAAGGCAAGGAAGGTGACTATCGTGTGGTGATGTCCTGTCCCGACAACTATGTAGACCTGATTGGCTTCGGCGTGAGATCTGATGGTGAACTCGAAGTCCACTTTGTGAAGGACAACATCAATATCGATGCTGAACATGTCGACATCACCGTCTATGCTCCTGCCCTTAGGAAACTGGAGAACAGTGGGGTGGCCAGCGTTGAGGTTGACCGTCTGAAGGGCGATCGCTTGGAGGTGGAGAACTCGGGCGTAGGCAGTATCTATCTCAGTGGTCTCCAGTTGGTCGACCTCGATGCAGAGTGTAGCGGTGTTGGCGGGGTTGAACTGAGTGGTCAGGCCGAGCGTGTCGATTTGGAGTGCAGCGGCGTGGGCAGCATCAAGGCAGAGAACCTGAAAGCCAAGACAGTGAAGGCTGAGGTGAGCGGCGTTGGTGGCATCAGCTGCTATGCTTCCGAAAGAATCGAGGGCGAAGTGAGTGGCGTAGGCTCACTGAAATATGGTGGCAAGCCAGGCGAGAAGGCCCTGAAGCGCGATGGCATAGGCGAAATAGCTGAATTATAGGACGTTAGATTGATTTATGTCAAGAAAATAATAAGTTTTTGTGTAAAAGAGTCATTAGAATTTGCTTTATTATTAAAAAGGTGTTACCTTTGCATCGTGTTTTTCATAGTATTAGATTTAAGGTTAACAAAGGTTGGGGCTTAGCGAAGCCCCTTTTTTTATGCCCAAAAGTTTGGTTCGTAAAGATATTTTTATTAAATTTGCAACCGAAATAGACAATGGACGATTTTGGCAACAAGAAAGAACGATATTTTTTAATTACATTTTACTAACCATTAAACGTTTACGATTATGAAAAAGTATTTAGCAGAAATGGTAGGCACAATGGTGCTGGTTCTGATGGGTTGCGGCGTAGCCGTGAGCCTGGGCTGTGACCCCGTTAACAACATTCCCGCAGTAGTGGGTACGGCTTTTGCCTTTGGCTTGGCTGTCGTGGCAATGGCCTATACCATCGGCGGTATCTCGGGTTGCCACATCAATCCCGCTATCACTCTGGCTTGCATCCTCACTGGACGCATGAATGCCAAGGAAGGTTGCATGTACATTATTTTCCAGATCATCGGCGCTTTCATCGGCTCAGCTCTGCTCGCCCTGCTCACTGCCAATGTTCCTGGACTGGAGGGTACTGGTGCCAACGACCTGCAGGCTAACGTCACCGTGTTGGGTGGTCTGCTGGCTGAGATTATCTTCACCTGCGTCTTCGTGCTCGTTGTGCTCGGAGCTACATCCAAGACCAATGGTGCTACCAACAACTTCGCTGGACTGGCCATCGGTCTGTCGCTGGTTCTCGTTCACCTGGTTTGCATCCGCTACACAGGTACTTCGGTGAACCCCGCCCGT
>Ga0310690_10007822_pt1 | contig 13690 bp, 23 predicted proteins | sample AusTroGonzalo_MG_2_FD_207661 | JGI IMG/M metagenome (GOLD analysis project Ga0310690, IMG submission 207661) | Bovine rumen microbial communities from tropical cattle in Woodstock, Queensland, Australia - Gonzalo_04 (v2) (version 2) | ecosystem: Host-associated > Mammals > Digestive system >... | reverse complement strand
AATCTACATATGCTAAGGAAATAATGACAAATCGGTGCGATAGCATTGGTGAGCATTATGAAGCGGATATGTATTTTATGGATAATGGAATGTATAATTGGAATGCTGATAAGCTTTACTATGCACATAAGTGGTGTTACTTTAGTGTGTGTAAGGCGATGGATAAGCCGTCCAACGATTATGTAATTGTTTCTAATACATTCGTATTGAACAAGGACATAAAGCCTTATATAAAGGCTGCAGAAGAAAGAGGATGGGAAGTAAGCGTTTTAAGATTGTCTAACAATTTTAATAATGTCCATTCTGTTCCGGCTGAAGTTGTTCAGGGAATGTTGGATAAGTTCCAAGATTATCCTGGCGAAATAAAGCTTGCTAAAGTTGAAGTATGACACAAGAAGACAAGAATAAATTCGATTGGTTAAATCAAACTTCGTATCTTTTACGATTGTTGCTTAACAAATATGGTTTTGAAATTGAAAAATTTACAATTACGAACAATGATGTTTGGCATGTTTTTTATGACAAGACAATCGTAGGAAGTATCACATTTAGAACAGACGAAGAAAATTTTACCTATTGTAATTTAAGACTTTATAAATATTTTTCTTTAAAGTTTCCTAAAATAAAAGACTTTATTATGTCTGAATATTTTGAATTCGAAGACGGAAAACGTGTTCGATTCAAGTTCGATGATTTTGAAGAATATATCAATAAAGTATTGACTTGCGTAAATTCATTGATAGTAAAACAGCAGGAAACGCCAGAAGAGCAAGATGATTTAAGCGATAGTATATCGAGGCTTAAAGAATATTGTGAAGAATATGATAGTAAGTTTTCGAATAATATAATGTTTAAGGATATTCGAAATATTCTTAACGAAAACCAAAGATTACTGAAAGAAATCGAAAAACTTAAAGCTTCGGCTGAAAGATAACTGTTGAATATACTGGATTGAGAACGGGTTAACAAACCCGTTCTTTTTTATTATATTTGATATATCAAAGGATTTAAAATGGCAAAGACTAAACAGAAATATCTTGTTTTAAAGGTTGTTCGCCTTGATGAAAAGAACGAACTATATAAAAATATCTATCGTGTAACCGATGAAACTGGCACGTTGAACCTGCTCGGTTATTATGATGAAAAGGAAACAGAACCTGTTGTAATCCTTACCAATAAGGCTGTTCTTGAATATGATTGGAATGGCATTGCTGCAAGAGTTCAGAAACTTAATAAAGATTTCTGCGAACAGTTTGTGGACAAGTCTAAGATCATCATTATTACTGAAGAGGCTAAGACTGAAGAAGTTGGTCAGAATTTCCGTATTGTGGATAATGTCATGTTCATTACCGAACATCGATATAATTCTCAGTTCAAGGAAGAAAATATCGTTGTCGAAAAGCCTAAGGTTGAAGTTGTTGAACCTAATCCTGGGTTCTTTACAAAGCTTAAGAGACAGCTTTTCCCAAATAAGGTTAAGCAAAAGGCTCCGGAAGAACAATACAAAACTTTTGTTGGCGATTTGACAGAAGATGAAAAAAGTGCAGTCAAGCATATTGGCTGGGGTGTAGCGTTTGTGCTTATCTTGGCTGTCGGTTTTGTTTGGCTTGATCAACATTATTCAGAAAGATATACGCCTACTGAGGTAACTGAAGAGTTCATGAAGAATATTACTCAGACTACTACTAAAACGGTGTTCGATTCTGTTCATGTTGATACTATTGCTATTCCTGATACGATTACTTTTAACCATGATTTCCAGCTTACTCAGGAACAACAGCGTATTGCTGATTCTTTAGCAAGAGAAAAGCGTTATGCTGACAGTGTTAATCTGTATCTTAGACTTCATAGAAAGGTAAAGGTTTCGTTGCATTCCGCCATTAACGATGGTCATACTGAAAGAACTGCTAAGACTGAAATGGTTGCTGATTCTCTTAGGGAACAGGATATTAAACAGCTTACTACTGTTATTAACCAGATGACCAAGGAAATGAACAACGAAAGACTTGAAGAGCTTAAGCAAAATCGATTCATTACTCCTGGTAAAGAAAGTAATTTCATTATTGGTATGAGCAAGAAGGATGACTAATGAGTAATGATGAATGGAAGAAATTCTGGGAAGATAGATTAATTAAAGGAGATGGCGGTTATTATCGAGACAACAATGGTCAAATTAGAAAGCTAAAGTCTAATGAATACATTGATCAATATGGTAATTTACAAAAACGATATGGTTATTATAATGAAGAATATCATCCGCATTGTACTTTTGTAGAACCGGCTCAATATAAAGATGACCATTATGAAGGAGATGGTGTGGAAGATTTACCTTTGGTATTAAAACTCTTTATTTCTTGTTTTGTTCTTTTTGTTTTCTTGGGTGTACTTGTATTATTGCCCATTCATGACAATGTTCCACCTGTTGTTATTACAGAAAAGAAAACAACTGTTGTAGATTCCGTTTCTGCATTTGACATTAATCAAGAAAAAGACTTGACGACGCAGATGATAGATGAAAAGAAACAGCAGATGGCAGAAGTCAATGAAGAAATCAAGAAAATTCAAGAAAAGAAGGCTACTGCTGATACATTAAAGGCTAATAAGAAAGAACGTCTTACTATGACTGCCTTGGTTGACGATGGTTTTATTACCCGCGAAATTAAGGCTGAGGCTGAAGTTGATAGTGTTACTGATGATGCAATCGATATGCTATCTCAGTCATTACAGACAACAGTTGATAGTATTGCTTTACAGACTAAGTTAAAGACTTACATGAGAGCTCAGTTGGAAAACGGTGATACTGCTACGGTTGCATTGTTGATGCGTGCGAGAGACTGGAGTCTGGACGAGTTGATTGAGGTATTTGGTTTAGAGTAGTAAGTATTGACGAATTTAATCGTTTTTACTATATTTAAATCGATTAAAGGAGTAATTAATGTTCAAAAGCAAACCGATTATCCATATATTATTCATGATTCTAACAGAGTTTGTTCTCTGTTATGGATTAACTTATGCAATTTCATATATTGCAAGTCGTCCTGATGGACATGTAAGATATGTATCTACTATATCTGAAAATGGAGATCTTGAAGATGTTTTAGATATTGCAGGAATTAAGTATCGGGATGCTTTCGAACGTCTTAATTATGATACACAGTATAGGATTAAGCATGAAGTGCTTAGGAAGATGACTATTCCATATCACTATACAGAAAAGGAATTCAAAAATACTGTATGGTTTTGGACATGGGTAGTATTTACTATAAGTATGTTCTTGTTTTTCTTTATTGCTATGTTTGCACATGATACTGGAGATGTTGTGGCTTCACCTATATTTTGCAAAATATTGTGTTGTTTATTGACAATTCTACCAGCATCAGTGAATGAACCTATTAAAACTAGAAGACTAAGACGACACGAAAAAATTACCAGTTTACTTAATAACTTTAACAACTACGGGGTAAAATAATATGATGATTGGATATGAACGATACGAACTTCGTGATACTGATCCGGATATTACTGGTATGATTATGCTTTTAACCGCAGTCATGTTTATTTTTGGTATTATCATGTCTATCACATGTGAAAGTCTCCCGTCTAAGGAAATTGAACAAGAATTGCTTAATAAAAAATGCGAATATGTTAAGGGTTATATTGACAGCCAGAATATGATCCCTAACTGGCAAAAGGGGTGGTAATGCCAGCACATAAAGTTCTTATTTATATTGCCATGCTTATTTTTGAAATTTGGGCATGGAATTTTATTGGAAATGGTATAGCGACTGCCGTTACTAGTAAAGATAAGCAATATGAAATTAGTAGTGATTGCAATTGTGAGCACGAAGTTTTACAACGTATTAAACATGCAAATATTAGCGATAGTGATAAAGCAAAGTATTTAACAAAATATACTTTGATGAATCCTTTTGAAAAAGAATTCTTTGAAAAAGAGATTAAAAATGCTCCTATTACTATTACTTATGATGAAAGAGTAATTATTCTGACAAGACGAATTTCTATACTTGGAATTACATTTAGTTTCTTATTTACAATGATATTTGTAATAGTACTAAATCAAAGTGGCGGTAATGGGCATCTTGCGCCACCGCTTTGTTGGGTTGTTATAGGTATTATTATGCTTGTTTATTATTTTACAGGCGGTAAGAAAGAACGAGATGCAAAAAAGAGAGAAAATCTTCATAAAAAAATTTCTGGATTGACTGAAAAATTTAAACAGTTTAATAGGATGGCATAATGTATAAATTTCTTAGTAAATTCTTAATTGACGACTATGAAGCATATGAAGCTGACGCATTTTGTGCAATACAGACTGGTGTATGTATTGTTATGCTTATTGCAGGTATTATTTTAAGTGTTATTCCTGAGATTATGATTTTTCCGAATGATATACAGCAACGTCTTGGTGAACATAAGCGTGAACTAATCTTTAATCGACTAGATCAGGAAACTACATCTGTTAAGCCTCTTATATCTTCTGCACCAGCAAAGGCTGTAAAAGAAGCTCCTATGTCAATGGTTCCACTGGTTTTTGCAACAACACCTACGCCTATGACTAAAAAGGATAGTGTTGTAAAGGAAGAAAAAGTAGAAGCTCAGCCAAAAGTAGCAGAACATAAAAATGTTCCTGCGAATTTAAAAGCTGTTCCTAATAAGCCTTTGTCGGCAGCTCCTGCAAATGTTGAAGTGACTAAAGGACCGACATATACTTGGAGAAGTTCTGGAAATACTGTAAAGATTACATATCCAGACGGAAGAGTTGAAATTGTAAGTAAATCTTTATTGCCATATCTATTGGGTAAGTAATGAAAATAATGTTAGACATGGACGGTGTATTAACCGATTATGATTCTTGGCTTGATTATCACAATGCAAGAAAAGAAAACGGTAAAACAAATTGGGGAAAAGTCGGAAAGATTGGTTCCTCATTTTGGTCTAATATGCCATGGAATTTAGAAGGTCATAAGCTTTATAATCTTATTCTTGACTATATAAAGGATAAACCTAATATTCAGTTAGGTATTCATTCGGCTATTGGAATGGAATGCGGTAAAGTTGGAAAACGTTACTGGTTAGAAAGAAATTGTCCTGAAATTTCTATGGATTTAGTAAAGCTGGATAATGACGGTCATTTTAAATATAGAACTGGTGCATTTGATGAAATTCTTGTCGATGATAGATTGCCAAATATTGAGTCTTATGTAGCTGCAGGATTTCCTGGAGTATTGTTTACTAATGCACAAGAAACATTTGAAGGTATTGTCAAGATTATCGATGATTATAAGAAACGTCCTGACTATAAGGAAATTCTTAGATTATTGAAGAAAGAACGTGAATGTGTCATTAGAGCAGAACATTGTGACAGGAATTGTGCTAAATGTGATTTAGTAGAAGACCCTGTAGCAGTTATTGCTATGTATGACAAGGTAATCGAAGCATATTCTAAATTGGTAGAAGTATGAAATTAAAATATAAAGAACTTTATAAGCATGTTTTAAAAGAGTATCAGCAATTTAGTAAGTGTGCCAGATTACATGTAGCGGCATTGCTTGTCAATGACGGTAGAATTCTTTGTTGCGGTTATAATGGAACACCAGCAGGTCAAATAAACTGTAATGAATTATTTAAAGGTGAAGTGATTAATGGTGTATCGCATTATTATTTAAGAGATAATCCGACTGAAGAATGGCATGAGACTGATGAACGAACTTGGCGTGCTGCACATCATGAATTTTCTGAAAAAAATGAAATACATGCAGAAATGAATTGTATTGCACAAGGTTTTAGACATGGAGTAGATGTAGAAAATGCTAGTTTAATTATAAGTTTACAACCATGTGATAATTGTGCAAAATTAATTGTAGCATCGGGTATTAAAGATGTTTATTTTGTTGATGATTATGATAGAAATACATCATCAGTTAAATATTTAATGGATAATGGAGTAAATATAGAAAAAATTTAATATTTTAAAAATTATAAATAAAACAGGATAAGAAACTGGCATTTCTTATCCAAACAAACATAACAAATAGAGGTTATTATGTCTGTCGTTTTATTTATAAAATGTAAAATATGTAATCGTGATTGTAATGGTTTGCGTGGATTAGGCGCACATATAAAATCACATGGTTTAACATCAAAAGAATATTATAATTTATATTTAAGCAAACCTACAGAAGGTTTTTGTAAATGTTGTAATAAACCAACGCAGTTTTTAGATATTGGTCGTGGCTATAGAATTTATTGTAGCGATAAATGTGCAGTAAATGATCCAGATTATATAAAACGTTTACAAAATACAAAATTAAAGAAATATGGTTCTAAAACATTTAGTAATAGAGAAAAAGCAAAAAATACTTGTTTAGAACGATATGGTAATCCAACATATAATAATCCTAAAAAAATTCAAGAAACAACATTTGAACGATATGGGATTAATTTATATTCTAAGACAGATGAGTGTAAAAAGAAAGTAAAAGAAACTACATTTAAAAAATATAATAAAGATTATTATACACAAACTGATGAATATAAAATTAGAGCCATAGAAACTTGTTTAGAAAAATATGGTACTAAGTATTATACGCAATCTGCTAAATATAAAGAAAATGTTAATGATTATGTTAAAAAAGCACAACAAACATGCATTGAAAAATATGGTGTATCTAATATAAGTTATTTGCCAGATTTATATAAAGGTAAAAAATCAATATATTATTATGATAATTTAAATTTTGACAGTAGTTGGGAATTGGCATATTATATTTGGTTAAAAGATAATAATATAAATTTTGAATATCATCCAAAAATACATTTTGACTATATTTTTAAAAATAAATTACATAAATATTTTCCCGATTTTATTGTAAATGATAATATTGTTGAAGTAAAAGGATTGCATTTCTTTGAAAATTTTGACATAACACAACGAATGATTTGCCCATATAACCGTGAATTTGATGAATTGGCAGAAGCAAAACATAAATGTATGATAGAACATAATGTAGAAATTATTACAGATTGTTCTTTATATTTAAATTATATTAATGAAATGTATGGTAAAAATTATTTAAATCAATTTAAAAAACAAATTGGTTAAGTTCACGGGGAATTGAGTTCCTCACGGCAAACGGGGTAAAAGTAGAGCAGTTCTAAGTATTGACGGTTATGACTGATTTTACTATATTAATGACATAAAATTAAGGAGTCATTAATGAGTTATCACGACGACAGCAATACTGGTTGCACAATCATCTTTAGCATTGCAGCACTTGCTTTTTGCTTCTTGTTTGCAATGTGTCAAAACTCCTTGGTAGACAAGGACTTAAACAAAGTCTCTGCTACCGCGAAGAGTGAATATCTTGAGCATAATACCGAAAGCTGGGGAAATAAGCTTGTCGGCGGTAACAGCATGAAGAAGGCTGTTTATGCTACTTATCAAGGTATTGCAAAGGAAAACAACATTTCTGTTTATGAAGCAGTAAAGCAAACAAGAGGAAAGTTTGCTGGTCAATTTAAGACTCATTTCCGTTCTCTTGGTTCTTTCCTGGCTTTGCCTAATATCAGGAATGCATATCGTTCTGATGATATGGGTAAGCAAGTAGTTGTCGTTCATTTCACCTGGCAAGAATGTAGCGGTAGCGGTGACAATCATCATTGTTGGACTGAACATGATGAAGTTATTATTCCTGAAATCGTTCAACCTAAGATGAACTATGATAAAGACAGGTATGAAAACCAATCTTATGATGAACCCGAAGAAACTGGCACTGTGGGTATTGATTATGAAGGTTTTGATATGCAGATAAACCATCAGCCTACTGTCGGTATCGACTATGACAACTTTGATATGGTTGTCGAGTAAAAGGGGTTTACAACAGGACAAAAATTTACTATATTTAAATCAAACAAAACAATTAACACATTAAATTAAAAGGAATAAAAAATGAAAACTAAGTTCAATATTTTCAAGATTTTCGGTAAGAAGATTTCTGATGGTCTCCAGAAGATGATCGACACGAAGGATAAGCTTGAATACATCCGTTCACATTATCAGGACGAAGTTGACAAGTATGTTGAATCCTCCGAAGGTTTGCTTGTTACTGAAAAGGCTCTCCGTGATAAGGTAAAGGAACTGGAAGACAAGACCAAGGCTCTCGAAACTACCGCTAAGAATTATGTCAAGAACGGTGAACTTGAAAAGGCTAAGACTGCTTTCGTTAGCTTCACTGGAACCAAGAATGCTCTTGACACCGCTAAGGAAAGCTACAAGGTTATTTCTGAACAGTGCCTCAAGGTTAAGGAAAATCTCAGTAAGGTCGAAATCAATAAGCTTATGCTCAATGCTAAGATTGATTCTCTCAAGGAACAGATTGAAGTTCTCAAGCTCTCTGACTTCGATGGCGTAAACTTCAGCCAGGAATGCGACGACATGCTTAAGGAAGTCGAAGACGAAATCAAGATGACCAAGTACAAGGTCGAAGTTAAGAAGGACGTTAAGCAGATCATGAATGCTAGTGCTGAACCGGCTAAGATGACTTCTGTCGATGCTGATTTCAATGCTTTCGTCGAAGCTAACCGCTAATCTTTGAAGAAATTCAAATAAAAATTAAGGATGATCCACAGGGTCATCCTTTTTCTATATTTACTATTATGAGATATATTTTACTTATAATAGGTTTATTTTTAATCGGGTGTGGAGAGACCGTCAATCAACCTCCTATTAATGATTGTTATTCTACAAGTGATTCTACAGTTGTTTGTAGCGATGTTCAGTATCAGAGGTATTAATAATGAGTGACCAGAATGAATTTTTAACTGATTTTTCAGTCAATTTCTTTACAGATTTTTCGAAGTCATTCAGTGGGAATGATATTTCTGCATATAAGCCATATGAACCCGTTGAATCAAAATTTATCGAACCTTCATCGTATAAAATGCCCGATGATGCTGACGAGATTATTCGAAAAGAATGGGACAAGAATCCTTCAGAACCTGAAGTTAAAGAACCTAGTTTTGAAGATGAGTATAAAAAATTTATTAAAAGTAATAAATTTAAAAAATTACATGACGATTTTCAGAACATGGAGAGAATGAATGAAGATTGGAATAAGAAATATAAAAATAAAGAAGAAGAAAAAATAATTAAGCAGCATAAGGCTAAGTATAAAGAATATATTGACGAATATGAAGAAGAACGTAAAAATTCTACAATAGAATATATTCCGAGTGGCATTTCTAATTATCCGAGAGTCGATACAGCATTTGATTTATTATATAGAGGCATTGATAGGAATACAGAAGAAATTGCAAAGAGTATTGGCTGTGTAATTAAAGGCCAGACATTATATCCTATAGATTGGTCTAAAGAAGAAGTAGAAGAATTGAATAGGAGATTAAAGAGAAAATGATAGTTACTTTTATTAGATGGTTTATATTTTCCGCAATCATTATTCTGTCATGCTGTTGTATGATGGAACCAATTCCAGGACATGAAGTAGTTTCTCAAAATATTGCATTTTTTATAGTTTGCGGTATTACAGGGTGGTTATTAGCAGATTATAATACTATTCGATTGTATAAGAAAGCTAATGAAGAATTAACTTACCATGTAGAATGGTTAATGGAAAAGAATGGAATTACTGCTACACCTGAGCCAGTTAAGATAATTAGACTAACCAAACTAAATGAACATTTAGTTAATATGTATAATGGTTGGTTAAAACAATATAGAGAATTTCCTACTTTATGGGATGCTATTGAAACATATTACAAAGATTGTCAGATTAGCGGTGATAAGGGTTTCATTCTTGACGTTCAAGAACAACAAAAAGAAGAAGATCCAAAACCACATTCTGTATATTATACAGTAACTACTTATGGAATGAGAGTTACTGACGATATAAAGGCTCTTCGAGAAATTGGTGTTCCTTTACAGATTAATGAATATACAAGAGAAGAAGATCCGAATAAGATTGTTAGAGTTTTATCTTGCACCATTCCTGAATGGATGCTTGGTTTAACAAAAGACGAAATTTTAAAGGAGTATAAAAAAGCAAATGGATGAAGAATTAAAAGAATTCTTTGATGAAGATAAAGAATCTAAGTCGATTGACTGGAATATATGGCATAACAAAGTTAAAGATGCTAAGACTGCATTTCAGATTGATGACATGATTCTAATTTGTGAAAAATTGAATATCGCATTTGGCGAAGATGACCCGATTTCATATGGTGGCATTAGTGAATTGCTTGATAGTGCGATGGAATGGTTAATTGTTCACTATAATAATAAGTGGGACGGCGTAATTAGAGACAGTGATAAAATACGCTGTTATGGATTTAATTATTACCGTGATGAAGGTGGATTTTTTACAATAGAGAACCATTTTAAAACCACCGGTAATACAAATACTGATTTGGATTATATAGATCCGTATATTAGAATTTCTCTTGTTCCGACAAGTTTCGGTTTGATGGATGTTAAAGACCTTTATTTTAAAATTGAATTTATAGTAGCATCACAGATGTGGTGAAATGGAGTCAAAAATGAGACAAGTAATAGATTGGGAAAAAATTGAAGATATCGCTGGCGCAGATCCAGATTATATTTTCTACTGGAAGTATGATGGAACCTACTCTAAGGGCGATATTATGACATTAAGTAAACTTTCAGACAATAAACTTGCAGAAGTTATTGGTTTTATGAAAGATAGAGAAAAGACTGAAGAAGAAAATCGTGGAATTGCTGAAGAAGAAGCAAGACAGGCAAAAGTTCTTTTTGAAGCATATTCAAAAATTGATTTCTGCACGCTTACAACATTGATTAATGAGCATTGGACAGAGGGCTTCGATGATGAATGTATTGATGTAAAATGTTCTGACTATATCGATATTACAAAGCATGAATATGATATGATTGACCTTCAGAAAATTGTAAAGGCATTCTGTGATGAAGCATTGAAGCGTTATATGTCAGATTATGTTTCTTGGCTTACTTCTGAAAGAGATGATGAAAAGGCAGAAGAGCCATCAGGTCAGTTCTGTCATAACGGTATTTGTATTGACATTACTAAATGGGGCGTAAGTATTACATATAGTCCGATTTCTATCTATGCTGCTGCTGAGGATGAAGTTATAGGAGTTGTTGAATAACAATGAATATTATATTAAATGATGGAACAAAAATAACTGACGCTACTGTTAGTGACATTCAGGAACTTATAAGCAGAGGCATAATTCATTCTGATTCTGCTTCAGCTACTAATTCACTTATAGATGATAATTGGAAAGCATGTAAGGATCCTTTTGAATCTTTAGTCGGTGACACAAATGACTTATTCGCTGCTTGCAAGGATTTATGCAAGGATAATGATAAAATTCCGCCTGAATATCATGATGGTGAGCCAGAAATAGATGGTAACAGTCCTGGTTTTGGTGCAATTCAAAACTTAATAGCTAAGGGTCAAGTAATTGATTGTCCAGATATTGACTTCCCGCAAGTCAACTTTAGTGATAAGCCACTTTCAGCTAATATGCCATATGATTGTAAGCCATATACTGGTTTTACGGGTTTAACTGCTACAACAGCCTGTGAATCAACTGCATGTAATCCTGTATGTGTTAAAATCTATGCAAATGATTCAGTAGCAAATGCACTTAGTGCTGTTTCAGAATATGGTAAATGGTAATTAAAAGATAACTGTTTGATTTTTAATAAGTATATTGGGTTGACAACCAATATACTTTTTTCTATTATTATATCTGTATGAAAACTCTTTATTTCAAGAATCCTGAATTTAATCCTGCTACTATTACAGTAGCTGCTGAACTTCGTAATCTTATTCAGACTTGGAGAAAGGAAAATAAGCTTCCTATTGACTTCAGAGTTCCAACTTTGAATATCTGGTATAAGGATGAGATTATTACTGCTGCTATTCGTGAAGGACGAACTGAAGCACAGAATATGACTCATCTTTGTGAACTTTGTCAGATTGACAGACTTGTAAGATATGATGATCAGGATATCGTATTCAAGATGAACAATCTTAAATTTGATTTTGCTAAACTTCAAGATTATGATGTTATTGTCTGGTCTGATTTAGGTGGAACAATGAAATACGGTAATATTCTTGATGATTCACAAAATCTTGTTAAAACAGCAAGTGAAAAACGATATTATGAGAGGTATTAATAATGGATTTGATTTTCTTATTTGCCGCTATGCTTTTACCAATTATGATAATTTGTAAAGTATTTGAAGATAGTTATGACGAACGAGTAAATTCGAAAGAATTTTGCAATCGTAAGAAGCATGATTATTATATTAACAAATTTTTAAACTATACCCCATTGGATATTAAAAATGACTAAAAGTGTTGAATTTCCTGAAGAACATCTCATTAAGACTTTCGATGAATTTGACCGTATCATCGAAATCGAATATCTTTTGTCAGGTAAGAAGTGTCAGATTGAATATACTGGCGCTTGTTGGGGCTGTAATGATATTAGACATATTACATGGTCTGATGGCTATGAATATATGACTAATGAAGAAATCTCTGTTCTTAATTCAGATGGAACGGGCGTTAAGAAAGGTTGGAAATTAGTTGAAAAGAAAAATCCTAATTCTGAAGCAATTCTAATAATTGATTTCGATACTAATAACAAGATTGTTCGTATTGAAAAGTCATTACATGGAAAGACAATCTTCAAGCGTGAAATTGGCGATTGGGGATTTGATGGTAGAATTAGAGCAGACGAAATGTATATCACAATGAGGAAGTAATATGACGCCAGAACTGTTATTTTTTATCTGTTTTATTGGTATATTTTTAATTTATATCCTGCTTGGTCTTCGAGCACAGAATAAGAAAATCGAACAAATAAACAAGCGTGCTCTTTTACAAGACATTGTTTTTGCATTTAAAACTTATAAACCAAAGAAATAATTATGAACAAGAATATAATTCCGATACCTGAAGAATGGAGACGACATCGTTTACTTAGCTTCGTATATTGGTTTTTCCATTATATTTTTGTAAACTACATTGCAATCAAGCATTATCATCGCATTTTCCCGTTTCATGATATTGAAAAACCCTGGAAGTTGCTTTTTGGAATGAAATACGAAAAGATGAACGAACAACATCTTAAACGTGCTCATCATGTAAATGGAAAGGCTGATAATGAAGTAAATTGGATTGAAGCTATCTGCGACTGGGAAGCAAGTGGATATTCGAAACCGAAGTCGTTATTGAATGCATATGAAACTTGCAAGAAGTATCACCCAGATAAGTTGCATATTGTCGAACCATTATTAAAGAAAGGTCATTTATTATGACACCAGAAAAAATCCAAGATATATTTTATACATTAGAAAAAATCATTACTGATAATTGGCCGAAAAATAAAGGCGATGCACCATATAAGTTTAATGAATATGGTGAAGAAAAAGATTGGCTAATTCGTTTTGATAATGTAAACTATATTACATATAGCGAAGATGCTGATGTGTTCACACTTGACCTTAATGCAACGTTCGAGGAAAGTGATGATTTCTGGGGTATTACTGATTATGAAGAAAAGGAAATTCCTGAGCTTTATAAGAAAGTAGAAGAATTGGTTAAATTCGTTGCAAAAAGAACAGAAGAGGTTAAATAATGCC
>Ga0310690_10007820_pt1 | contig 13692 bp, 7 predicted proteins | sample AusTroGonzalo_MG_2_FD_207661 | JGI IMG/M metagenome (GOLD analysis project Ga0310690, IMG submission 207661) | Bovine rumen microbial communities from tropical cattle in Woodstock, Queensland, Australia - Gonzalo_04 (v2) (version 2) | ecosystem: Host-associated > Mammals > Digestive system >... | reverse complement strand
TCTTGACTCGCTGCGAGACCATGGAAGAGGCCATCGAGGCTATCCGTCCTTATACGAATGCGGCTGTTATCAAATGCGGCAGCAAGGGCAGTATCCTGATGCGCAAGGGGATGCCGGACCGCAAACAGGAGGCATTGCTCAACAAGAACGTCGTGGATTGTATCGGCGCCGGTGACTCATTCAACAGCGGTTTCCTGACACGTTTTGCAGCAGGTGACGCATTGGATAAATGCCAGGAGTATGGCAATATGACCGGTGCGGTGAATACGACGGCAGCAGGCGGTACAACGGCGTTCACTTGCCGCGAGGACGTAGAGCGGATTGGACGCGAGCGCTTCGGATGGGGAGAATGAATAATGAATAATTAATAATGAATATCTCGTTGAGACGTTTATTATTCATATTATGTTGTGTAGTGCTGGCAGTGAATGTGTCGGCAAGGACTTGGTATGTACGTGCGGATGGTGACGACCGAGAGAACGGGAAGAGTTGGGAAACCGCGCAGGGCTCGATTCGGCTGGGTATCGATAATTGTGCAGCCGGAGACACGCTGCTCGTTGAAGCCGGTGTATATTACGAAGGTATCGTGCTAAAAGACGGAGTGACTATTATCGGTGAGGCAGGCAAGACTATCTTGGACGGAACGGGTTTGGGTACTCGTTTGATTAGTTGCGAGGAAGATTGTCAGCGGCCGACGAGGATAGAGAATTTTGTGCTGCAGAACGCGCGTCACGGTCAACAAGGCGGCGGTGCGTGGTTGCGGGGCAAGGTAGTTATGCGCGATTGTGTGGTACGCGGATGCAGCGGATTGCAATGCGGCGGTGTGCTCATCAAAGGGGACTTGCCGGAGGCTTCTGCACTGGGTGCTAAGTTGGAAGATTGCGTGATTTATAATTGTTCTGCGACGGGGCATATGTGGCCGGACGCAGGCGGTGTGGCTAATTTCGACGGCGTGCTCATTCATTGCACGATTGCCAATAACTACGGCGACCGGTACGGCGGCATTCACTCGGAGAGTTCGGTCTCTTCGTGTACGATGTGGGGTAACCGCAACGAGTACGGTTTTGTGGATCCGACCAATTATGTGTCGGATGAGAGCGAGTCCGGAAAGAGTCGTGCGGACGAGGGGTTTGAGTCGCATTTCTTCAGCCAACCTTGGCTGTCCACTGACAACGAAGCTGCGGATGGTCCGCATTTCTGCGACCCGTCCACATTTGCGGGTGTGCCCCGCAACGAAGCGGAGCAGGCTATCATGTTAGCGGCGGATTATCGGATTGGTGCGCCTACGCATCGTATCGCTTCTATGCCTGCTGCTCCGGCAAGAAATGACGACCCGAAAGATTATAAACTGTACGAAAAGGTGGATTATACCGTGCCCTCATTTGTGGAGTTCTTGCTGACCAGGGATTCATCCGTTTTGCGGGACAAAGAAGATCCGTACTGTATGGTGGCTACGATTAATGGCGACCCGAAGACACGAATGGGTTTCTGCTGGTTCACGAATGAAGGCGTCAATGACGGCTTTGTCGAAATCACAAGATCACGTGATCACGAGATTACAAGAATCGCAGCTTCGGCAACTACTACTCCACCCTTACACTATGCGATATCGAGTTCGGGTATATTGAAAGCCGCGAAGATAGACAAGAATACGGCCTTCCGATACGTGAGTCACAAGGCAGTTGCGGAAGGTCTGCAGCCCGGCACAGAGTATTCGTACCGTGTGGGGTATGACGGGCACTGGAGTGAGATTGGTCATTTCCGAACGGCGGATGAAGAGCAAGGCGAGTACACGTTCGTCTATATGACGGACAGTCATTTACAAAATAAGGAATATATAGACGCAGCGCGCTTGTGCGCGGGTGCGGTGGCGCGTTTTGAGAAGAATGCGCGGTTCTGTGTGTTCCCCGGAGATTTTGTGGATACGGGCACTGAGAACAATAGTGAATGGGAGTGGGAGCGCTGGTTTGAAGAAGCTTTGCGACCCGTCATTCTGCGGATGCCGATTGTTCCGACGGACGGCAATCATGATGACAGTCCGCTGCTCAACTACAGTTACCATTTCAACACCGACACGACGTTTAACCAAGAGACGGGTGTCCGGCCGCAGTTTGCCGGTATCAACTACAGTTTCACGTACGGCGATATGCAACTGATAGCTTTCTCAATGCAAGATTTCTGGCGAGGTGAGTACGATGTGAAAGAGGGCAAGTCGGAATATTTGGAGCGTGATTTGGGTGGTTGGTTCAAGCGTCAAACAGCCTCAGCACCGGATGTCATCTGGCGCGTAGGACTGGTGCATAAGAACCTTTTCTCGGGTTCAGACCACCAGCGTGACAAAGAGACGCCGCTCTTGAGAAAGACGATGTTGCCGGTGATGAAAGAATGCAAGATGAACTTGGTACTGCAGGGTCATGACCACTGTTATGAAGTGATTGGTCCGGTGGATAACACGCTCTATTTCATCGGTGCTACGTGCGGAGCGAAACGCTACACTCCGTTGACCCGCGAAGAGATGGAGGCATCCAAACATATCCATCAGGTGAATAATTATTTCGATTTGTTCTCCAAGTTATCGCAACCCGGTGCACCGAGTTATACGCGCGTGACGGTGAACAAGAAATATCTGATGTTAGAGACCTTCAAAGTATTGGAGAACGGGCAAACCGAATTATATAACCGAGAAATCCTTGAAAAGTGAAAGAAAAAAATAAACTGAAATAAATCTAATAAAAATGAAAAAGATCTATTACATCTTGATGATGATTTGTATCGTAGGATTCGTAGCCTGCGAGCCAAAGAACCCTGTTGACCCGGGAGAGACGACACCGCAAGACTCTGTTCCTGCGGGTCCGAAGACCGAATGGGAGAAAGCCGACTCGGCTTACACCGTGGAAGATTATACGGTTCCGAGTCACACCGTATTGAAGATTGCTATTCAAGCGTGTGCCGAGAACCCGACAGAAGCGAACTTGGCTGCAATGCGCGAGGCCATTAATCAGTTAGTTCCGAAAGAGGAGCCCTATTGTATGGTTGCCACTATCAACGGTGACCCGAAGACACGAATGGGTTTCTGCTGGTTCACCAATGACGGTATTACGGACGGCGAAGTGCAGTTGGTGGCGCAGGCGGATGCCAAAGAAGAGGATTTCAAAAATGCCGTTTCTATTCCGGCTACACCGACCCGGACCAAGGCATTGCGGTATAGTGGCAAGGCATCGTATATTGTGAGGACTTCGGGTTTGGATGCGAGTGTACGGTATCTCTATACGAGCCATAAGGCCGTGGCCACTAACCTCACCCCGGGTACCACGTATTCATGGCGTGTAGGCTATGAAGGCCACTGGAGCGAGATAGGTCAGTTTATGACGGAGGACGCCAGTCAAGGTGAGTACTCATTCTTGATCATGTCCGACAGTCATATCATGAACCCGCAGTATATCAGCGAGGCACGCAGGTGTGCCTTGGCGGCGGTGAAGACGGTACCGGATGCCAAGTTCTGCTGCTTCCCGGGTGACTTCGTAGAAGACGGCGAGATTAACAACAGTGAATGGGAATGGGAACGTTGGTTTGAGGAGTCGATGAAACCTGTTATCATGAAAATGCCGATGGTTCCGACCGACGGTAATCATGACGACAGTCCGAACGTCAACTATACGTACCATTTCAACACGGACAATGAGTTCAATATCATCTATACCGGTGCGCCACAGTTCGAGGGTATTGTGTATAACTTCGTGTATGGCGACGCGCTATTCCTGGTGTTCTCCATGCAAGATTTCTGGCGTGAGAAATACAGTTATGTCGATTGGACATCGATTTATCTGACCGATCACATCGGTAAATGGTTCCGGGATAAGACCATTCAAAACCCCAACACCAAATATCGTATCTCACTGGCGCACTTCAACCTCTTCTCGGGTTCAGACCACTCGACGGATGAAGAGCCGCCACTCTTCCGTGCATGTATGTTGCCTACGATGAAGGCCTGCGAGATTGATGTGGCGCTGCAGGGTCACGACCATACGTATGAAGTGATTGGTCCGGTTAATCCCGACAACTGCACTCCTATTCTGAGTGCCATCTCCGGCCGCGAGGAAGTGGGTGTAGATAAGAACAAGAATATGACCGGCTATAAGGGAGGTACGTATGTTGTTGACGACGGAACATTCTATTTCATCGGTGCCACTTGCGGTCATAAACGCTATTATCCGCACAGCAAGGAGCGGATGGAGGCGGATTATACGGATGATCCGGCGTTGATAACCGACAACAAGCATCACAATGTGAAGAATTATTTCGATTTGTTCACCGGTATGTTCGGTCAGCCGGAGGCGCCGACGTTTACAAAAATCACCGTGAAGGACGACTGCCTGGAGTTCAACTCCTATACGGCGGATGATGATGAGGGTCATGTGACGCTGCTGAACACGATGAAAATCGTGCGCACCAAGCCGCATACGATACCGACATTGTAATTTACCATTTGGTCATTTACCATTTGGTCATTTATTAAATCATTTAGATATTTAATTAACCCAAAATAAATACTATTATGAAACGATTTTTATTTCTTTTGACGGTCTGCACGGCGGTGCTGTGCGCGTCAGCAAGTAACCGGTACGTTACTCCTGAAGGAAGTGGAACCATGGATGGTAAATCTTGGGCGAACTCACAAAGTGACATCCAGAATGCTATCTGGAGTGTTGCAGCCGGTGATACGCTCTTTATTGCCGAAGGAACTTACAATCAGGTCTTTTCCGTACAAGACGGTCAGACCATTTTAGGTGGTTATAATGCAGTTACCGGTAAACGCAACATCGAGTTGTACGAAACCATTATTGACGGAACGGATAAAAGTTCATGGATTATTGTGAAATACGACAATCCGCCAACCAGTCACATTCTGATAGACGGTCTCACATTGCAAAATGCGGAACACACCAAAGAAGGCGGTGCAGCTTTTATTCGCGGCAATATGACCATCAGCAATTGTCACATTATTAACTGCAAAGGTTCGAATGGTGGAGCTTTTCATGTAGAGCAAGGTTCGGCGACAGTACAGGCAGAAATAAAGAATTGTATCATTGAACTTTGTTCTGCCACCAGTTCCGGCGGTGCTATCCGCAATAAAGGCGGTTTGATTGAGAATTGTATCATTCGCGGCTGTCAAGGCAAATACGGAACAATCCGCAATGAAAAGGGTATTGTGCGCAACTGCGTGCTTCATAACAACAGTGCCAGTGTAGCCGGTTGGCCTGATTGCGGTGGTATTTACAACGAGGGAGGCGAGGTTTACAACTGTACTGTTTGCAACAACTACGGTGCTCAATTTGCCGGTTATTGTGCAGAAAGCGGTACTGTTTATAACACCGTTTTCTGGGGAAATAAAGCTGCTGAAGGCTTTAAAGAGCACGTCAATGCAATTATGGGTAGTGCAACGGGAGGTAATAACGTAGCAGACGATGCCTCCACTTCATCGGGTTATTTCTTGACACCGCTACTCAATGCAGACAACACCAATGCAGCAGGTCCGAATTTCCGCAATCCGACAACCTTCGTTGGTGTACCTACTGATGCAGGCCAGATAGTAGCAATGCAAAACGCAGACTTCTCTTTGATAGCTGCTTCCACGGCATTGCTTGACAAAGCTGATGCCTCTAAGTCTCCGGTAAAAGATATCGATGGCATGGCTCGTCCGAAAGGAAGTGGTTATGATATCGGCGCCTATGAGTTTGACCCGGATAAAATACCAATTCCTGTTACCGGTGTGAGCATACTGCAAGATACCATCAAGATTATCAAAGGCGAGTCAGGAACATTGGTGGCACAGATTGAACCGGCTAATGCGGACAACAAGCGCTTGACATGGAGCATTGACGATGCCTCTATTGCAACGATTAAGAATGGAGCAGTAACCGGTTTGAAAGAAGACACCACTACCGCTCACGTTCAGACTCAAGACGGAGGATTTACAGCGTCTGCCGTAGTAGTTATTCTGCCTATTCCTCCGGTATATTATCCGAAGGAGGTATTAGCAGCCGATGAAGCCTATAAAATCGAGAATTATACCATTCCTACTTTCACTCGATTCTTAGTGATGAAAGAAGCCGCTCGTATTGATAGTGCCAAGTGCACAGACTTCTCCATCATCACAGACCGATTAAACAAGATGAACGAAGCCATTGCAGAGCTGCAAGGCAAAGAGGAACCGTATAACATGATTGCCAATATTAATGGTGATCCTCAAACCCGGATGGCTTTCTGTTGGTTCACGAACGAGGGTATTACAGACGGTAAAGTACAGATCATCGCCAAGGCGAATGCAAGCGCTTCTGATTTCGAAGCAGGTACAGGAGTGATCAATATCAATGCAGAGGCTACCACTACTCCTGCATTGCATTATTTCACTGCCATTATAGCCAAAGAGGCCGGTTTGCCATTGAAGACCGCTTATAAATACGTCAGCCATAAAGCATTGGCCACTGATTTAGCACCGGGAACCACTTATAGTTGGCGTGTCGGTTATGCCGGTCACTGGAGCCCAATTGCTCAATTCCGCACAAAAGCCGCAGAGCAAGGCGAGTTCTCATTCCTCTATATGTCGGATAGCCATATTCAAGATGAGAACAGCAGTGAGACACCAAAAGTAGTGGGAGAATATGAATATGTTTATAATGCCAAGTGGTGTGCCACTGCAGCAGCGAAGACTGTTCCTGAGGCTAAATTCTGTCTGTTCCCGGGTGACTTTGTAGAGACCGGTACGGAGGCTAACTCGGAATGGGAGTGGGAGCGCTGGTTTGAGGAGAGTCTCAATCCGGTTATCATGAAAATGCCGATGGTAGTAACGGACGGAAACCACGATGACAGCAAGAACTTGAACTATGACTACCATTTCAATACCGACTGGGGATTCTATAACTCCGTAGTAAGTGCCAAACCGCAATTCCACGGTATTACCTACAGTTTCGTATATGGCGACGTGCTCTTCCTCGTTTATTCGTTGCAAGACTGGTGGCGTTCGTCGAGTGGCGAATCATCGATGTTGTCACCGTATATCTCGACCGATATTGCCAATTGGTTTAAAGACCAGATTGCCAAATATCCGAATACCAAGTACCGTGTTACCTTGGCGCACAAGAATATCTTCTCGGGCTCCGGTCACTCAGAGGATGCCGAGATACCATTGTTCCGTAAGTATATGTTGCCACTGTTTAAGGAGTGCGGCATCGACTTAGCTATCCAAGGTCACGACCACTGCTACGAAGTGATTGGTCCGGTTGATTGGGATACATGGACCGTAGCAGACGGAGCAGTGAGTGATGTGGAATCTGTTGAGATCAATACGAATAAGAACATGACAGGAAAGAAAGGAGGTACATTTACGACAGATAACGGAACCATGTATTTCATCGGCGCTACTTGTGGTCGCAAGCGTTACTATCCGTACAGTGAGGCAACAATGAACGAGAAGTACACTGATGATCCTTCGAAATTATTTGATGGTGCGCACCACAATGTACCGAACTACTTTAAGTTGTTCACGAGTATGTTCGGTCAGCCGGGTGCTCCATCGTTCTCGAAGTTCACGGTGAAGGGCGGTGCTGATGCCTGCATTGAGATCAATTCCTATACGGCAGACAAGAACGGCAATGCAACGTTGATTAACACGATGAAGATCAAGAACAGCCGTCCGAGTACGATGCCTACGGGTATTGGAAATACTCAAGTTGAGGACAGCAACACGGAGAAATTCATCCGTGACGGACAGTTGTATATCCGCAAGGATGGCAAGATTTATAACGTTATTGGGCAGAAAATTGCCCAATAACGCAATTTTTTGCAAAAAACACTTGCATATATCAAAAAAAAGCAGTAATTTTGCGAGCAAAATTGAAAGACATAAAATAACTGAACATAGTTATTACTAATTATTAACCAATCTAATTAAAAATCATTATGAAAAAATTTCTCTTTTTCTGCGCTGCATTGCTGGCAGCAATGACAGCGAGTGCAAAGATTTGGGACATCACTCCGACACATTGTCATGAAGGTGATCGTTCTGACGGTTACACTCTCTTTGTAGAGTTGGATCGTGGTGCACAGGCAGGTGACACTATCCGGTTAGCTGATGGTGAGTACATGGAAAACCAATCCCTTCCTGTAAACAATAATGTGGTCATTATGGCAGCAGAAGGTGCGCATCCTATAGTTGTGATGAACGGCTATTTCCAAATCAAAGCGTCTCTTATTGTAGAGGGAATCCGATTCCACTGCAAGACAGGAGGTCAAGGCTATTGTATGTATTTCTATGAGAATAGCTCGAAGTACCTGAAGATGAAAAATTGCGAATTTATGGACTTTACGCAATATTGTGTAAGCAGTTGGGAAGCATATCACATTGATTCCTGTATTGTTGATAATTGCTATTTCCATGACCTCGCAAAAGCTCCGTTCTATTTTGCTGCAAGTAGTTTGGCAGATGACGTTAACGCATGCGATAACTTAACTGTAACCAACAGTACTTTTGCTAATATCACATTGGCTGATGTAGCAGTTCTTGACCTTCGCAACAACAACAGTAACACGCAAGCCACTTCCAAATTAAGAGTGGATCACTGCACATTCTACAACTGCAAAGGTTATGAGCGCATGATTCAAGCTTACAAATCTCCGGATTGCTTAGTATCGAACTGTATCATGATGAACCCGCTGGAAGGAGCAGAAGAGCCAGCTATCTATGCTACTTATCTCTATGGCGGCGATGTAAAGAATTGTCTTTGGTTCCAAACAAAACGTGTCTATACGAAGAAAGATGGTGGAGCAGTTGATAACCTTAACGTAGATCCTCAATTTGTTGATGCAGCTCATGGTAACTATTTCTTGAAACCGACCTCTCCTGCAATGGGTGCAGCAAGTGACGGAACCAATCTGGGTGATCCGCGCTGGTGGCCGACCGTTAAGTTCAAAGGCGCATGGGATGGCTGGACTGAGCACAATGCAGATTTTGCCACTGATTATTCGAAAGCTTCTGTTTCTATCAACATGAATGCCGGTGCTAATTTAGAGTTCGGCGTAATGATCAATGAAGTATTCCGCGCTAATGGCTACGAATATCATCGTGGCTTCACAGGCGCAGCCGGTATCACGGGTAACACCAGCAACATGAAACTTCAAGCCGACATGAGCGGAGACTATATCTTTGAGTGGTACTTCGCTAACGACTCGATGGCTATCATCTTCCCGGAACCGACATTGGCTAACGGCTATTACCTCGCAGGAAAATTCAACGGCGTTGAGGCGTGGGGTGTAGCAGACCTGAGCGCAGATAAGATGCTCGTTAAGAACACAGAGGCATTAGGCGACGAATACATGATTTCGGATGTTGCATTGGTAGCAGGCGATCAACTCAAAGTGGTAAAAGTTGAATGGGATGCCATCAAAGAGTATCTGCCGACAGAGTCCAACTACACAGTAGATGCTGATCACCAAGGCACGAAGATCATCTATTTCCGTCCGAATAAAGACGGTGGCAGTGATTGGTTCTACAACACCATCTACATCGAAGCTAACGGCGGAGGTAGTGCAATCGACAACACCGAGGCAAGTATGAAGGCTGTTAAGATGATTGAGAACGGACAGCTCTACATCATCAAGAATGGTGTTAAATTCAATGCTATTGGTGAGGTTGTAAAATAAGCAAAGAGTACATCCTTTAACAAGAATAGCTCGCAGCAATGCGGGCTATTTTTGTATGGGTAAAAAGTTTACTATTTTTAAGATTATTCAATATAGGTTAGATATAGGACAAACATACGTCAAACATACGATAAACATACGTTCAGGTTTTTGCGGTTTTTTGGGTCAAAAAGTTTACTATTTTTAAGATTCAGACTATTCTGACCTCTACTCCGAGTGCGCGCAGTTTGGATGCCATTCCCGTCGGAATAGCTCGGTCGGTGATGATGCAGCTCAGTTGTTTGGCATCCGCGATGTGGACGTAACTGCGTTTGTTGAACTTGGATGAGTCAAAGACCGCAATTACTTTATCTGCCTGCTGAATCATAAGTTGGTTCAGAAGCGCTTCTTCGAGGTTAGGTGTCGATATACCGTTCTCGAGCGAGAATGAATCAACGCCGAGGAAGAGTTTATATCGGCTGAAATTATTGAGCACCGAGAGTGCGATGGGTCCGACCAAAGAATGGCTGTTGAAGCGCACATTGCCTCCGAGGAGCACTACGTCGAATTGCTTGTATTTGAGCAGTTCGGTAGCGATATTCATCGAATTGGTGATGATATGCAGGTCGTGAAATTTAGCGAGGTTTCTCGCCACTTCGAGAGTCGTGGTACCGGAATCAAGCATGATATAGTCCCCGTCTTTGATCATCTTGGCAGCTTCTTCTCCGATACGCTCTTTCTCACGGACGTTGAACATCCGTTTACGGTCGATGGCGGTGTCTTCATTGGAGTTGGCGACGGGTTTACGCATTGCTCCTCCGCGTGTACGAAGAAGCAGGTGACGGTTTTGCAAAATCGTCAAGTCCTTACGAATGGTAACTTCTGAAATACCCGTTTCGCGGCTTAGATCCGTCACTTGTACTTCACCTTTTTGTTCTAACAGGCGTAAAATCAACGCTCTGCGCTCTTTTGCGGATGATGAATTCATAAAGCTATTTACCATTTAATCATTTACCATTTGATCATTTAGGATTCAAATCGAGTGCAAAATTACAAATAATTTTCGACATATGCAAATAAAAAATGTTTCGATAGTGTTTTTCGAAACATTACGAAACATCAATTATTTATTACAAATTACTGAAATTATGTATATTATGTCTCAGGAAATAAAAAATATGCTTTTAAGCATATTATAATATATTTATTTATTCAAATAAAAGTTGTAATTTTGCAGTCGCAAAATAATGTTAACCCTTTTAGATCATGAAAAAGTCCATTTTTATCCTCGTATTAGCAGCCGCAGCACTTACGGCTTGCACCGTTTCGAAACCTGCAGAGGAATCCGCCTCTCCTGCAGACAACATCCTTTTGAAGGATTTTGCGCCGGTAGTAGTGAATAACATCCCCGTCACCAAAGTAGAGCGCGCTAAGTTCGACATCATCGATATGCACGCTCATGACTATGCTGCTTCGGAGGAAGAGATTGCACAATGGTGCAAAACCATGGACGAAGTGGGCGTACTGAACACCGCCGTCATGCATTGCTCTTGGATTGGTCGTCCGTTTGAGGAGTATGTAGCAGCTTATGCACCGTATAAAGACCATTTCAAATTCTGGTGCTGCTTCGATTATACGGGCATTGACAGTGAGGAGTGGCCTGCTAACGGTATTGCGGCCTTGGAGCGCTGCAAGGAATTAGGCGCAGTGGGTGTAGGTGAGTTGGGCGACAAAGGGGAAGGCGACACGTACGCTCGTCCTGCAGACGGCAAGGATATTCACATCGACGACCCGCGTGTCAAGCCGCTGATTGAGAAAGCGGGTGAGTTGAAAATGCCGATTAGTATTCATATCGCTGAGCCGTACTGGATGTACCTGCCGATGGATGAGACGAACGATGGTCTGGTGAACGCAGTGACGTGGCACGTAGATACCACCAACTGCTACGGATATGATAAGTTGATGGAGACGTTTGAGAACGCTGTTCGTGAGAACCCGGGTACGATTTTCATTGCCTGCCACTACCTGAACATGACGCACGACCTGCCGCGTTTAGGTGCGCTGTTAGACAAGTATCCGAACATGTATTTCGATATTTCTGCCCGCGTGGCTGAGTCGGCACACACGCCTCGTGCTACGAGAGAGTTTTTGATTAAGTATCAGGACCGCGTGCTGTTCGGTACCGACAATGGTATGGATGCAGAGATGTATCAGAATATCTTCCGCGTACTGGAGAGCAATGACGAGCATTTCTATGTTCCCGAGTACGGCTATCATTGGGCACTGAGCGGATTCAATCTGCCGGATGAGGTGCTGAAGAAGATGTATCATGACAATGCAGAGCGGATTTTGACGGAATACCGATAATAGTCGAAAGTCGAAAGAAAAAAGTCTAAAGCTATGAAAAAAGTCTAAAGTTATGAAAAAAGTCTTTTATCTTTTATCTTTGAGCGCAGCGGTCTTTTGTCTAAACGCCTGCGGGCCGAAACAGGACAGCGAGCGGCTGATATGCGCCGAGGCAGATATGCAGTCGTTCCCATATCAGAAGGACGGGCTGTACGTTGTTAAGTATCAGAATATCACGCCGGTAGAGGGAGTGGAAGGACTGGAAGTCATTGAGACCTATTTCGTCAATATAGGTAAGCCGGTGACGGTGAAAGGGTATGAACTGTGCCGCACATCTATTGAACCGCAAGATACCGTTGTATGGTCGCTTCAACCGAGCAGTACGAATGCTCGTCTGGACTGGGTTTTGCCGGTGACAGAGGGTTTTGAGAAAGAGAACTACTTGGGTATGAACAACTCCGATTACGGCGGCGGAATACCGGTAGTGGATTTGTGGCAGAAAGACGGCGGTGTGGCGATTGGTCTGTTTGAGCCGGTGCTGCGTATGATCTCAATGCCGGTGGAGTGGAAGCGGTATGACAACCAAGTGACGATGGCGCTGCACTATAATTTCCCGGAGCCGGTTGAACTGGCGACAGGCGACACACTGCACTGCTTCAAGGCTTTCCGTCTGGCTCATAAAGGCGACTATTTCAATGCGCTGCGGGTGTTCTCGAACTATATGCAGGCGAATGAGGGCGTTGAGATGAAGCCGTCCGAGCCGGAGGCTTTTGAGCCGGTTTGGTGCGCATGGGGTTACGGTCGTCCGTTTAAGATGAATATGGTGTTGGGAACCCTGGACAAAGTGGCTGAGTTGGGATTCAAATGGGTGGATGTAGATGATGGTTATCAGATTGCCGAAGGCGACTGGAACACCAACGAGTATTTCCCCGGCGGCGATGCAGACATGCGTCATATCACGGATGAGATACATAAACGCGGTCTGAAAGCGAAGTTATGGTGGGCACCGCTGGCCGCTGACCCGGACACCAAACTGGTCAAGGAGCATCCGGAGATGCTGCTGCTGACTGACGAGTGGGCGCATGAGTACATCACCTGGTGGGACAGTTGGTATCTGTCGCCTATTAATCCGGCCGTGGATGCTTATACGACCGACTTGCTGCAGATGTTCCTCAACCGTTGGAACTTCGACGGACTGAAGATTGATGGCCAGCACCTGAACTGCTGTCTGCCGGATTATAACGAGAACACGGGTCTCAATAGTGCATGGGAAGCACCGGAGCTGATGCCGAGCTATTTCGGAAAGATTTACGACCAGGCGCGTGCTATCAAACCGGACGCAGTCATTCAAGTTTGTCCGTGCGGGTGCGCAGTCAATTATTTTCTGGTTCCGCAGATCAATCAGGCGGTTGCATCCGACCCTATGTCGTCCTGTCAGGTACGTATGAAACGCAAAGCGTACGCCGCAATGGCTCCCGGTTTGGCGTATTACGGCGACCATATCGAGCTGACGGACGGCGGCAATGATTATGCCACGCAGATTGGTACGGGTTCGGTTATCGGAACCAAGTTCACCTACCCGGAGGACAACCCGGACTGGAGTGAAGGACCGTTCAAACTGACACCGGAGAAAGAGGCGCTGCTTAAGAAATGGATGAAGATATACAA
>Ga0310690_10007818_pt1 | contig 13694 bp, 7 predicted proteins | sample AusTroGonzalo_MG_2_FD_207661 | JGI IMG/M metagenome (GOLD analysis project Ga0310690, IMG submission 207661) | Bovine rumen microbial communities from tropical cattle in Woodstock, Queensland, Australia - Gonzalo_04 (v2) (version 2) | ecosystem: Host-associated > Mammals > Digestive system >... | reverse complement strand
GGCAGACCGTTCGCTGCTGCTTTCCATCACCGTAGGCATAGCCATTGCCCTGTTTGTGTGCAGGGACGATGGTCAGGTATGCGCCAATAATGTAGTCGGGGACCACATCATCTGCAGGCGCCGGCATAGAAAGCGTCCAGTTGGAAACCGCCGTTGCCGGAATGGAAATATTTTCACTGGTGAAATTGCCGTTTACAGTACAGCTGTACTTGTAAACGATGTTATCACCGGAAGTTGTTCCATTGTCGAGGCTCTGCTGGCATCCTGAATTTAACTTCAGAGTACCGCCCTTGGTGAAACTCCCCTCATCATTCACGAAGGTCACAGGGACAATCGTGATATTGAATTTGGGTGAGAATGCATCAGTGGAAACGCCATTGCTGGCGCTTGCAGAAGCCGTCGAATTGGCGCTAGCGGTAGCACCATTGAAGGTGGTTTTCAGGTTCTCAACAGTCGAAACCGTTTTTGAATCATCAACACCAACAACCTTAAAGGTAACGGACTTGATTTCGTCCTTGTAAGGCTGCTCTCCCTCGTACCAGGCTTTGTGGTGATATTCCACACCATTGGAACGCTCGGTACCCACGATTTCATAGTGGTGGACTCTCTTGACTTTCAGGTCACGGGTGTAGGTTGCGCTCAGAGGCAGAGTGGCATCATCGCCGGCGGAAAGAGTGGCAGTGGTGGTGCAAGAGTAAGGATATACCCTATATGCACCTGAGATTGTGCCATTTCCGAGGGGGGGCTGATCGCATTCCTTAGCAATCACGAACGTTGCAGGGATTTCGATTTTCTTTCCATATTTTTCAATGGTTACAACTTCGGTGAAGCTGTAGTTGAAAAGGGGATTGAAACCGAGAGTGCAAGTTGTGTTGTAATCGCCGCTGGCGCTGGTGGCCGTAAGGCCATTGCCGCTGGTGGAGCAATTTGCCACAGAGGACAGAATGAGTTCTCCCTCAGAAGCGGCCTTATAGGTTGCCCATGTGGTCTCCGTAGCAGAATCAAACGGGGTCGTTTCCTTACCCGCTCTCTTCCACACACGGTAGAAATTGACCTTGTGGTCAATTCCCTTGCCATCAGTACGACGGGTGGAAACCACCTCGTAATCTGTGTCGATAATCTCATCAGGAATTTCTCCCTGGTAAGTGTCGGCTACGACCATGTCCTTTTGCTGTTCCTCACCATCGCCGGAGGCTTTGGTGAGAACCTTACCCTTGGTCATCACTGGCACAGTCACCTTAACCTTGCGGCTGTAGCTATCCCCGTTCTCTTCTGCAGGAAGAAATTCGACCTCAGCTTTGCTGAAATCGAACTCCGCCCACCTCATGTCATCAGGACGATATTGATCCTTTTCTTGGACCATCTTCGTAAGGCCTTCAGCGACCTTACTACCGTCTTTGGTGACATTTAGACGAAGCTGACGGGTATAACGCTTCACTGATGCCAGTGAATCAGGAATATCCTCTGTTTTCACTCCACCAACCTGGGTGAAACTGCCTTTAAGGACACCGTCCTTAGGAAGCTCACCATCGGTAAGATTGAATTCGAGGGTGAAGAGCTGATGACGGGTGATGGTCTGAGCGCTCCCTTCGGCGACGCCCCGATTCGTGTTCTGAACCAGATAGGTGTTGTCATTGAACTTGGCTTTGGCCTTGTTCATTGACACCTGCTCAGGCTCATATGTGTAATCCGCAAGGGCCACATCCTGCCCCGGATCATCAGGGATGTTCGCGTTATCACTCCAAGTGATGATGATGGTCTTGGTCTCATTTTCCTTGCTGGTACCCGCGTAACGGACGTTGCAAGTATAAGTGAGCTTATAGTCATACACCACGTTGGAAGTGGTGCTCCTCTGATTGTTCCGTGATTTTTCAAATTTGACGGAACGCTTTGCAGGCTCAGCGTGGGAAAAAACCTCCCCATTGTAACTGAGAGCCTCATAGCTACCATCAAAGTAGAATACATTCTCGTCTGTGATTTTCACCACATCACGGAAAGTACTCGTTGTCACAGAACAAATCTCCCCGGGCACAGTCTCGGAAGTGACTTCTCCCTCCTCGAAAGTGTACGAAACACTCTTGAGGTGATCCTCAGATGCCAAGGTCTTATCTTCTGCTTTGGGGGTCGCAATGATGCGGAACTGTTCCCCAAACACATAAGGAGTGCGAGAGATTTCCTTACCGTTGTCAGTGACAATCACCTCAACGGAAACCTCCTGCGGATTCTCATAGATCCGCATTTCACCTTCCTCAATATTGACCTTATAAGCATCTTTCACTTCCTTGACAGTAGCTACCACGTGGTGCTTCAGGAAATAAGCCACATTCGTGGCTGTCAGCACCTTGGTGGACTCTTCCCCTTTCTTCAGAAAATCATCCGACAGGGTCAGAGTGGCGTCAACATCTGAAGAATAGCGCAACGCGCTATAAACTTCCGGTGTCTGAAGCTTTTCTCCATCAATTTCATAAACAGAAACCGCATCCACATCGCTGTGGGAAGTGCGCTCTGCTGAAATGACAGCCTTGGGCGCCGGGAACTTGAAGTAGACGCTATCGCCTTTTGCAAGATAGACAACCTCGGCAGTGCGGGTAGTGGTCGAATGCTCGACCTTATCAGCCCCATTCGTGGCTGAGAACTTCTGGACGAATCCTGTAGCGTCCTTCAGCCACATACCACCATGGATGTCATTGGCCTCAGAGTGCAGGAGAGAAATACCCTCTTTCTGACCCATCGTGGTCTTCAGAGTGTCTGCTTGTTTCTGGTTCTTATACTGAACCGGAACTCCCACATGGTCGAATGGATCCACCCAAACGGTACGGTATTCCTCAATAATGCCGCTTCTTTCGAAGAGCTTATTGACAATGACGGTGTATTCAATTCCACCGTCGACAAAGCGGTAATGACCGTCTACATCGTAGGCGATGAAACGATCTCCCGGCTTGGGGGCTTTGAGGGGGGCCTCTTCAGTTGCAATTCTGCAACCATTGATTCCGTCCACTTCATCTTTTGTGCACCCAACAAAGGCGCATACGGCGACGGCGATTGCTACAACCGCGGTGGCCAGTTTGTTCATTTTTGCCATATGTGTAAGTAGTTAAATTGTTCAACTTGACGTACTTAGAGACATGAAAAATCTTTTCAAATTTTCATTTAATTGCCATCATAATAGACAAAGATCCCTATCAATACCCTTTTAATGTAGCATATTTTTGACATTGATGCAAGCAAAAAACGCATGAAAATTGAAAAAAATTGTATTTTTGTCAAACAAAACTGTTATCTTTGGTTGTGACCTGAAACTCTCTCCCGTCATCTTTGGGCTTGTCCCGAAGATCCCTACCGTCATCTTTGGGCTTGTCCCGAAGATCTACAATTCTATGGATTCTCGGGATTTGCCTAACGGCAAACCCAAGAATGACAAGAAAAAAAAGCCAAACCCAAGAATGACAAGAAAAAAAAGCCAAACCCAAGAATGACAGTGCCTTTGTCATCTTTGGACTTGTTCCGAAGATCTACAATTCTATGGATTCTCGGGATTTGCCTAACGGCAAACCCAAGAATGACAGTGCCTTTGTCATCTTTGGACTTGTTCCGAAGATCTACAATTCTATGGATTCTCGGGATTTGCTGACGCAAACCCAAGAATGACAAGAAAAAAAAAGCCAAACCCAAGAATGACAAGAAAAAAAAAGATATTTTGAAAACAAAAAATTATTTGTATTTTAACTTTCGGCAAATATATTAGGGAAAGCAAAAAATTTTCAAAGAAAAAAATGTTTGGTTTAAGTGAACAAATATTGGCCGTTTTGGTTTTGGTTTTCAGCTACATTATTTTGTTTAGCGAAAAACTTAACCGTGCCGTCACGGTGCTGATTGGCGCATCCGTGCTGATTTTCAGCGGCATTTTAAGCCAAGAAACAGCCATCATGGCCATCGATTTTAACACACTCGCTTTGTTAATCGGCATGATGGTGATTGTCGGCATTGCCGAAAAATCAGGCATGTTTCAATATTTAGCCGTGGCTTGCGTTAAACTTGTGCGCGCATCTCCGAGAGGGTTGATGATTATGCTTGCCATAATTACTGCCGTTCTATCTGCCCTCTTAGACAACGTTACCACCGTTTTATTGATTGTGCCGATGACTTTTCAAATCACACGAAACTTAAAACTTGCTCCCTACCCTTATCTCATTTTGGAAATTTTTGCTTCAAACATTGGCGGAACAGCAACCCTAATCGGTGATCCGCCAAACATTTTAATCGGCTCTGCTTTAAGACTCTCGTTTTTGGACTTCATAAATGAGCTGGCGCCTGTTGCCATTATCTGCCTTGTTTTGCTCATCTTCGCTTTCGACTTTTTCTATGGTCGCAACCTGAACTCGAAAATTGAAGACCGAAAAGCCTTGCTTACCATTTCACCCAAAGATATGATTACCGACCAACGCCTGCTTTATCAGTCGCTTTTCGTGCTCTTGCTTGTTTTAACAGGCTTTGTGGTGGCAGAATATTTGAATATTCAAAACGGAACAATCGCCCTTTTCGGCGCAGCTTTAATGCTTTGGCTCTACAGCAAAAATGATGAACATATGGTGCGTGACCAAAAAGTTGAAGATGCGTTTTCTCTTGTGGACTGGACAACAATTTTCTTTTTTGCCGGTCTGTTTGCCATTGTTTTTGCCCTGGAAACAACAGGCGTTTTGGAAATTTTAGGTCGCGGACTGATTAACTTAACGGAAAACAGCATTGACAAAGCAACACTTTCCATGCTTTGGATATCAGCCATTGTTTCAACATTTATTGATAACATTCCGTTTGTGGCAACCATGATTCCAACCCTGAAATCAATGGAAGTATCAATGGGCGGAAGAGAAGCCATGATGCCCGTTTGGTGGGCGCTTGCTTTAGGCTCGTGTTTCGGCGGTAACGGAAGCTTAATCGCCGCTTCGGCCAACGTGATTGTTGCCGGTTTGGCTTCAAAAGAAAACGAGCGAATCAGTTTTGCTAAATTTTTGATTTTAGGTCTGCCGGTGATGCTCATTTCAATCATCATCGCAACGATTTATCTTTATTTGAGGCACTTTGTATAGAACCATGACGAACTTTCCGCAAATTTTGAGCTTTTTCACAGATCCTCGGTGGATTGCCGGTATGATTGTGGTGATTTGTTATGTTATTCTGTTTTCAGAAAAGGTGAACCGCGCCGTCACAACATTGATGGCCGCCATGTTCATGATTCTATCCGGCGTTTTAACGCAAAATGAAGCCTTTGCCAGCATCGATTTTAACACAATTTGTTTGCTCGTGGGCATGATGGTGATTGTGAGCATTACCGAGCGCAGTGGGCTTTTCCAGTTTGTTGCCGTATGGAGCGCTCAGAAAGTAAAAGCAAACCCTGTCGGGTTGATGGTGGTTTTAAGCCTGGTAACGGCCGTTTTTTCTGCCTTTTTAGATAATGTGACCACCGTGTTGCTCATTGTGCCGGTCACTTTCCAAATTACAAGAAGGTTGCATATATCTTCTTATCCTTATCTTATTTTGGAAATTTTTGCTTCAAACATCGGCGGAACGGCAACTTTAATCGGTGATCCGCCAAACATTTTAATCGGCTCTGCTTTAAGACTTTCGTTTTTGGATTTCTTATATGAGCTGACACCGATTGTGCTCGCGGTGGTGGCAGTTTTGATTTTGGCCTTTGTGCTGATTTGGAAAAATGATTTGAAAACGGATGAACGCAACCGAGCTGCCGTGATGAGAATGAACGCGAGCGCCCACATTATCGATAAAACCTTGCTTTATAAGTCGCTTTTTGTTTTGGGTTTTGTGATTGTCGGATTTATGCTCGCCGAAGATATCGGCATTGCAAACGGCGTGATTGCGCTTTTCGGTGCAGCAATTCTTTTGGCGCTGTATGCTATTAAAGAAGAGCCTTACAACCGAGATGAAAAAACAGAAGAAATGTTCAATTTGGTTGACTGGACAACGATTTTCTTTTTCATGGGTTTGTTTATGGTGGTCTTCGGGCTTGAAAAAACAGGCGTTTTGGAAATGATCGGGCAAAAATTTTTAGAGCTGACCAAAGGCAGCGTTCAACGGGCAACCTTTATGATTTTAGGCATTTCTGCCTTTGTTTCAAGCGCCATTGATAACATTCCGTTTGTGGCAACCATGATTCCAACCTTAAAATCTATGGAAGCATCCCTTGGCGGAAGAGAAGCCATGATGCCGGTTTGGTGGGCGCTCTCGCTCGGCGCTTGTTTCGGCGGTAACGGAAGTTTAATCGGCGCCTCAGCAAACGTGATTGTGGCAGGGCTCGCAATCCGTGAAGGTCACCCGATTAAATTTTTAGGGTTCTTGCTTTGGTCAATCCCCGTGATGATTGTGTCGGTTTTAATGGCAGGCGCGTATCTCTATTTAAGATTCTTCGCGTTTTAAATAACACTTATTGCTTTTTTAACATACAAAAGAAAAAGCCGTCCGTGTTTGTTGTAAGCGGTGAGAAAGAACAATATTTTGAGCTTTCAAAGGGATATGGCGCGTCAATCTTTTTTGCCCATAAATCTTGATGATTGTCAAAAGAAATGTCATCATGTTTTGAAACAAAACTTTCAACAACATCTTCATTTTCGCTTTTTAAAACAGAACAGGTCATATAAACAATTCGCCCGCCCGATTTGGTGTGATGATAGGCCGTTTCCAAAACATCTGATTGAATTTTTTGCAACTCATTTAAGCGTGAAGGTGTTAATCTGAACTTAGCGTCCGGCGCGCGTCGCCAAGTGCCCGTTCCCGAACAAGGCGCATCAACAACAAAACAATCAAAATCTGAATCTGTCAGCTTTGAAATAAGTTTCAAAATTTTAACGCCAAGCCTTTCAGCGCGCGCTTTAATGGCATCCATGCGGTTAAAATTAACATCATGGCAAAATATAAGCCCGTCGTTTTTAAGTTCAGCCGCCATTGCTAAACTTTTGCCGCCAGCGCCTGCGCAATAATCAATGATTTTCTCATTCGGCTTCGGGCTTATTAAAACCGCTGCAATTTGGCTCGATTCGTCTTGCAAATCAAACAAACCCTCTTTATAGGCCACGCAATTATTGATGTTTATCCGCTCGCTTGAGCGCAAACCATGCGGTGAATAAGGCGTTAAAGAAAAAAACAATCCCTCACCTTTCAGCCGATTTTTAAGCTCCGTTTGCGAAATAAAATTGGCTCTGATATCAACACTTGAAGGATTGTTTAAAGAGCGGATAAGAGGCGGATTATCTATCTTTTCAAAAAGCCATTTTGGGCACTCAAGCTCAACGTTTAGAGGGTAAACATCTTCTTTTTCCTTGACGGATTTCAGCCACTTTTTTTCATCTGCACTCAAAGGGGCGAGCCCGTATTGACCGCCTGTGATCAAATCAAAATCAACATCTTTTAGGTAAAAAAGCAAAACTTTGCGCGGATCATCATTGCCTGCATCAAAGCTTAGGCGCATACGGCGGCGAACAATATCCCACGCGGTATCTAAAATAAAACGGCGATCTTTCGAGCCGATATATCTTCGGGCTTTCATATAATTGTTCATCAAAACATCTGCCGGTGTTTTATCTTGAAAAATCTCGCTTATCAGCTCAAAAACCGCTTGATATCTCGCGCCCTCTTTCATCCTCTTGACCTTTTAAAATTATCGCGATATAAAACTCTCATGAAACTTTTTATAACAGATTTAAAAAAAATAATCAATAGGCAGGCTTTTGTTTGCAAACACTTAAGCGAACTGAACGCTGCGGATTTGGCGCGCTTTGAAAACATCAAAGATGAAGATCGCGCTTTGCAATTTTTAGCCGGAAGGGTTTTGATTTTAGAAAATTTCGGAACAGATTTTCAAACTCTGCCAAACGAAAAAATTATCTCAACAAAAGGATATTTAAGCCTGTCTCACAGTGGCGATTTTGTAGCGCTTGCAACAGATGATGAGCCCGTTGGTGTTGATGTTGAAAAAATAGAACAAACACGCGATTTTCAAAAAATTGCCCAGCGTATGAAATTTGGAAATTGCGCGGATTCGAAAGAATTTTGCACCAAATGGACTGCTTATGAAGCCGATTTTAAATTGGGTAGGGAATTTAAAAATCCCCATCGCCGATTTATTGAGCATGACGGATTTATGATTTGCATTTCATCTTTAAGAGAAAAAGAAATCAACCTCAAAGTTAAAAACCTCCTTTGAAAAGGAGGTTTTATTAGTTTTTATTGATAGACATCAACTTGAGGTTTGATATACGGACTTTTTTCGGGAGATTTAACTTCTTTTTGAGGCTGCACCTTTTGAGCATATTCTTCAAAAGCCTTCGGCACTATTTCAGACATTTTAAGCAAATCAAATTTTACAGCTATATCTTTAGGAGAATCCCATTCCGGATGATATTGATGAAGATCCGTTGCATACTTAAAAAACGCTTCATATACTTTTGCATCTTTTTTATCAGGCTTTAAGAAATTATCGGCTTGTGAAATACGCACCAAATCTAATCGGCAAACAAGAGACTGGTTTTTAGGATCATACATTTGATAACCACGCTCGTTGCGTTCAAAATCTTTTGCTTCAACTCGTATTGTCATGGCCGTCACTCCTTACTTAAAAATAATTCTTTTATTAGTTAAAAATATACCATATTTTTACAGTAAGGTCAAGCAAAAAAGAATATTTAAAGCGATTGATTTTTAAGTATTTTTTTTGCTTCCTGATAATCAAATTTACCGCTTGCAAGCAAAGGCGGATTTTTAAGATAAAAAACGTTTTTCGGAACCCAAAGCGGGCTCAAACCTTTTGCCTTAAAATGCTGTTGTATATCTGCAATACTGGCCGATTCGTTATTGATAACAAGGGCAAGCTGTTCGCCTTTTTTATCATCTTCAAGCGCAACAACGCCCAGAACAGAACCGGCATAAAGCTTTTCCAAAATTTCTTCAATGGCAGAAAGAGAAACCATCTCACCACCGATTTTTGCAAAACGTTTTGCCCTGCCCTCAATTGTGATAAAACCGTCTTGATCTATGCTGACAATATCGCCCGTGTCATACCAACCATCTTTTAAGGGCTGTAAAACAGACGGCTTAGATGGCAAAATATAACCCTTCATCACATTATCACCTTTAACCATCAATCTGCCACCGCGTTCAACACCGTCAACTTTTTCAAGCTTATATTCCATATGCGGCAACAAACGCCCGACTGTTCCTTCTTTGATGTTCATCGGCGTGTTCAAAGCTAAAACAGGCGCAGTTTCGGTGGTGCCGTAACCTTCTAAAATACGTACACCAAACTTTTTCATCCACAAATTCGCCGTCCGTTCTTTTAATTTTTCACCGCCGACAATCGCGTATTTAATATTAAAGAAATCATACGGATGACCCATGCGTCCATAGCCGTAAAAGAAAGTATCCGTGCCGCAAACAATGGTGCTGTTTGTGTCATAAATCAGCTCCGGCACGATTCGATAATGAAGCGGAGACGGATAGAAAAATGCTTTAATACCGGATAAAAGAGGGGCAAGCGTCCCAACCGTTAAACCAAAGCTGTGGAACATCGGCAAAGCATTAAACAAAACATCCGAACTGTTCACGCTCAAAACACTTAAAAATTGCGCACGGTTTGAAAGCAGATTTTGGTGGCTCAAACAAACGGCTTTAGGCAAACCCTCCGAGCCTGAGGTAAACAAAACAACTGCCGTTTCATCAGCCTTATTTTTCGGCTTAAAGCAACAAACAAAATCTAAAAGCCCGCACAATTTTGTTTTAAGAGAAATGGTGTGAGCAAAATCTTCCAAATACACAATTTGAACATCATTTTCTTTTAAGGCTTGCTCCAAATGTTCCAAGCGCCCTTTTTCAATAAACTCCCGAGAAGTGACAACCGTTTGAAGCTTTAAGGTTTTAAGGCACGACACAAATTGCACCAAACCGTGCGAAAAATTAAGCATAACCGGAATTTTATCAACGGCCTCTAAGGCAAAAAAACTAACCACGTTTGCAAGTATGTTCGGCAACATAAGCCCGACATATTTTTCTTTTTTAAAAGCCTCTTGATAAGCCCTTCCCAAAACATACGTTTTTTGAAGAAAAGAAGCATAAGAAAGCGTTTTTCGATTCGTGTCTTCCGCAATTTTATAATGATATCCGTGTTGTTTGGCCGCTTTTAAAAGAGCGCTGAAAATATGCTCATCCGTTTTTGAAGTGGCATAAAGCATTTCGGTCATCAAATCATAAAGTTGCATTGAAACAAAATGACGTTGTTCCCGTCTTGATAAGTTGTCCGGCGCATTCAAATATTTCGGACGTAAAAACGTGAGTTCGATTTTCGGAAACCATCTCGTTTTCATCTTATTTTTCAAATACGAAAACTTACTGAACTGCGCGCCGTTAATTCGAAGCGGCACAACGCGCGCCCCTGTTTTATAGGCAATCATGCCTGCCCCTTCATATATTTTCATCAGCCCGCCTGTAATGGTGATGCGTCCCTCAGGAAAAATCATCACTTTTTGCCCCGCTTTAACCTTGTTAATTAAAGCTCTCATTGACATCGGATTTGTCGGGTTTAACGGCTCAAAATCAACAAAGAGAGAAAACAGCTTCATAAACCATTTTTTGCTCCATTGCGTGTTAATGGCAAAGGAAATATCTTCCGGCACAAATGCCGCGATCAAAAGACCGTCTAAAAGAGAAGTGTGGTTGGCAACAATCAAAACATTTTTGCCCGCTTTACGAACATTTTGCGCCCCCGTTACTTTAACCTTAAAGAACAATTCCAAAACGGCACGTAAAAGAGAACGCCAAAAAGCATTAGGCAAAAGTTTGCATATATAAAAGAACACAACAAGGCTTAAAATCGCAACAGCTAAAAAGAGCTGCGAAATGGTCAACCCAACGGCAAGAAGAATGATTGTTAAAACAGAAATCAAAACCATACCGAGCGCATTTAAAATGTTGTTTCCGCCGATAACACTTGCCAAATAAGCCTTTGGTGCCGTTTTTTGCATCAAGGTATTTAAGGGAACGATGTAGACACCGCCGAAAAACGCCATCAGAAAAATTGAAAGACTGATAGAAATGCAGTGCCGTGCCTTAAAAAAGTTTGCCAGACAAACGGGCTCTGAAGGAGTCGGATAGTTATCCGTCAGATGATAAAGAAGATAAAAACAAAGCCCCATCAAAAGCGTGCTGAGAGGCGTATATGTGGCATGCACAAAACCCTTCATCAAATGTCCGCAAAAAACTGAACCCAACGCCACACCAATTGAAAAAAGAACGAGGAAAAATGTGATGACCGTGTTTGAAACATTTAAAACATTACCCGAAAGCGGATAAATCTGCACCACAACAAAGGCTCCGATCATCCAAAACCAAGTGGCGCCTAAAATGCACATAAAAACAATTTTATTTTGACGTATGATACGAAAAGTATTGATTGTGGCGGCTAAAATGTTTTTCTTAATTTGCGCATTCGGACGTGCAGACGGAGCTTTGGGAATAAAGCAGGATGCAACCAAACCCAACAGCGAAAATAAAATCAGAATATATAAGACACACACAATCGGCAAGATTGTTCCCAAAATAAGACCGAGTAAAATGGCAAGATAAGTTGTTGCCTCAATATAAGCGTTGCCGAGCGGAAGTTCATCTTGCGCCAAATGCTCGGGCAAAAGCGAATATTTAACGGGCCCGAAAAAAGTTGATTGTGTGCCCATAAGAGAAAGCAAAACAACAAGACCTGTTAAGCTTTGCGCATAATAAACAATAAGCGCCAAAACCATAAGCAAAAGCTCTGTAAGCTTTAAAAAGCGTGCAATTTTAGACTTGTCATATTTATCTGCAATTTCTCCGGCTGTTGCCGAAAACAAGAAAAAAGGCAAAATAAAAAGCGCTGCAATCACGTTTGATAAAACAGCCGCCTGTGAGGCCATTTTAACAGTTACCATCAAAAGCAATGCGTTTTTAAACATATTATCATTCAAAGCACCTAAAAACTGCGTCATCATTAAAGGCAAAAAGCGTTTTGATTTTAAGATTGTCTGATACATAAGATGATCCTTTATTCTTTCAAGATAACCCTTTATAGCACAAAAGAAATGAAAACGGCAAGAAAGATTTTATTTATCTTCAGAGCATAAAAAACAACCGCCCTTCGTTTTGAAGAGCGGTCATAAAAAAACAGAATTATTTGAATTTTTTCAGTTTCTCATCTGCGGCAATTTTTGAGATGACATGCTTGATAAAGCGGTCAATCTTCTTACCGTTTGAATAATCAGCCTGGGCATAAATATTAACCCTGCCGTCATCAAACAACTTCTTGGCGCGTGCCTTAGATTTTGAACGATAAGGCTGATAAACAGCCACGGCATAACCACCGAAATTTTTGAGCATTGCCATTGATGGAACATCCGTATCGCCATCACCGAAATAGATGATATGGTCAAAAGGAACCGGACGATCTTCATGTGCCATCACGGCATTAACAGCCCTGTCTTGTGTGTCAAGACAACCCTTGTTGATGCGGAACAAATACTGAGTTTTATCCGTATAGTTCACGATTCGCGCAGGCCACTCCGCCTCACCGTATTCGTTATAAATAAAGGTTGAGGCATAAAGCTTTTTGAAATGCTTCGCAATTTTAGAGCCCTCCACCATTTCCTCCAAGCCGGAAGAAATGATATAGTGCGAAAGGATAATTCCCTTAGAAAGAGCATACGCATTGATGCGTTCAAACCATTCTTCCACACCTTCAAAAAAGGTAATATCTTTTCCGCAATCAACAAAATCTTCACGCTTAAAAGGCATTTTACGCGCCTTTGCTTCCTCTAACATACACTTCATATAACAAAGGTTGCTGTCAGCGTGAAACTTTTCTGCCATTTCATCTGACTTTGCCCAAAAATCTTTTGGTTGTATATTAAGCTTTTTTAAGAAACCATATTCTTGCATATTACCGGCTGCAAGAGTGCCATCAAAATCGTAGCATAAAGCTACCTCTACAAACTTCTTCATAGTTGACACAAATATATTTATTTTGAAAAGGCTTCTATCACACAAGAAACATCTTGTCAAGAAAAGAAAAAATCACCAAATTTTAAGTTTTTATATTGAAACGCAGTAGGTTTATTGTTTAGAATAAAAGATTAATCCATTGATTTTACTTAATAATAATTTCCATTTTTTTTCAAAAAAAAGTAGTTGATTTAAACCATTATTTATGATACATTTAGACAAAATTGTGAACAACTTTTTCAAAAAGGATTTTTAAGCGATGAGAATTTTACCTCAAGTTGTAGATGTTGTAACAGAATCTATTGAAGATACCGAAATTGAAAAACAACTTTACTTTGATGATTCATTTGGTACCAAGCAAGGCAATGTAGTTAAAAGACGTTTTCCCAATGGCGCTAAAGCAAAATATATTTACAACGATGAATATACATGCTTTGCTATAGATTCTGCAATAGGACCTCATGGAGAAAAATTTGAATGGCATAAAAACGGTGCTTTAAAAAGATCTCAGCACCCTAATGGGTTAATTTTTGAATATGATGAACACGAGCATATGATTTACGCTAAATTCACAGATGATGTAGAATGTCGGTGGTATAGAAAGTATCAATCACCTGCCGATAACTACTTACTAAAGTCTCCTAAGTATGATGAGATAGCAGACT
>Ga0310690_10007817_pt1 | contig 13695 bp, 12 predicted proteins | sample AusTroGonzalo_MG_2_FD_207661 | JGI IMG/M metagenome (GOLD analysis project Ga0310690, IMG submission 207661) | Bovine rumen microbial communities from tropical cattle in Woodstock, Queensland, Australia - Gonzalo_04 (v2) (version 2) | ecosystem: Host-associated > Mammals > Digestive system >... | reverse complement strand
ACGCGCCCTTCCGCCGCCGCCCGCGCCAGATCCGGGATCAGCCGGTGCGCCGCCCAGTCGCCGCCGCCGACCACATTGCCCGCGCGGGCGGTCGCCGCCAGCGGAGCACCGGGCGAAGCGAGAAAACTGCGCCGCCACGAGGCGACCGCGATCTCGGCGCACCCCTTGCTGGCGCTGTACGGATCGCCGCCGCCGAGGGGATCCCCCTCGCGGAACGGCACGCCGCTTTCACGGTTTTCGTAGCATTTGTCGCTGGTGACGATCACCGCCGCGCGGCATTCCGGAACGCTCCGGAGCGCGTCGAGCAGGTGGAGCGTACCCATGACGTTGGTTGCGAAGGTCTCCACAGGATTCTCGTAGGAAGGGAGGACCAGCGCCTGCGCCGCAAGATGAAAGACGATCTCGGGCGCGAATTCCCGCACCGCCGCGGCGAGCGCGGCACGGTCGCGGAGGTCGACGAACCGGGTCCCACCCCGGAAGCGGATCAATTCGAAGTGGTTCGGGGAATCCTTGGGCGGCAGGGAGATCCCGAGGAGCTCCGCGCCGAGTTTCTCCAGCCACGCGGCGAGCCAGCTTCCCTTGAAACCGGTATGCCCGGTGACGAGCACCCGGCGCCCGCGGTAAACGTCACCGAAGAGCATCGCCGTCCCCCCATGCGCGGCGCCACGGCGCGGAGCCGGACATCCAGAGGTCGTTGAGCATCTTGTGCTCGCGGGGGGTATCCATGCACTGCCAGAATCCCTCGTGCCGGAAGGCGGCGACTTCGCCCGCGGCGACCGCATCGAGGATCGGACTCTGCTCGAAGAAGCAATCCTTTTCCGGGATGAAGCGGTCGATCGCCTCGCGCCGCAGCACCATGAAGCCGCCGTTCACATATCCGGGACTGCGGGGCGGCTTCTCGCAGAAGCGCGCCACCCGGTCGCCGTCGAAATCGAGCTCGCCGAAGCGCCCCTCTGGATGGACCGCCGTGATGGTGAGGGCGCGCCCGGAACGACGGTGAAACGCGAGCAGTCCGGCGATGTCCACGTCGGAAACTCCGTCGCCGTAGGTCATGAAGAAATCGCGGTCCCCGGGAGCGAGATACCGCGAGGCGAGGCGGATCCGCCCCCCCGTCATCGTATCCAGCCCGGTGTCGGCGAGGGTGATCTGCCAGTCGCTCTCCGCCTCCGAGGGCTTCGTGATGAACTCGGGCACGCCCCCCGGCCGGATCGTGATATCCCCGCGGCGGGCGCGGTAGTTCAGAAAATAGTCGATGAACTCTTCCTTCTTGTAGCCGAGGCAGAGAATGAAGCGCCGCACCCCGTAGGCGGCATAGGACTTCATGATGTGCCAGACGATCGGCTGACCGCCGATCGGGACCAGAGGTTTCGGCAGCAGCTCAGTGACATCGCGCAGCCGCGTGCCGTAACCGCCGCAGAGGATCATCGCAGGAGGCATTTCGGCAGTCATCGTCTTTCCTTCCTTCGCAAATCGGTCCGTTCCGAAATTTCAGGATTAATATAATCTCGCGCGCGGCGCTTGTCAATCGCTCCCGGAGGGCTTTTGACGTGATTTTCGGCGCCGTCGCGAAAATGAAAAAACCGGCGGACGATTTTGCTGAAGGACGGAAAAGAGATCCGGCGGCGCTCCCTTCGAGAGCGCCGCCGTTCCCGCGCGGGGATCCCGCGACCGGTCCCCCCGGGATGCGCGTCTCCCTCGCGCACCCCGGGGACGGACCGGATGAACCGTCTTCCCCCCGATCAGTGATGGAAGGCGGTCGCCTCGCAGGAACTCAGCGGTTCGCTCACCGGATGCTTCTTGAAGTGCGCGATCGCCGCGGCGATGTCTCCGAGCAGCGACGTCAGCAGATCGACCGAGACACCGTGGCGCACGAGGATCCGCTGGACCACGACATCCTCGCAGTTGGGCGGCAGCGAATATGCCGGAACCAGCCAGCCGCGGCTGCGCAGCCGGTCGGCGAGATCATATAAGGAGAAGCCGGTCTTCGCCCCCGCTTTCAGCCGCCAGCATACCCCGGGGACGCATCCGGTGCCGTGCGGCATCACCTCGAAAAGACCGAACTTCTCCAATTCCCTGGCGAAGAACTCCCCCGCCTCGCGGCAGGCGCTCTGGATCTTGGTGTATCCTTCGCGGCCGAGACGCAGGAAGTTGTAGTACTGGGCGATGATCTGACCTCCCGGACGCGAAAAGTTCAACGCGAAGGTCGGCATGTTGCCGCCCAGATAGTTCACGTTGAAGATCAGCTCGGAGGGCAGATCGCACTCCTCGCGCCACAGCACCCAGCCGGCGCCGAGCGGAGCCAGACCGAATTTGTGCCCGGAGGCGTTGATCGACTTCACCCGGGGCAGCTTGAAATCCCAGAGCAGCTCCGGTTCGAGGAAGGGCGCGAGGAATCCCCCCGAGGCGCCGTCCACATGGATCGGGATGTCCCATCCCTTCTCCGCCTGCAGCCGGTCGAGCGCCGCGGCGATCGCCGCGACCGGCTCGAACTGCAAAGTGAAGGTGGTCCCCAGCGTCGCGACGACTCCGATGGTGTTTTCGTCGCAGTGGCGCACCACCGCTTCGGGAGTGGAGCAGTATTGACCGTGCTCCATCGGGATCTCGCGCAGTTCGACATCCCAGTAGCGGGCGAACTTCTGCCAGCAGACCTGGACCGGTCCGGTGACGAGATTCGGACGCTCGGAGGATCTGCCCGCCTTGCGGCACGCCGAACGCCAGCGCCACTTCATCGCCAAAGCGCCGAGCATCGCCGCCTCGCTCGAACCGGTGGTCGAACAGCCGACCGCCTTGCCGCCGGGAGCGTGCCAGAGATCGGCGAGCATGTGAACGCAGCGCATTTCGATCTCGGCGGTCTGCGGATACTCGTCCTTGTCGATCATGTTCTTGCTGATCGACTCCGCCATCAGGCGGCGGATCTGCCGCTCTTCCCACGTCGAACAGAAGGTCGCCAGATTCAGTCGGGCGTTGCCGTCGATCATCAGTTCGTCGTGGACCAGCTGATACACATTGTCCGCATTCTGCTCTTTGGCGGGGAAGCGGTATTTCGCCGCCGCCGATTTCAAGGTGCATGACGCATACACGTCATCTTTCGGCGAATGTTTGCATTTCGGGGTGCAGATGTGAAGAGCCATGGTGATTCCTCCTCCTTTTTTTCGGGGTTGACGTGACGTCCGCGGGGCGACTCCTCCTCTCCCCGCGGCGTGCTTCTCTTCGATTCAGCGGCGCGGCGGGATCGCTTTCCGGCGGCACGCATGGATCACCAGCGGCGCGCCGATGAAGACGATCATCCCGCCCGTGACCAGTCCGACGTAAAGCGCCGGATCCCCCACCGGCAGATTCGCGGGCGGAAAGAATCCCACCACGCAGGCGAAAACCACTCCGGCGAGACCGATCAGCGAAACGCTCCACATGCCGAACGCCCCTCCCGGAACCCGGTAGGGCCGCGGCAGGTCGGGCCGGGTGCGGCGCAGCCGGAGCGCGGCGGCATACATCAGCATATACATCACCAGATACAAGGTGACGGTCATCGCCGACAGCACGAAGAAGGCGACGCTGACGTTCTTCATCACGAAGTAGAGGCAGGCGAGCACGGTGACGATCGCCCCCTGGATCAGGAGCAGCAGCGTCGGAGCGCCGTTCTCATTGGTACGCGCGAGCGCGGGCGGCAGTTCCCCCTCCTCGGCGGTGCTGAGCAGTCCCTTGCTCGGTCCGGTGATCCACGACATCACGCCGCCGATCGCGCCGAAGGCGGTGAGGAAGCCGAGCACCGGGGTGAACCAGTCGAGACGGAAGCGTCTGAGCATCTGGCGGAACGCCTCCATGAGTCCGGAGGTCAGGCTGATCTCGTCGGCGGGGACCACCGCGGCGACCGCGAGCGATCCGACGAGAAAGAGGATCACGATCACGAGCGAGGCGGCGAAGACCGCCCGCGGGAACTGACGGGCGGGATCGGTCAGCGAACGCACATGGACCGCCTGCACTTCAACGCCCGCGAAAAGCAGAATGATCCCCGCGAGAAAGGCGATGCTTCCCAGACCGGAGATGTGCGGGAAGAAGGTCGGATGAAAATGCGCGACGCACTCCCCGGAGGGCGCGCGGAGGAACTCCAGCGGCAGTCCGCGCATCCACCAGAGAAGTCCGAGGGCGATCACGATGACGCCGGGAATGATCGTGCCGAGGATCACGCCGTATTTGGTGATGCGGCCGATCATCGCCGTGCCGCGGAAGGCGAACCAGGTCGCCAGCCAGTAAAACGCGATGATGATGATCCCGCTGTACACCCCGCTCGACGCCAGCTCCGGCGACAGGAATAAATAGGCGAGCGATCCGGCGGCGAAGCCGAGCACCGTCGGATACCAGATCACATTCTGGATCCACTGCAGCCAGATCGCGGTGAATCCCCACGCCGGTCCGAAGGCTTCCTTCACCCATGTATAGACCCCGCCCTTGCGGTCGCTGAACGCGCTGCCCAGTTCCGCCGAAACCAGCGACGCCGGGATCAGAAACATCACCACGGCGAAGAGGATATAAAAGAGCATGCTCAACCCTTCCTTCGCCATCATCGGCAGTCCGCGCAGACTGATGACCGACGCCACGATCATCATGGTCAGCGTGAACGTGCTCAGCTTCGCGTTGTCGCTTTTCATCCTGATTCTCTCCTCCTCGATTGCGGGCTGGCGGGCGCGTTGTTTTTCAGCCCCGCCCGGGACGCCGCCGCGCCCTCCGGCGCGGGGTCCGGTTGACGTTCAGACTCCGAACCCCGAAACGCCTTCCGCTCCTCCCCCCGCATCAATATACGACGTTCCCGCGCCGTCCCAAGCCTCACCGCGCAAAAAATTAATTATTTTATTAATCCGAGGCTTGCGGAGGTCGCCGCTCCCCGCGGCGGCATGGCTCCGAGGGGTCCCGGTCCGGAGACAAAGCGCCGCCGGATGGAGAAGCGGAACAAAAAAAAAGACCGCCGGAAAGCGGTCGTGAAAAATCGTGAGGAAAACGGAAACTTATTTGCCGCCGAGCGTGAAGAGGCTGATCACAGCCCAGATCACCAGCCCGACCAGAGCCAGACCCGCCAGAGCCAGCACCGCGGTGATCACCATGCGGGTGGTCTGATGTTTCTTCTGCTCCTCGGCGGCGAGCGGGTTCAGATTGGTGAGACTCGGAGCGGTCGTGAGGCTGCTGTCGAGACTGCCGAGATCGAGGGTCACGGTCGGCTGGAAGGTGGTGGCGGAGACTTCGCCGTCGCTCTCACCGGCGTCGAAGAGGACTTCCACGCCGCCGAAGAGGATCAGATCGGCGTTTTTCAGCTCCTGCTCGCCCGACAGAAGCACGTTGTTGACCTTGGTGCCGTTGGTGCTGTCGTTGTCGCGCAGGATGTAGACGGACTTCCCGTCGTGGATCGAACGAATGATATCCGCATGGTGACCGCTCAGGGTGGAATCCTTGATGCAGATATCCATACCGTCGCGGCGACCGATGCTCATGGTCTCGCGGTCGATCTCGAAGATCTTGCCGCGCAGTTTTTCGTTCAAAACGGTAAATTTCGGATTGCCCATCGCGTCACCACATACCTGTAATAATTCTCTGCAACTACAATACCATGAAAACAAATATAACACGACAAAATATTTTTGCAAGCGCCTTCCCCGATAATTTTGACAATTTTCACCGAATTCCGCCGCGAGAATCTTCCGGACGCCCCTTGTCGCGGTCAAAAAAACGGCGCCGGGAGATTGCAAATCTCTCCGGAAGAGGTATATTATATGCCCGTCACGACGGCGCGCCGCGGCGGCGCCCTCCGAAACGGGGATTCTGAAACAAATGAAACGCGTTCTCTCGGTACAGGACATCTCCTGCGTGGGAAAGTGCTCCCTCACCGTGGCGCTGCCGATCCTGTCGGTCGCCGGGCTGGAGGCGGCGATCCTTCCCACAGCGGTGCTTTCGACCCATACCGCCTTCGAGGGATTCACCTTCCGCGATCTCACCGACGACATCGGGCCGATCGTCCGCCACTGGATCGACCGGAAGATCGCCTTCGAGGGGATCTACACCGGCTACCTCGGCTCCTTCCGGCAGATCGAGCTCGTCGAAAAGCTCCTCGGCGATCTCGACCGGCCGGGAATGCTCCGCTTCGTCGATCCCGCCATGGCGGACAACGGCAAACTTTATCCCGGCTTCGACCACGCTTTCGCGCGGAGGATGGGGGAACTCTGCGGCAAGGCGGATCTCATCGTTCCCAACCTCACCGAAGCCGCCTTCATGCTCGGCGAGGAATTCGCCGGTTCCGGGTACGACGAGAAATACATCCGGGAGCTTCTCAAACGGCTCTGCGGTCTCGGCACTCCCCGCGCGATGCTGACCGGAGTCTCCCTGGAAAAAGGCCGGTGCGGAGCCGCCGCCTACGACAGCGTCTCCGACACCTATTTCACCTATTTCAGCGAAGAAATCCCGCAGTCCTTCCACGGCACCGGCGACGTCTTCGCCAGCGCGCTCTTCGCGGCGCTGATGCACGGGCAGCCGCTCGACAAGGCGATGCGGACCGCCGTCGAATACACCGTGGAGTCGATCCGCCTCACCGTCGCCCATGCCGACCACAACTGGTACGGCGTCGATTTCGAGAGCGCGATCCCGAAACTCCTCGAACTGCTCGCGGAATGACCCGAAAAAACAGCGGTCCGACACCGGACGGAAGGGAAAAGAGATCCATGGAAGACCGAAGCGATGCAAAGCCCCGGGAAACCCCGGCGGAGCCTCCGCCGGGAATCGCTCCGCAACCGGGAGCGCGCCCGGAAGTCACCGTCATTCTCCCCAATTTCCGCACGCCGGAAATCACCACGATCTGCCTGCGGCTGCTCCGCCGCCACACCGATCCGCGCCGGATCCGGGTGATCGTCGTCGACAACGCCTCCGGCGACGCCTCGGTCGAATACCTGCGCCAAGTCGAATGGATCCGCCTCATCGAACGCGAGGTCCCCGAGGGGGAACCGGGCTACATCATGCACGCGAAGGCGCTCGACCTCGCCTTCGCCGAAGTCGATACCCCCTATGTGATGATCATGCACACCGACACCCTGATCCTCGACGACGGGTGGCTCGATTATCTGCTCGGCGAGATCCGGCGCGACGACTCCATCGCGGGAGTCGGCAGCTGGAAACTGGAGGAGCCCCCCTCCCCGATCGGCCGTTTCTTCAAATCGGCGGAAACGCTGGTGCGGAAACTCCTCCGCCGCCGCCAGAAGAACGACCGCTATCTCCGCAGCCACTGCGCTCTCTACCGCACGGATCTGCTCCGCCGCCACACCGCCGGATTCTTCGACGGGAAATCGGCGGGCAGGTCGCTCCACCACAAGCTGATCGCCGCGGGGTATCGGATGATCTTTCTCGACTCCGAGATTCTCGGCAGATACCTCTGCCACCTCAACCACGCCACGATGATCCTCAACCCGCGCGACGGAGACCGCAAGACCGCGCGGCGGGCGACCCGGCGGAAACTTTCGGAACAGATCCGGCGGGCGGAATTTCTCGACATTCTCAACCATCCGGAACTCGATCGGTATTGACATCATGGAAGAAACGACTTCTCAAGACCCCGAACAACCTCCTCATCGAACTTCGCCGGGAGTTCCCGTCCCGCCCCGGCGGATCGCGTTTGCGATCTTCCGTTACTTCCCCTTCGGCGGACTGCAGTGCGACATGCTCCGCATCGCCGAGGAACTTCTCCGGCGCGGGCACGACCTCACCGTGTTCTGCCGCCACTGGGAGGGAGAACGCCCCGCCGGTCTCAAGGTGAGGGAAATCCGTTCCGGAGGATGCACCAATCACACCCGCGCCGCCCGCTTCGCCGCCGCCTTCCGGCGCGAACTCGCCCGGGAAAAATTCGACATCTCGGTCGCCTTCAACCGGTTCGGCGGAGCGGACTTCTACTTCGCCGCCGACAACCCCTTCTACCTGACCGCGCTCCGCAGCGTCGGCCGCTTCTGGAGCCGCATCCTGCCCCGTTACCGCTCCTTCATCGCCCAGGAACGCGAAGTCTTCTCGCCCGACGCGAAAACGGTGATCCTCGGCATCACCCGCCGCCAGCTCAACGCCTACCGCCACATCTACCATACCCCCGCGAAACGCTGCCGCCTGCTGCCGCCGGGGATCTCCCCCGACCGCCGACGCGGCGAAGACGCGGGAGCGAGGCGCGAGGCCGCCCGCGAAGCGCTCGGCGTACTCCCCGGCGAGACCATGCTGCTCGAAGTCGGCTCCGGGTTCCGGACCAAGGGCGTCGATCGCGCGATCGCCGCGATCGCCGCGCTCCCCGATGAAGTGCGCTCCCGCACCAGACTCTTCGTCGCCGGACGCGGCAAGGAAAAACCCTACCTCAAACTCGCGCGCCGCCTCGGGATCGACGACCGGGTGACACTGCTCGGAGAACGCCGGGATGTCCCCGATCTGCTGCTCGCCGCCGACCTGCTGCTCCACCCCGCCCGCAACGAGGCGGCGGGAGCGGTCCTGCTCGAAGCGATCGCCGCCGGGACCCCGGTGCTCTGCACCTCCAATTGCGGTTTCGTACCCTTCGTCGCGGCGGCCGGTCAGCCGACCCTCCCGCTCCCCTTCCGCCAGCGGGAACTCAACCGTCTGCTGCTGCTCTCGATCGCCGCCCCCGAACGCATCGACGAACTCAAGCGCGAGGCGATCGCCTACGGAGCCGACGCGGATTTCTACCGCCGCCACGAAATCGCCGCGGACATCATCACCGGAGTACGCCAGTGATGAGGGAAACCGTCGAACTGCATCCGCCCTTCTCCGAGGCATGGAGCGAAACGGAGGCTTTCGCCGAGGTCGGCAAACTCTCCGGCGAACTCTTCCGCCGCGTCAGGAGCCGCAGCACCTTCAGGATCGAATTCGCCGGACGCGGATTCTTCGTCAAGCATCACCTCGGCGTCGGCTGGCTCGAGATCCTCAAGAACCTGAGCCAGTTCAAGCTGCCGGTGCTCGGCGCCGAAAACGAACGCCGCGCGATCGCCGCGCTCGAAGCGGCGGGGGTCCCCACGATGACCGTCGCCGCCTTCGGAAGACGCAAACGCCCGCTGGATCCGGCGCGGGAGGAGTCCTTCCTCATCACCGAAGAGATCGCCGACGCGGTCAATCTGGAGGATTTCAGCAAACCGTGGGCGGCCGACCCGCCCGAATTCGCGCTGCGCCTCGCCGTCACCCGCTCGCTCGCCGACTCCGCCTCCGCCATGCACCGAGCGGGAGTCAACCACCGCGACTGCTACCTCTGCCACTATCTGCTGCCCGCCGGAACGCCGCGCGACGCGGCGGCGGTGACGCTGCGGGTGATCGACCTCCACCGCGCCCAGATCCGCGCGGAAGTGCCGCGCCGCTACCATGTGAAGGACCTCGCCGGTCTGATGTTCTCCGCTTTCGACTCCGGATTGACGCGGAACGACGCGCTCCGCTTCCTGCGCCGCTACTGCCGCCGGCCGCTGCGGGAGGAACTCGCCGAACGGCGGTCGTTCTGGCGCGCGGTCGAGGCGGCGGCAAGGCGGCTTTACTTCAAAGAATTCCGGAAGGAGGCTCCGAGGCTCTTCCGAGGCTTGTAAAAGCGCCGGAACGGTGTATATTTAGCGGAGCGACCCGAAAAAAAACAAACTGGTTTCAGCAAGCATTGAGGAATCCGCGGATCATGAGCACGGTAGCAATCGTAATGGGCAGCAAAAGCGATCTTGAAACGATCAAAGGCGCTTTTGACGTGCTGAAGGAATTTCAGGTGGACTTCACCGCAAGGGTGCTTTCGGCGCACCGCACCCCGGTCGAGGCGGCGGAATTCGCCGCCGGAGCCGAGAATGCGGGGATCAAGGTCATCATCTGCGCCGCAGGCATGGCGGCGCATCTCGGCGGCGTGATCGCCGCGCACACCACGCTCCCGGTGATCGGGATCCCGATCCCCTCCGCCCCCTTCGGCGCGGCGGATTCGACGCTGGCGATGCTCCAGATGCCCCCCGGGATCCCCGTCGCGACGGTGACCGCGGGCAAGGCGGGCGGCAAAAACGCCGCGCTGCTCGCCGTCGAAATGCTGGCGCTCGGGGATCCCCGTCTCGCCGCGGCGCTCAAGGATTTCCGCCGCCGCCAGCGGGAGGCGGTTCTGGCAGCCGACCGCGAAGTCCGGCAGCAGGTCGCGGAACTGTAAACCATGGAATACACCGTCTCCGGAATCGTCGGACTGATCGTCCGGCTCTTCTTCCTGCTGACGCCGTTCTGCACGCTGAGTCTTTTTCTCACCTTCGGCGGCGACCTCCCCCCGAAGGAGCAGCACCGTTTCGCGGTCAGGATCTCCGTCGCGATCCTCTGCTGCTGCGCGGTCTTCTATCTTTTCGGCGGCGTGATCTTCAACTTTCTCGGCATCACCCTCGACGCCTTCCGCATCGGAGCCGGTCTGGTGCTGCTGCTGAACGGCATCGATCTCGTGAGGAGCAGCGGCATCCCGCAGGGGAGGAGCTGCGAAGGCGTCGATCCGGGCGACCTCGCGGTCGTGCCGATGGCGATCCCCTACACGGTCGGTCCCGGCACCATCGGCACGCTGCTGCTGATGGGCAGCAACGCGGTCGGCGCCCCGCAGCGCCTCATCGAACTCGGTGCGCTCACGGTCGTCTGCGTTCTGATCTGCATTTTGCTGCTTTTCGCCCGCCGCATCGAACTCATGCTCAAACGCAAGGGTCTGAGCATCCTCGGCAAACTGACCGGGATGTTTCTGGTCGCCCTCGCCGCCCAGATCATCTTCGCGGGCGTCAATGCGATGCTGAAGATCAACTGACGCGGCAAAGATCCCGCGGAGAACGAAAAAAACGAGGTGAGCCGCGATGAAGAAAGAATGCAAAAAACGACTGGCAAGACTCGCCGAACGACGGGAACGCCGGAGCGCCGCCAGATCCTCGGCGCAGGTCCCAGGCGTTCTCAAGATGACCGCCTCCGGTTACGGCTTCGTCGTACCGCGCAAAGGGGAACACTTTCCGAAACCGCTGGAAGACGACACCGAGATCTTCATTCCGCCCCATTTCGACAACGGCGCGATCGACGGCGACGAAGTGCTGGTGGAACTCCTCCCCCCCCGTCCCGGCGACGGCGGCGAACGCCGCGGCCCCTGCGGACGCGTGGTCGAAATCCTCCTCCGCCGCCGCGCCGAATTCGTCGGAGAACTGCTCTCCGGCAACCGGATCCGTCCGCTCAACAACCGTCTTCCCGCCGAGATCCGACTCGCCGGTGCGCGGCGCGGCGCGGTGCGCGGCGACTGGATGAAGCTGCGGCTGCTGGAAGGCAAGGACGGCGTCTGGCGCGCCGCAGCCTCCAAGGTGCTCGGACCGGCGGGGGTGATCGCCTCCGATCTCGACGCGGTGATGTGCGAATACGATCTCCCGCCCCGCTACGGCGCCGCGGACGACGACGCCGCGATGGAACTCTCTCCCCGCGAAATCGACCGCGAAGACCGCACCGAGCTCACGGTCCTCACCGTCGATCCCGCCGACGCCAAGGATTTCGACGACGCGCTCTCGGTCGTCGACGGCGGGACGCCCGGAACCGCCGAGGTCGGGATCCACATCTCCGATGTCGCCGCCTACATCGCGCCCGGCAGCCGCTTCGATCTCGCCGCGGCGCAGCGGGGCTTCAGCTGCTATCTGCCGGGCAGAACGCTGCCGATGCTGCCGCCCGCGCTGACCGCGAAGATCAGCCTCCATACCGGCGTCGATTCCCTCGCTCACTCGGTCTTCGTCACCGTCGACGAGACCACGGGGGAGATCCTCGCCTGCCGCCGCTGCCATACGAAGATCCGCATCGCCCGCCGTCTCGACTACGACGGGGTCCAGAAATTCCTCGACGGAGGCAAGGCGCCGAAGGAATGGAGCCGCGGCGAAGCATCGGCGCTCCGCCGTCTCGCGGCGCTCTCGGCGCTGCTCCGCCGCCGACGCGCGGAACGCGAAAACTTCATCGAACTTCCCCTCCCCGAAGTCCGGGTGCTCTGCGACGAAAAGACCAACCGCATCTCCGGGATCGAATCGCGCCTCTCGCGCCCGGCGGAACAACTGGTCGAGGAATTCATGCTCGCCGCCAACAGCGCGGTCGGCGCGGAAATGCACCGCCGCGGAATCGCGGGGATCTACCGGGTCCATCCGGATCCGGAACCGGAGAAAAGCAGCGAATTCGCCGACGTGATGGAGCAGTCGTTCCGCCTCTTCCCCGGCGACATCGCCGACCGCAAGGGATGCAACCGCTTCATCGCCTCGCTGCCCGACGATCCGCGCCGCAGCGTGATCCTCGGCATGCTGCTGCGGTCGATGGCGCGCGCCGGCTATTCCGCGAAAGGCGATCCGCATTACGCCCTCGGCAAAGTCGATTACTGCCACTTCACGAGTCCGATCCGGCGTTACACCGACCTCACGGTCCACCAGCAGCTGTGGAACTGCGATCGCAAGGTGCGCACCCGCCGCACCGCGACGATGGAACAGATCGCCGCCGCGATGACGGAATGCGAGGAGCGCTGCGACAACGCCTCCAACGCGGCGAACGACCGGCTCAAACTGCGTTACCTCGAGGAACAGCTGGAAAAGGGGACCCTCGAAATGGTCGAAGGGGTCATCGTCAAGGTCATCAATGCCGGACTTCAGGTCGCGGTCGGCGAGCTCGGGATCATCGGATTCGTGCCGGCGGAGCAGCTGCGCGGCTCCTTCAGCCGCGAACGGTACGGACTGCGCGCCGAACACGGCCGACGCGAATATCGGATCGGCGACTACATCTATCTCCGGCTCGCCCGGATCGATTTCAGCCGGAACAGCGCACTTTTCGTGCCCGCGGGGAGGTGACGCACATCATGATACGCGGATCTCTGCTTTCATTCCTTTCCGGCGCCGTGTGCTGCGTGCTGTTTCTCTCCCTCTCCGCCGCGGAAAAGCGGGAGCCGCAGCCCCCTTCCCCCGCGGAGGAGCGTGCCGCGCTCGCCTTCCTCGAAGCGAAGGGCGTCCCCCGTCTCCTCGACCGCAACGTGGAGGAGATGATCCGACAGCAGTGCGCCGCCGCGCCCGAAACGGCGGCGTTCCGCACGGTGCTGGAGCGCGTCTACCGCGAACACTTCGGATTCGCGGCGCTGAAAAAGGATCTCGTGCGCTTCTATCTGGCGAAGTTCTCCGCCGCCGAACTCGAAGAGCTCGCCCGCTTCTACAACTCCCCGGCAGGCAGGCGTCTGGTCGCAGCCGAACTCGAAATGGTCCCGGAGACCGCCCGGCTCATGCTCCGACAGTCGAAAGCCATGCTCCCGAAATTGCAGAAGGAGCTGGAGACCGCGGGACGCGGCAGATGAGGGAAGATGAACAGAGCTTTTGAAATCGGCATCCAGAACTTTCTCGCCGATCTGGTCGGCGTGCGCGGTCTCGCACGGAATACGGTGGAGTCCTACCGTTTCGATCTCATCAACGCGGCGGAGTTCTTTCTGGCGGTCGGACGCAGGAACTGGGCGGAACTGACCCGCGACGATCTCCTCGACTACCTCGACGCCCTGCGCGCCGACGGGATGGAATGCACCACCATCACCCGACATCTGGTTTCGCTCAAGATGCTCTTCCGCTTTCTGACCGCCGAGGAAATCGTGCCGGTCGATATCACTCTGGTGATGGATTCGCCGCGCCTCTGGACCGTTCTGCCGGAGTTTCTCACCGTCAGAAC
>Ga0310690_10007816_pt1 | contig 13696 bp, 7 predicted proteins | sample AusTroGonzalo_MG_2_FD_207661 | JGI IMG/M metagenome (GOLD analysis project Ga0310690, IMG submission 207661) | Bovine rumen microbial communities from tropical cattle in Woodstock, Queensland, Australia - Gonzalo_04 (v2) (version 2) | ecosystem: Host-associated > Mammals > Digestive system >... | reverse complement strand
CGCAGCGGGATTATATAGACCTGATGGAGCTCCAACTCCGCATCAAGGAAGGGATAGAAGAAGCCTTTCCGGGGCGGTACTGGGTTAAGGCGGAAATCTCGTCGTGGAACCCACGCGTGAACGGGCACTGCTATCTCACCCTCTCCCAAAGCCGGGGCGGCAAGCCGGTGGCGGAATCCCGGGCCATGATCTGGAAGTGGAACTTCCCCAGGCTTAAGGCTTTCTTCCAGCAGGAAACGGGGCAGGCGCTGGGTGCCGGCATCACCGTGCTGGTGAAGGTACAGGTGAGCTACAGCGAGCTGTACGGCATCAGCCTGTTCATAGAGGATATAGACCCTGCCTTCACGCTGGGGGAACAGGCCCTGGAGCGCAAACGCGCCATAGAAAAACTGGAGAAAGAGGGGTACATGGAAATGCAGAAGGAGCTCATGCTCCCGGAAATCCCGTACCGCCTGGCTGTGATCACCTCCAAAACCGCCGCCGGATACGGAGACTTCCGCCGGCATCTTCTGGAGAACGAACGCGGGTATGCTTTCCAGCTGGATTTGTATGAGGCCCTTATGCAGGGGGAACAGGCACCTCCGTCCATCATATCGGCCATCCGGGAGGTGTCGGAAAAGCCGTACGACGCTCTCCTTATCCTCCGGGGCGGCGGCAGTGAGCTGGACCTGGCCTGTTTCGACGATTTCAACCTGGCGGTGGCCATTGCCACCTGCCCCGTTCCGGTTGTCACCGCCATCGGCCACGACCGGGATGTGCACATTGCGGATATGGTGGCCAACACCGCCGTCAAAACCCCCACGGCCCTGGCAGACCTGTTCCTGGAAGCCTACGCGGCGCAGGATGCCCGGCTGGACGCCCTGGACAGGCGTATCGGCACCGCCCTCCGTCACCATTATCTGGAGATGGTCAGAAAGGCCGATGCCGCCTTTTCCCGCGTACGGCTGGCCCTCATCCGCCGGCACGGAGCGCTGGAAACCCTCCTGCAAAGGAGCACGGCCCGCATCTCCCGCGGCCTGGGGCTCAAGTGGGCGGAGGTGGCCCGTCTGTCAGACCATGCGGCGCACCGGCTCCGGTTTGCCGCATCGGCCCGGGTGAGCCAGGAAATCTCCGCCGTGGCGCTCCGGGAAGCCCGCATCAAGGCAACGGACCCGCGCAATATCCTGGCCCTTGGGTATGTGCTGGTTACCGGGAAAGACAACAAGGTGCTCAAGACCGTGGAGAACGTGCGCGCCGGAGACCGCATCGGCGTCCGCTTCCAAGACGGCTCCCTCACGGCCAAGGTAGACGAGGTTTACTCGGAAACAATTGACAATAATAAAGTTAATATAGCATGACACCCAAGTTTGATTATGCGAAGGCCATCGCGGAACTCGATGAGATAGCCGCCAAGGTGGAGAATCCGGAAACCCGGCTGGACGATATCGACGCCCTGGTGGGGCGCAGCAAGGAGCTGCTCAAGCAGTGCCGGGAGTACCTCCGTACCGTTAAAGACAAGATTGACTCTTTGGACAAGGAATAGTATGAAAAAGATTTACCAGACCGACCCTTGGCTGATGCCGTTCAAGGACGCCATCGACGCCCGCCACGAAAGGATTTGGCAAACCCGCCGCCACATTGCAGGGGAAGGCACCCTGAAGGATGCCGTAAACAACCACATGTATTACGGACTGCACCGCTGCAAAGACGGCAGCTGGGTGTTCCGGGAGTTCGCTCCCAACGCGTCCAAGATTTTCCTGATCGGAGACTTCAACAACTGGAAGCGTACGGACGGCTATGCCCTGCAGCCGGTGGGGAACGGCAACTGGGAACTCAAACTGCCGGAAATGTTCCTCCGTCACGGCCAGCTGTACAAGCTGTACCTGGAATGGCCGGGCGGCGGGGGAGAGCGGCTGCCCTCCTATGCCACCCGCGTTGTGCAGGACGATGTGACCAAGGTTTTCTCCGCCCAGGTCTGGTCTCCGGAAAAACCCTATCAGTGGAAGCACGGGTTTGCCGGCAAACGCCCGCATCCGTTCATCTACGAGTGCCATATCGGCATGTCCGGGGAAGCGGAAAAAGTGGCCACCTTCGAGGAATTCCGCACCACGGTGCTGCCCAGGGTGCGCAGCCTGGGGTACGACACCATCCAGATCATGGCCCTGCAGGAACATCCGTACTATGGTTCCTTCGGCTATCAGGTGTCCAATTTCTTCGCCCTCAGTTCCCGTTTCGGAACGCCCGAGGAGTTCAAGCGCCTGGTGGACGACGCCCACGGAAAGGGCATCGCGGTGGTGATGGATATCGTCCACAGCCACAGTGTAGACAACGTGCTGGAAGGCCTTTCGGAGTTCGACGGCAGGGAAGACCTCTACTTCCATCATGGAGACGCCGGCCGGCATCCCGCCTGGGGTTCCCGCTGCTTCGACTACGGCAAGGATGAAACCCGCTATTATCTGCTTTCCAACGTAAAATTCTGGATCGAGGAATATCATATAGACGGTTTCCGGTTCGACGGAGTCACCTCCATGCTGTACTGGGACCACGGCCTGGGCAAAGACTTCGGCAACTATTCCCTCTACTTCGACGGAGGCGTGGACGAAGACGCGGTCATCTACCTTTCCCTGGCCACCATGCTGGTCAAGGAAATGAATCCCAACGGTTTCACCATCGCGGAGGATATGTCGGGCATGGCCGGTCTTGCGGCCCCCTTCGAAGCCTTCGGCGTGGGGTTCGATTTCCGCATGAGCATGGGTGTGGCAGACCACTGGATCAAATGGATCAAGGAACGCTCGGACGAGCAGTGGTCCATGGGTGAAATCTGGTGGGAACTCACCAACAAGCGGGCCGACGAAAAGACGGTTTCCTATGCCGAGTGCCACGACCAGGCTCTGGTGGGAGACAAAACCATCATCTTCCGCCTCATGGACAAGGAAATGTACTTTGCCATGCGCACGGACAGCCAGAACGGCATCGTAGACCGTGGCATTGCGCTGCACAAGCTCATCCGCCTGGTAACGGCCGCCACCGCCGGAGACGGATACCTCAACTTCATGGGCAACGAGTTCGGCCATCCGGAGTGGATAGACTTTCCCCGGGAGGGAAACGGCTGGTCCTTCAAGTATGCCCGCCGCCAGTGGTCTCTGGCCGATAATCCGGACCTCCGCTACGGGCTTCTCCGCAATTTCGACGAGGAAATGATTCATCTGTTGAAAGATGAGAAGGTCCTTTATACCCGCCCGGAACTTCTGGTGGCCGATGAAGAGAAGAAAATCTTGATTTTCAAACGGAAAAACTGTATCTTTGCGCTGAATTTCTCGGCCACAGGATCTTTCGCGGACTACGGGTTCTCTGCACCTGCGGGCGAGTATGTGAATGTGCTCGACAGTGACCAGGCCCGGTTCGACGGATTTTCCAGGTTACAGGAAGGGGAGCATCACATTGCTGTGTCCGGGAGATGCCCTAACGGCAATCAGGCATACGACCATACCCTCAAGGTGTATCTGCCTGCCCGTTGCGCCATGGTATTGAAGCAAGTATAAACACATATTTATGGCTTTTTTGAAATTCAACAAGTCTGAACTCGTCAACCTCTCGTATTCTCTTAAGCGGGAGATTATCCTGGCGAACAAGACCGGAGCCTATTGCAACACGTCCATCGTCACTTGCAACACCCGCCGCTACCACGGACTTCTGGCCGTCCCGGTGGAAGCGTTCGAAGGGTTCCGGCATCTGCTGCTGAGTTCCCTGGACGAGAGCCTCACCCTTCGCGGCAAGCGGTTCAATCTGGGAATCCATTGCTACGGAGACATTTACGAACCCCGGGGCCACAAGTACATCGTGGATTTCGATGCCGATCCTGTACCTTGCATCACGTACAAGATCGGCGAAATCGTTTTCCGTAAACGCATCGTCTTAAGTCCGGACGACAACCAGCTGATGATTGGCTACGAACTGGTGAACGCACCGGCCATGGTGAAGCTGGAGCTCAAGCCTTTCCTGGCTTTCCGAAGCGTACACGGCCTCACCGGGGAAAACGACACCGCCCATACGGAGGCAAAGCCCGTGAAGAACGGTGCCGCGTTCAACCTTTATCCGGGTTTCCCGGACCTGAACCTGCAGCTTTCCACCGCATCGGCCCCCTTCAAGGCCAATCCGGTCTGGTACAAGGGCATTACTTATTCCGACGAAATGCGCCGCGGGTACGACTGCCGCGAAGACCTCTTCGTCCCCGGCTCCTTCGAGGTAGAGCTCCACTCCGGAGATTCCATCGTATTCTCCGCCTCTGCCGGTGAACCGGTCAATGCCGCCTCGCTCAAGCGCAAGTTCGCCGCCACCATCCAGAAAATCGGCCCCATCACCTCGTTCCACGACCAGCTGGTGCGCCAGGCAGATTCCCTTATCCGGGAAGACGGCGGCATCAAGCGTATCGTGGCGGGTTACAGCTGGCTGTACACGGGTCTCCTGAGGGAAACCCTCCAGTCCCTGGCCGGTCTCACCCTGTACGGGAAGAACAACCCCAAGGAATTCGAGGAAATCCTGGACAACCTCATCGCCGCCAACCAGGAGCGCCTGTGCCGCCGTACCACCCAGGTGGAGGCTCCGCTTTTCCTGGCGGTCACCCTGCAGGAATACATCGGCTACAGGGGTCATGCCAAGGAAGTGTGGGCCAAGTATGGTCCGGTGCTCAAGTCCATCCTGGAGAGTTATCTCCCGGGTGTGCGCCAGGAGGTTGCCATGCAGCCCAACGGCCTGCTCTGGGCCCAGAAAGACGGCGTCGCCCTCACCTGGATGAACTGCTACCTCAACGGCCGCGCCGTTACGGAACGTGCCGGATATCAGGTGGAAACCAATGCCCTGTGGTATAACGCCATCTGCTTCGCCCTGGACAACGAGAGAAAGACCAGCGCCTTCTACCGGAAATGGGCGCCCATCAAGGATTTGGTGGAACAGAACTTCCAGCCCCTGTTCTGGAATGCGGAAATGGGCTTCCTGGCGGATTATGTAGACGGTGCCGGCCAGCACCTGGAGCTTCGTCCCAACCAGCTCTGGGCCGTTTCGCTGGACTACCGCTGCGTTTCCGACGAGGTAATGAACGAGGTCATGCGGGTAGTCAGTGCAGAGCTCCTCACCCGCCGGGGCATCCGCTCCCTCAGCCCGCGGGATATCCGCTACAAGGGCGTGTACGAGGGTTCGCAGGTGGAACGGGACCTGGCTTACCACAACGGCTGCGCTTTCCCCAGCCTGCTTTCGCAGTACTGCTATGCCTGCTTCAACATGATGGGCAAGAACTTTGTCAAGCGGGCCGAATGGCTCACGGAAGGCTTCTATGAAGACCTCTCCAAGCACGGCGTGGGCGCCTTCTCGGAGCTCTACGACGGAGACCCGCCCCACGAGCCGCACGGAGCCATCTCGTCGGCCATGACCACAGCCGCCCTTCTCAATATCAACTGGATGATTGCAAAACACAGGGAGGATTAAGCTATGAGAGTACTTATGTTCGGCTGGGAGTTCCCTCCCCATATCGCGGGCGGTCTGGGTACGGCCTGCGAGGGCATCGTCAAGGGTCTCGCCTATAACGGCGTGGAAACCCTGTTCGTAATGCCGTCGGCCTCCGGAGACGAAGACCAGAGCGCCACCACCATCATCAATGCCTCCGACGTTGCGGTGGACACCGTGTCCGAGACGGTGGAAGAATACCTGGACAAGGTGAAGTTCATCCACATCGGCTCCAACATGGTTCCCTATGCAGACCCGGAGGAGTTCGGCAAACTGGTGGAAGACGAAAAGAAGCGCCAGGTGAAGGACTTCTCCATCAGCTATGGCCAGAAGTTCAAGTTCTCCGGCAAGTACGGCTCCAACCTCATGGAAGAGGTGGCCCGCTATGCCATGGTGGGCGGCACCATCGCCCTGCAGAAGAAAGACGAATTCGACGTAATCCATGCCCACGACTGGCTCACCTATTATGCCGGCATTGCCGCCAAGGAGCTTACGGGCAAGCCGCTGGTCATCCACGTGCACGCCACGTCCTTCGACCGCGGCAGCGTGGACAATATAGACACCCGCGTGTTTGCCATCGAGCAGAAGGGCATGCAGGTTGCCGACAGGGTAATCACCGTGAGTGACCTCACCCGCAACACGGTTATCAACCGTTACGGGATAGACCCTGCCAAGGTGGTCACCGTGCACAATGCCGTAGACTTCAGCGGCCGGGAAAACCTGGTGGTGGAGCGCGGCGTCCGGGAACCGGTGGTAACCTTCCTGGGCCGTATCACCTACCAGAAAGGTCCGGAGTATTTCATTGAGGCAGCGGCCAAGGTGCTCAAGCGCACCAAGAACGTACGCTTTGTGATGGCCGGCAGCGGAGACATGATGAACCGGTCCATCCGCCATGCGGCCCGCCTGGGCATCAGCGACCGCTTCCACTTCACGGGCTTCCTCCGCGGGGCCGATGTCCAGAAGATGTTCGCCCTTTCGGACGTATACATCATGCCGTCCATCTCGGAGCCTTTCGGCATTTCCCCGCTGGAGGCCATGCGCACCGGCGTTCCGTCCATCATCTCCAAGCAGTCCGGCGCCGCCGAGGTGCTCAAGTACGCCTTCAAGGTAGACTTCTGGGATGTGGACGCCATGGCCGACGACATCTATGCCCTTCTCAGTTATCCGGCCCTGGCAGACTTCTCTGCCAAGATGGGCTACGACGAGGTGAACGCCCTCAAATGGAACGGCGCCACCGCCAAGATGAAGAAAGTTTATGAATCAGTAGTTAAATAATCCGATTATGGCAACCAAGAGCATCTGCCTGTATTTCCAGGTCCATCAACCCACCCGGCTCCGCCTGTACAGATTCTTCGATATCGGCAAGGATTCGCATTACTATGACGACTTTGCCAACCGCACCATCCTGCGCCGCGTGGCACAGAAGTGCTATCTGCCCATGAACCAGCTCATGCTGGACCTCATCCGCCAGAACAAGGGTAAGTTCAAGATTGCCTATTCCATCTCCGGCAGCGCCCTGGAGCAGTTCCAGCGCTTCGCTCCGGAGGTGATAGACAGCTTCCGCGCCCTGGCCCAGACCGGCAAGGTGGAATTCCTGGCCGAAACCTATTTCCATTCGCTTGCTTCTCTCGGCTCCGAATCCGAATTCCGTCACCAGGTAACCAAGCACGCCTCCAAGATAGAGGAGCTGTTCGGCGTAAAGCCCACCGTGTTCCGCAACACGGAGCTCATCTATTCCAACGGCATCGGAGAGATGGTGTACGACATGGGCTATAAGACCATGCTCACGGAAGGCGCCCGCCACATCATGGGCTGGAAGAGCCCCAATTACGTGTATTCCGGGGAAACGCAGCCCAAGCTGAAGCTCCTGCTCCGCAATTACAACCTGTCCGACGACATTGCCTTCCGGTTCTCCAACAAGAGCTGGGAAATGTGGCCGCTCACGGCGGAAAAGTACGTGAACTGGATGAAGGAAAGCGCTAAGAACGACGAGATTATCAACCTGTTCATGGACTACGAAACCTTCGGGGAGCACCAGAGCGCAGAAAGCGGCATCTTCGATTTCATGCGGGCCCTCCCGGCGGCTGTCCTTGCAGACGGAACCTTCTCATTCGTAACCCCTTCCGAGGCTGTGAAGAAGCACAAACCCGTGTCGGACCTCCCCGTGGAAGACCCTATCTCCTGGGCCGACGAAGAGCGTGACATCACCGCCTGGCTGGGCAACGAGCTCCAGAGCGAGGCCTTCAAGAAGGTATACGCCATGACGGAGAAGCTCTCCATCGTGAACGACGCGGAACTGTGGGAAGACTTCGGCCACCTGCAGGAGAGCGACCATTTCTACTACATGTGCACCAAGTTCTTCTCCGACGGGGAAGTGCACAAGTACTTCAACCCGTACGATACCCCTTACGAGGCCTTCATCAACTATATGAACGTGATTTCCGATTTCCAGATCCGTCTGGACGAAAAGCGCGCTGCGCTGGACGTGAAGGCCACGGCCGTTGAAGAACTGAAGGTGAGTCCGGCCAAGCCTGTCCGGAAGAAGGCTGTGAAGAAGAAATAAGTAAATGGCAAAGAAAAAGTTACTGAGTCCGGACTATCTGTTCGAAGTCAGTTGGGAAGTTTGTAACAAGGTTGGGGGCATTTATACGGTGATTGCCACCAAGGCCCTCCATCTTCAGTCCCAGTTGGGGCGCCGTCATATTTTTGTGGGGCCGGATGTGTGGATGCACCGTTCCGGCAACCCGGATTTCCTGGAAGACCCCATGCTGTACCGCTCCTGGAAGGCCCAGGCCCTTTCTGAAGGGCTGGTGTTCCGGGTGGGCCGGTGGAACATTCCCGGCAAGCCGCTTGCCATCCTGGTGGATTACAAGCACTTCCTCCCCAAGGCCGATGACATCCTCACGGACCTGTGGAAGGATTTCGGGGTAGATTCCATCTCCGGCAACTGGGACTATAAGGAATCGGCCGTATTCGGCGTCATGGCGGGCCGGGTGATTGAAAGCTTCTGGAACTACAACCTCAAGGGCGGCGAAAAGGTGCTGGCCCAGTTCCACGAATGGCAGACGGGCGCCGGTGTCCTGGAAATCAAGCGTTCCGGCATTCCGGTGGCTACGGCCTTTACCACCCACGCCACCATGATGGGCCGATGCCTGGCCGGGAACAACCTTCCCCTGTACAACAATATTTCCCAGTACAACGGGGACGAAATGGCCAGCCGCTTCAATGTGAAGGCCATTTACTCCCTGGAGAAGACCAGCGCGCAGAATGCGGATGTCTTCACCACGGTGAGTGAGATTACCGCCAAGGAATGCGCCCAGTTCCTGGGCCGTCCCGTGGATGTGGTTACCCCCAACGGTTTCGAGAACAGTTTCACGCCCGCTTCCGACCAGGAGTACATTGCCCTTCACGACAAGGCCCGGGACCGCCTGGTAGAGGTGGCTACGGCCATGAGCGCGGAGGAAGTGCCCTCCAACGCCATTTTTATCGGCATCGGCGGACGGTACGAATACCGGAACAAGGGAATTGACGTTTTTATCGACGCCCTGGACCGTCTCAACAAATCCAATTTTGAGGGACGCAGCATCCAGGCGTTCATCATGATTCCTTCCGGCCATCATGGTCCGGACAAGGACATTGTGGCCAAGCTCTCCGGACAGGGAAATCCGCAGTACCGCAGCCAGACTTCGCATTACCTGATGAATGCGGAGTACGATGCCATTACGCGCCGTCTCCGGGAAATCGGCCTTACCAACTCGATAGGGGACAAGGTGAAGGTGTATTTCATCCCTTCATACCTGAATGGGGACGACGGCGTTTTCAACCTGCCGTATTACGACCTTCTCTGCGGCCTGGACCTGGCCCTGTTCCCTTCGTATTACGAACCGTGGGGGTACACGCCTTTGGAGGCCCTGGCTTTCCGCGTACCCACCCTTACCACCACCCTGGCCGGTTTCGGCATGTGGGTGCGTTCCCATTACAAGGGAGACCATCCCGGCATTACGGTGCTGGACCGGGACGACGAGAATTACCAGGAGGTGGTGGACGGCGTAGTGGACCGTGTCCGCGAGATTGCCGGCCTGGATCTGGAGGTACGCAACCAGTACCGGGAAAACGCCCGGGAGGTTGCCCAGATTGCCCTTTGGGAAAACCAGATTGTATATTATCAGGAGGCCTATTCCCTGGCCCTGTCCAAGGTGCAGGACCATCCGGACTCCTACAAATCCAATAAGAAGACTATGCAATATTTTAAAGCAGACGTTACCAACCCCAGCTGGCGGAGCATTATGGTAACCCGCCATCTTCCGGACAAGCTCTCCCGTCTGGAGAAGCTTTCCAAGAACCTGTGGTGGTGTTGGAACGAGAGTGCAAAAGACCTCTTCAAAGCCATCGACCCTGATGTCTGGCACAAGAGCGGCCATAACCCGCTGGTTGTTCTGGATACCGTGAGTATCAAGCGTTTCCAGCAGCTTTCCGAAGACCAGGCTTTCCTGGCCCAAATGAAGGCGGTCATGGACGAATTCGATACCTATATGGCAGCCAAGGCCAAGCGAACAGACCCTTCCATCGCCTATTTCTGCATGGAATACGGGCTGGATACCTCCCTTAAGATTTATTCCGGCGGCCTGGGTATCCTGGCCGGCGACTACCTGAAGGAAACTTCGGACATGAATGTGAACCTGGTGGCCGTGGGCCTGCTGTACCGCTACGGGTACTTCAATCAGGTTATCTCCGGACAGGGATATCAGGTGGCCGGTTACGACGCACAGGATTTCACCAAGATTCCGGCCGTTCCGGTGCTGGACAAGGACGGCAACTGGGTCACCACTTCGGTGGCGTTCCCGGGCCGGAGCATCACCGCCCGCCTGTGGAAGGTGGAGGTGGGCCGCACGGACCTGTATCTGATGGATGCGGACTATGAGGCCAACACCCCCGAAGACCGGGAGGTTACCTATCACCTGTATGGCGGCAGCTGGGAAAACCGCCTCAAGCAGGAACTCCTGCTGGGTGTGGGCGGTATCCGCGCCCTCCGCAAGCTGGGTATAGACCCGCAGGTGTATCACTGCAACGAGGGCCATGCCGCGTTTATCGGCATGGAGCGGCTCCGCGAATACATCGAAAAAGACAATCTGGACTTTTCAGAAGCCCTGGAGGTGGTTCGGGCCAGTTCCCTGTTCACCACCCATACGCCGGTTCCCGCGGGGCACGACGCCTTCGAGGAAGGCATGCTCCGCCAGTATATCGGCCATTATCCCCAGCGCCTGAAAGTGGACTGGGAAACCCTTATGTCGCTGGGTAAGGACAATCCGCTGGATACCCATGAGAAGTTCTCCATGAGTAACCTGGCCGCCAACATCTCCCAGAACGTGAACGGCGTTTCCATGCTGCACGGAAAGGTCTCCCAGGACATTTTCGCCCATATGTATCCTGGTTACCTGCCGGAGGAACTCTTCGTGAGCTACGTTACCAACGGTGTCCATTATCCCACCTGGTGCGCTCCGGAATGGAAGCCGGTCCATGCCAAGGTATTCGGCCCTGCCTTTGCCACGCACCATTACGACAAGTCCTGCTTCGACGGCATCTACGGCGTGTCGGATGCGGAGGTCTGGAAGGTCAAGAAGGTCTTGAAGGAGAAACTCATTTCCTTTATCCGCGAACGCCTTCAGGAAAAGACCATTTCCAACCACTACAGCCCTTCGGAGCTGGTAACCATCATGGAAACGCTCCGGGACGATGTCCTTACCATCGGCTTTGCCCGCCGTTTTGCCACCTACAAGCGCGCCACGCTGCTGTTCCGGGACCTGGACCGTCTGGACAAGATTGTGAACAATCCGGCCCAGCCCGTACAGATTCTCTTCGCCGGCAAGGCCCATCCGGCCGACAAGGCGGGGCAGGACCTCATCAAGCAGATTGTGGATATTTCCAAGGATCCGAGATTCATCGGCAAGATTGTGTTCGTGCCCGGATACGACATAACGCTGGCCAAGCGGATGGTGCAGGGCGTGGATGTGTGGATGAACAATCCCACCCGTCCGCTGGAAGCTTCCGGTACGTCCGGAGAAAAGGCCGCCATGAACGGAACCATGCACTTCTCCGTGCTGGACGGCTGGTGGGTGGAAGGCTATAAGGAAGGCGCCGGCTGGGCCCTGCCCATCGAGCAGGCCTACGAGGACAACAACTTCCAGAACGAGCTGGACGCCGCCACCATCTACCAGATTCTGGAGAACGATATCGCTCCGGCCTACTATAATGTAGACCGAACCACCGGCAGAAGCTCCGAATGGATTGGTTACATCAAGAACACCATTGCCAAAGTGGCCTGCAACTTCACCACCAACCGGATGCTCACGGATTATATGAACCAGTATTACATCCCGCAGGCCAAGGGGGCCGAGGCCGTAAAGGCTAAAGACTTCAAGCAGGCCCGCGAACTGGCTGCCTGGAAAACGCGGGTGCGCCGGGAGTGGGAGAATGTCCGCCTGCTGTCCCGCACAGAGCCGGAAACCACCTACGACCTCACCCTGGCCACTCCTTTCCATTCCGAGATGGAGCTCCAGATGGGCTCCCTCACTCCGGAGGAGGTTGGACTGGAGGTGGTCTTCGCCCAGGCCGATACCCGTGGAAAGCTGCACATTGTGGACGTGCAGGAGTGCCAGGTGGTCTCCTTCAAGGACGGCGTTGCCCGCTACGAGGTAAACGTTCTTCCGGAAAAGACCGGTGCCTACCAGGTGGGAGGCCGTGTGTTCGCCAAGAACCCGCTCCTGCCGCACCGCCAGAGCTTTGAGTGCGTAAAGTGGCTGTAGTAACCACAGGATTTTTCGACGGTGTCCATCTGGGGCACCGACATGTCTTGGAGACAGTGGTCTCCTCTGCCCGGGAGAGGGGAGAGGAGGCCGTTGTTGTAACATTCTGGCCGCATCCGCGCACGGTGCTGCAACAGGATGCCCGGGATTTCAGGCTGCTCACTACGCTGGAAGAGAAGAAGGCGCTGCTGTTGGCCGCCGGGGCAGACCGCGTGGAGGTGCTGCCCTTCACCCGGGAATTCGCCGCCCTCAAGGCCGATGAATACCTTTCTTTGCTTCGTGAGCGCTTCGGAGCCACGCTGGTAGTCATGGGTTATGACAATAGAATTGGCAACGACAGGAAGACAGCTGGGGAGATATCTCCCCAGCCTGAACTTTTGATTGTCAGCGAGTTGCATCGTGAGGCGGAAACCCCGTCCTGTCATTCTGAGAGAAGCGAAGAATCCCATCTTTCATCTACTTCCATCCGCCGTGCACTGGTGGAGGGGAGAGTGGAGGAGGCCAATGGGATGCTGGGGTACCGGTATGGGTTGTATGGCGTGGTGGTGGCGGGGAACCGGATGGGGAGAACCATCGGTTTTCCTACGGCCAACATGCAGCTCTACGAGCCGCTGAAGCTGGTACCGGCCAACGGGGTGTATGCGGTTGATGTAGAAGTGCTCGGGCGGCAGTACAGGGGCATGTGCAATATCGGCATAAGGCCCACGGTGGGCGGGAAAACCCGCACCATTGAAACGCATATCCTGGACTTTGACGAAGACATCTACGGCCTTCCCCTGCAGCTCCGTTTCCTCCGGCGCATCCGTGACGAGCGCCGCTTCCCCTCCCTGGAAGCCCTCCGGGTGCAGCTCCTCCTGGACCGTGAAGCCTGTCGTGAATGATTATAACGCTGCATATGGAGAAGTTCGTATCTACCCTCAATGATATTGTCTGGAATCCCGGACTGGTGGTGCTTCTGCTGCTGGCAGGGCTGTATTTTTCAGTTCGGACGCGTCTGGTGCAGGTGAGGCGGTTCCGGCTCATGCTCCGGTCGCTTTTCGGCAAGAAAAAGAAGGACGGAAACGGCATTTCTTCGTTTGAGGCGTTCTGCATTGCCCTTTCGGGGCGGGTGGGCACCGGCAACATCGTGGGTGTGGCAACGGCTATCGCTTTTGGCGGGCCGGGTGCCGTGTTCTGGATGTGGGTTGTGGCGTTTTTCGGCGCATCCACTGCTTTTGTGGAATCTACGCTGTCTCAGATCTACAAGTTCCCGCATGCTACCGGATACCGCGGCGGTCCGTTCAGTTTCATTGAAAAGGGCCTTGGAAAGCGCTGGATGGGTGTTGTCTTTGCAGCCATTACGCTCCTGAGCTGCGGTTTGTTCCTGCCAACGGTCCAGTCCAACGGGGCGTCTATGGCCATGCAGAATGCCTTTC
>Ga0310690_10007815_pt1 | contig 13696 bp, 15 predicted proteins | sample AusTroGonzalo_MG_2_FD_207661 | JGI IMG/M metagenome (GOLD analysis project Ga0310690, IMG submission 207661) | Bovine rumen microbial communities from tropical cattle in Woodstock, Queensland, Australia - Gonzalo_04 (v2) (version 2) | ecosystem: Host-associated > Mammals > Digestive system >... | reverse complement strand
TTTACCCCCTATGGGTTTTTTCTCCCCAAAAAGATGAGGAAAAGATTTGGCAGTTACGGATTATTTTCCTACCTTTGCGCTTAGTATGACTTACAAAGAGTTTTGGAAACCGCTGACGCAGTTTTACAATGCAGGCGAGGCAAAATCCGTGACAAGGCTTGTGGCGGAGGTGCGGTGTGGCCTCACGCCGGCTGACCTGTTGGTGGGACGGGAGATGACAGACGTCGATGACATCCAGAAAAGGCTACTGGCAGGCGAGCCCGTGCAGTATGTATTGGGCGAAGCAGAGTTCGGGCCACGAAGATTCATGGTGACTCCCAGCGTGCTCATCCCGAGACCCGAGACCTACGAGCTGTGCCAGTGGTGCCTCTCCCCTACCCCCTCTGAATGGAAAGGGAACATTCTCGACATCGGGACAGGCAGCGGCTGCATTGCCTGTACGCTGGCGGCAGCACTTCCACAGGCAAGCGTGACAGCATGGGACATCTCAGAGAAGGCCCTTGAAGTGGCTCGTAAGAATGCCAAACGTACCCATGTTCACGTGTCGTTTGAGCAAGTGGATGTACTTTCCGCTCCACTCCCTCATAGGGAGGAACCGGAGGCGGGTTTTGACATCATCGTCAGCAATCCCCCTTATGTCTGTAAGGAAGAGAAGGAGCAGATGGAGCCTCATGTGCTGGAGCATGAGCCTCACGAGGCCCTCTTCGTGCCCGATGATGACCCGCTGTTGTTCTACCGCCACATCGGCAATTATGCGAAGACAGCCCTGTACGAAGGCGGGAAGCTCTATTTTGAAATCAACCCACGCTTCTGTAAGGATACAGAACGACTGCTTTCAGGACTGGGCTTCCACGATATTCAAGTCAGAAAAGACCAATTCGGAAAAGAAAGATTCATCAGCGCATGCAGATAAAGAAGGAAATGACAGGCCAGCAGGCCTATAGCAGACTGACGGCCCTCTGTGCCCGTAGCGAGCACTGCCAGCAGGAGATGCTGGAGAAGATGCGGCAATGGGGCGTCAGCGAAGAAGAGCAGGCCGAGGTGATGGCCAGGTTGATCAGCGAGCGATATATCGATGACGAGCGCTATGCCCGTGCCTTCGTCAATGACAAGATACGCTACAACAAGTGGGGGCGTCGCAAGGTGGAACAGGCCCTGTGGCAGAAGCACATCGACAAAGACATCGCCAACCGTGTGCTCAACGAGATTGACGACGAAGAATACCTCAGCATCTTGAAGCCACTACTCAAGCAGAAACGGCGCAGCATCAAGGCCGACGACAATAGGCAGGAGAGAATCAAGCTCGTGAAGTTCGCCCTCTCACGTGGCTTTACGATGGACATCATCAGGCAATGTATCGACGTGGAAGATGAGGACGAGTATCTGGACTAAGCTGTTAGACCTCATCTCGCCCCGCATCTGTGCCATCTGTGGCGAGCGGCTGTCGGTGAACGAGCAGGTACTGTGTGCTACGTGCCACATGCACCTTCCTATGACACACTACGAACAGTTGCCGCTCGATAATCCCCTCTGCCGCCTTTTCTGGGGACAATTCCCCATAGAACGTGCTGCAGCCCTCTTCTTCTACGAGCCGCAGTCGCCCTCCAGCAAGATGATCTACGACATGAAATATCGCTCCATGCCCGAGATTGGCGAAGGCTTAGGCAAGATTACTGCCCGCCAGTTTGCCGAAGCAGGATTCTTCGAGGGCATCGATGCCTTGGTGCCTATGCCTATCACTCGCCGCCGACAGTGGCAACGTGGTTACAATCAGAGCATGGAGATAGCCCGAGGCATGAAGGCTGTCACTGGTCTTCCTATATATAACAAGGTGGTGCGACGCATACATTTCCATGAAAGTCAGACTGCCCAGCATGCGTGGGAACGCCTGCGCAATGTCGATGATGCCTTCCTACTTTCCGACCCTGACCGCATTGCCGGCAAGCACATCCTACTCATCGACGACATCATCACCACAGGTGCCACCGTCATTGCCTGCGGAAAGGAACTGGCTAAGGCTCCCGATGTCCGCATCAGCATCCTCTCCCTCGGACTCACCAAGTCGTAAACAGGAAGAAAAAACGGGAACGTCTCAAATTTTTGATAATTTCTGGTAATTTCTTTCTATTATTTCGTACCTTTGCACCCAAATTTCATTCATCATGGATACAATCAAGAAGATTTTTGCACAGAAATTGCTTGAGGTGAAAGCCGTCAAGCTGCAACCACAGGAGCCCTTCACATGGGCCAGCGGCTGGAAGTCGCCCATCTATACCGATAACCGCAAGACGCTTAGTTTCCCACGCTTACGCTCGTTTGTGAAGTTGGAGCTCTGCCACCTCATACAGGAGAACTTCCCCGAGGCCGAGGCTGTGGCTGGCGTAGCCACAGGAGCCATCGCCCAGGGCGCCCTGGTAGCTGAAGAACTGGGGCTGCCTTTCAGCTATGTACGTCCGAAACCGAAAGACCACGGCATGGGCAACCAGATAGAAGGTGAGATAGAGAAAGGCGCCAAGGTCGTCGTTGTAGAAGACCTCATCAGCACCGGCGGCTCCTCGCTGAAAGCCGTACAGGCCCTGCGCGACTATGGTGTAGAGGTGGTGGGCATGGTGGCCTCGTTCACCTATGGCTTCCCCGTGGCAGAAGAGGCATTCCGCGAGGCTGGCGTGAAACTGCTCACCCTGAGCGACTACGAGCACGTCGTGGCTGAAGCTGCCAAGACGGGCTATATCAAGGACGAAGACCAGCCCGTACTAGCCGAATGGCGCAAAGACCCCGCCAACTGGAACGTCTAAAAAAATCGTCTAACCGTCAATAATTCGTCTAACCGTCATATGAGCAAGTTTGAAAGCAGCATCAAAACCATCCCCTACCCTCAGGAGAATGTCTATCGCAATATCAGCGACCTGAATAATCTGGCTCGCATCCGCGACCGTGTGCCCAACGAGAAAATACAGGAATTCACCTTCGACCGCGATACCGTTTCGGTAGCAGTTCCCCCTGTAGGCACCATCAGCCTGCGCATCATCGAACGTGAGGAGCCGAAGTGCATCAAGTTCGAGACGGCACAGAGCCCCATGCCCTTCAACCTCTGGATTCAGATTCTGCCCATCGATGAGAAGACCTCGAAGATGAAGGTCACGGTGAAGGCCGACATCCCCCTGGTGCTGAAAGCCATGGTTGCCGGTCCTCTACAGGACGGCGTGGATAAGGTAGCCGATGCATTGGCACAAATACCCTACGAATTATGAAATTGTGGGAAAAAGACTTTGAAATCAACAGCGAGATAGAGCGCTTCACCGTAGGCCGCGACCGCGAAATGGACCTCTATCTGGCTCCCTACGACGTGCTGGGCTCCATGGCTCATATCATCATGTTGCAAAGCATTGGTCTCTTAGGCAATGAAGAGCTGCCCGTGCTCTTGAAAGAGCTGCGTACCATCTACGAGCAGTGCCAGAAAGGCGAGTTCACTATCGAGGAAGGCATTGAGGATGTGCACTCACAGGTGGAACTGATGCTGACAAGGAAGCTCGGCGACATGGGCAAGAAAATCCACTCGGGCCGCTCACGCAACGATCAGGTGCTGCTTGACCTGAAGCTTTTCACCCGCCATCAGCTGCAACTGGTAGCCGAGGCAGTGAAAGACCTTTTCGAGCAGCTCATCCAGAAGAGCAACCAGTATAAAGACGTGCTCATGCCTGGTTATACCCACCTGCAGGTGGCCATGCCCTCAAGCTTCGGCCTGTGGTTCGGAGCCTATGCCGAGAGCCTCTGCGACGACATGCTCTTCCTGCAGGCCGCCTACCGCATGACCAACCGCAACCCTCTCGGTTCGGCTGCCGGCTATGGCTCGTCGTTCCCCCTGAACCGGCAGATGACCACCGACCTGCTGGGCTTCGACACAATGGACTATAACGTGGTGTATGCCCAGATGGGGCGCGGCAAGACTGAACGCAATGTCGCCTTCGCCCTCGCCACCATCGCCAGCACGATGGCAAAGCTGGCCTTCGACGCCTGCTTGTTCAACTCGCAGAACTTCGGCTTTGTAAAACTGCCCAAGGAGTGCACCACAGGCTCAAGCATCATGCCCCACAAGAAGAATCCTGACGTCTTCGAACTCATCCGTGCCAAGAGCAACAAACTGCAGGCCCTGCCTCAGCAGGTGACGCTCATCATGAACAACCTGCCCTGCGGCTACTTCCGCGACCTGCAAATCATCAAAGAGGTATTCCTGCCAGCCTTCGACGAGCTGCTCGACTGCCTCCGCATGACAGCCTATATCATCAATCGCATCGAGGTGAACACCCACATCCTCGACGATTCCCGCTACGACCCCATGTTCTCTGTAGAAGAGGTGAACCGCCTGGCAGCCGAGGGAATGCCCTTCCGCGATGCCTATAAGAAGGTGGGGCTCGACATCGAGGCTGGGAAGTTTGTCCCCAACAAGGACATCCACCACACCCACGAGGGCTCCATCGGCAACCTCTGCAACGACCGCATCGAGGCACTCATGGGCGAGACCTTCCGTCAGTTCGGCTTTGAACAAGTAGCTGAAGCTGAAAAGAAATTACTCAATGTATAAATATTTAGTTGCCTTTTTATTCTGCATGTTGTCAGCCTGCGAAACTGACAACATGTATAGTAATGCCTACTGCCGCTTCTCCTTCAACACTACACTCTATCCCTCCTCGGCGCTCACACGTGCCGTAGGCAGCACAGGGGGAGACTTCTGTATCGTCAAAGCTACTTACAAGAACGGTGTACCCCACCTGCTGCTCACACCCAACCGCGGCACCTACGCCGCTACCGACCTCGACCTCACCATGAACACTGCCATCACTGGCGAGCGCATCAGCTATAGTTCCATGGGCTACCGTCAAGGTCTCATCATCGGCCGCTCGCTTTATGGAGCCCTGCGCTGCTACGACCTCATGTGTCCCAACTGCGACAACAACTACGAGCTGCACTGGAACGACCAACAGCCCTTGGAACTTATCTGCCAGAAATGCCACAGAGTCTATAACATTGACGGCGACTATGGCTATGTGAAAACTGGCGACAAGGGGCAGGCCCTTACCCTCTATCGCCGCGTCAGCTACACTCCCGACAATGGGCTCCTCATTGTCAGCAACCCATAACACTCTAAAGGCATGAAGAAAACCAGGCTATTGTTCGTGTGCCACGGTAATATATGTCGCAGCCCGATGGCGGAGTTTGTGATGAAAGAACTCGTGAAGCGGGCTGGATGCGAAGAGAAGTTTGAGATTGCGTCGGCAGCGACATCGACGGAGGAGATTGGCAACGAGGTGTATCCCCTGCTCGCAGGAAACTGGCAGAGCATGGTATTGGCTGCAAGGGGAAGACGGCACGTCAAATGACACGGCACGACTACAACCGTTTCGACCTGCTGATAGGCATGGACTCATGGAACATCCGGAACATGAACCGCATCTGCGGAGGCGACCCTGAGGGAAAGATACACATGCTACTCGATTTTACGCAGCGACCAGGCGACGTGGCTGACCCATGGTACACGGGTGACTTTGAGGCAACGTGGCGTGATGTGGCTGAAGGGTGCGAATGCCTGTTAGAGGAGTTAAAAAATATTAACTCTTAGAAAAAACTCCCTGCTCCTCGCTCCTAACTCCTAACTCTTTTGTACCTTTGCACCCGCTTACGAGCACACTACGGTTGCCGCGATGGTGGAATGGTAGACACGAGGGACTTAAAATCCCTTGACCAGGAATGGTTGTGCGGGTTCGAGTCCCGCTCGCGGCACTTTACGAAAGACAACAAATTACACGAATGGCACTACGGTAGATTCTTACGTCTCACATCCTGCCAATCCTTATTCCTGAATATTTCTGCATCAGCCCCTACGAAACAATGGGCAGCCATTGTATCGTCACAAAGCCAGTAGCGCATCCAGGCTGTCATATAGGCATCGCCACGAGGCAATACTTTACCATGATCAGTATCCTTCAAATATGCACTGACTACAGGAATTTCCGTGAATATTGTATCAAAGGTTTCATTCTGTCCTTGCTTCCACATCTCATCAAGTCCCTCTGTGCCGCAAATAAGCAGTAATGGACACTGAATGCTGTTCACAGCTTCTTTTGCGTTGCCGCTCATTGCACAGATGGCTTTGTAATAGCAGGAATTGGGGAACATGGTCGAGGCAGTGAAAGTAGCGATGCCTCCTTGAGAATGCCCAGCCAGCCCCACGGATGTAGTATCGACTTTACCAAAAAACAAACTTTCAGGGCGACGGTTCTCAGCTAACAGGAAATCGAGCGTGGCTGATACCGACCGTCCCCACCATGTATTCTCGTCCTCATTACCTGCTACTATGAAGCCCCAGGAGGCTAAATGGCGGAAAATGGGCTGGTACTTAGAGGCCAGCACACCCGTGCCATTAGCCATGATGACAAGTGGCCACTGATGCTGGGTTGTTTTCAGCTCCGTAGGGAACCATAGTTCAAAGCGCCCTATTGTGTCGTTGTCGCAGGGAAACGACAAGGTATCGACAGCATAGCTGCCGTTGTAGCCGTATTTCTTCTCCAGGTCGCAAGAATAGCTGAAAGCGTCTTGATAGTCAGCCTTCACAAACTCCATGTTTTTCCATAATTCCTCATCAGCCAGAACTTCCCAGATATTCTTGGGCTTCTCTTGCTTCTTGCAGCCTATCAGTAGGCAAAGGACAACCACCATCAGCAGCATACCAATGACTGGTAGCCTATAACGAAATCTCTTCTCCATTCACAATTACCTTGTTAAGCTCCAAATTCTCAATGGGATTGCCAGTGAAAGCCTTCACCGTAGCCTTGTCCCGCACATCAACATCGTTGAAGATGAAATTGCGCAACTTATAGTTCTCGCTACCGCGTACATCGAAGAATGTGCCGCAATCCATGCGGATGTTGTTGAAGCAGATGTCGTTGCACTCCGAGAGAGGCATGTCGGGACGGTCTTCCTTCTGATAGAACTGAGTCCAAGGACGGATGAGCAGGAATGATCGGCAGTTACCTGTGAAGTTCTCTACACGCACATGTTCATAGTGTTGAGGCGTATCAGGACGCATCTTCAACCAGAGCACGTTGTGGGTATCATCGGCATGACAATTGCGCATGATAACATTCCAGTCGTGCAGACTCTCTGAGCCCAGCGTCATGCAACCATGTACGGTACCATAGTGACAACGTTCTACGAGAATATTGTAGTTAGGACCATTCTCAGGAGACTGGTCAGCAAAGGTGCCCTTGCCACCCTTCAGCACCACGGCATCGTCGTTCACGTTCATATAGCAGCCTCGCACCACCACGTCGTGGCAGGCGTCGATGTCGATGGCATCAGTAGAAGGGCCTTTGATACCCTGCGTGGAAGAGTAGATGTAGAGGTCAAGGTATCGCACGTGGTCGCAACGATAGATATGGTTCGTCCAGAAAGGCGAGTTGATAAGGCGCACGTCCTGAATGGTCACGTGATGACTATTGGAAATATACGTCAGGCGAGGCCGCTGGGCATCCTTGTTGGTGCATTGCGGATTCCACTGGCGGCGAATCCAGAACTCCTCCCAATAGTCCTGCCCGTTACCATCGATGGTACCCTTTCCACAAATGGTAAAACCATCCAGCCCGTCAGCATTGATGAGCGCCACAAAGTATTTGCACGTCTGGCCCTCGATGCGTGTCTCCCGGATCTCGAAGTCGTGTACGCGGTCGCTGCCTTTCAGCACGCCACCCTCTTCTATATAGAGATGCGTGCCCTGCTTGAAGAACAGGCTGCCGGAATAGAACGTCCCTTTTGGTACAACGATGACTCCACCACCCTCTTGTGCACAGCGGTCGATGACAGCCTGAATCTCACGTGTCTGAATATCGGTAGTGCCTTGGCGCACGCCGTAGTTGGTGAGAACATACTGCTTTCCCAACGTATTTACATCTACCTTAGTAGTGTCCTTGAACCAGGCATCCATCACTTCGCCGTTAGGCCACTGCTCAGGCATCAATCGTTTCTTTCCCATAGCGACGGTGCAAAGCATCAGCATCGCCAGTCCCAGCATCATTTTCTGTTTCATGTATCTTTCCTCGTTTTGATTTGTTTCTGAGGTGCAAAGATACAAATAAGTGAGCGAAAATGCAAATAAATTTGCAATTTTCCGAGCGAGGAGCGAGGAGCTAAGTTTTTTTGCGACTGAAATGAATAAAAAATGTTAATACTCCCTGCTTCTTACTCCTTACTCCTAACTTTTTACTAACTTTGTGGCTCAAAATAGTAATTTAAAACCATTCTTACTCAAATGAAAGACTTCTTCAAATACACGATGGCCACAGTTTGCGGCATCATCATAGTAATCATCATCGGCATCGTGCTGCTTTCGCTCACCGTCATGGGTCTGCTAGCTGGCAGCGACACGAAAGTGAAGGCGAAGGAAAACTCGGTATTCGTGCTCAAGCTGAACGGCACCGTGCAGGAACGGGCCGAGGGTAGCGGTCCACTGGACTTCCTGCTGGGTGGTGCCGACATGGAGGTGATGGGTCTCGACGACATCCTGAAAGCCATCCGCACGGCACGCGACGAGGAGAACATCAAGGGCATCTACCTGGAGGGTGGTGCTGCCACCTTCGATGCTCCCGCTACGGCACAGCAGATCCGCGATGCCCTGCTCGACTTCAGGAAGAGTGGCAAGTGGGTGTATGCCTTCGGCGAACAGATGATGCAAGCCTCCTACTACGTCTGCACCGCTGCCGACTCTCTGTTCCTCAGCCAGACGGGCATGATAGACTTCAAGGGTATGGGTGGCAAGAGCTATTACCTTACCGGCCTCTACGAGAAACTGGGCATCAAATACCAAGCTGCCCGTGTGGGTAAATATAAGAGCTATGTGGAGAGCGTCACCCGCAAGGATATGAGTACTGAAGACCGCGAACAGCGTGAGGCCTATCTGAAAGGTATATGGCAGCAGTGGACGGAGCAGATGGCTCAGAGCCGCAAGGTGACGGCCCGGCAGCTTGACTCGCTGGCCAACGACAGCATCATGCTCTTCGCCAGCATCGACGACTACCAGCAGGCCAGTCTCATCGACCGTGCTTTCTATCCAGAGGAGATGAAACAGGTGGTTCGCTGTAAGCTGGGCATAGGCAAGGACGATGAAATCAACCAGCTCACATTGGAAGACATGATCAACCTGAAGCCATCGAAGAAGGTGAAGCAGCAGGGCGAAGAGATTGCCATCTACTATGCTTACGGTGAAATTGTGGATGAGATGATGGATGTCCTTTATTCCAGACACAACATCATTGGCAAGGAAATGGCCAAAGACTTGGAGAAACTGGCCAACAACGATGGTGTGAAGGCTGTGGTGCTTCGTGTGAACTCTCCTGGCGGCAGTGCTGCTGCCTCCGAGCAGATATGGCATGCCATACAGCAAATGAAACTGAAGAAGCCTGTCGTTGTATCGATGGGCGGTGTGGCAGCCTCGGGCGGCTATATGATCAGCTGTGGTGCCAACTATATCTTCGCCGAGCCTTCTACCATCACTGGCTCTATCGGCATCTTCGGACTCATACCCAACTTCAACGGGCTGGTGACTGACAAGCTGGGCATCACCTGGGACGGCGTGACCACCAATAAATACTCCGACTACGAAACCAACCTCATCTTCGGCGACGAGAATAGTGACGAGATGCGTTACTTGCAAGGCTATACCGACCGTGGCTACGAGAACTTCCTCAGCCTCGTGGGACAGGGACGCAACATGACTAAGGAGCAAGTGAACGAGATAGGACAGGGCCGCGTGTGGCTGGCCACTGATGCCCTGGGAATCAACCTTGTCGATCAGTTGGGCTCGCTCGACGATGCCGTGAAGAAGGCTGCCGAACTGGCTAAGATGAAGGAATGGCACACCAACAGCTATCCTGCCAAGGTAGATTGGATTGACCAGCTGCTCAGCAACGAGAAGCGTCCCGGCACCAACCTCGACGCTCAGCTGCATCAGGCTTTAGGCGAACTCTACGAGCCTGTCATGCAGCTACGCCTCGACCAGCAGCGAAACCGTCTGCAGGCACGTATGCCTTACAATGCAAGTATTAAGTGAGGAGCATTCTAATCTTCAATCTTTAATCTTCAATCACCAAACGTGGAAGGCGATTTCATCAAAATTAAAGAATCCCTGCTGCCATTGAGCTGGCTCTATGGTGGCGTTGTGGGCATACGCAATTTCTGCTTTGATGTAGGAATGCTGAAAAGCCGTGCCTTCGACGTGCCCGTCATCGCCGTGGGCAACATTACCGTAGGAGGTACGGGCAAGACGCCCCACGTAGAATATCTTGTACGTTTGTTGCAAAAGCAATTCCACGTGGCTGTGCTCAGTCGAGGCTACAAACGGAAGTCGCATGGCTACCAGCTGGCTGACCAGCAATCAACGCTACGCGACATCGGCGACGAGCCTATGCAGATGAAGCAGAAGTTCCCAGGCATAAGCGTGGCTGTCGATAACAAACGCGTACACGGCATTGAACGCCTCACTGCCGATGACGAACGCCTCGACGTTATCCTGCTCGACGATGCCTTCCAGCACCGTTATGTAAAGCCTGGCGTAAATATCCTGCTGGTGGATTACCATCGCCTCGTCATCTACGATAAGCTGCTGCCTGCTGGCCGACTGCGTGAGCCGCTAAGCGGCAAGAACCGTGCCGACATTGTTATCATCACGAAATGCCCCAAGGAGCTGAAACCCATGGAGTTCCGTGTCATTACGAAGGCCATGAACCTCTACCCCTATCAGCACCTCTATTTCACCACGCTTGCCTACGACCAACCCTATCCCGTATTCTCCAAAGAGGCACAGCCCTTGGCCAACGGTCTTGCCAACGCCTTGAAAGGCCAGCACATCCTGTTGCTCACAGGCATCGCCTCGCCAAGACAATTAGAGGAAGACCTCTCACCTCTTATTACTCCCACTAAAGGGGAAAACGGAGGGAGCCTTTCGCCTCTCACATTCCCTGACCACCACGATTTTCGTCACAAGGACATTGAGCGCATCAACGACACCTTTGCCCAGATGCCTTCGCCCAAGATGATTATCACTACGGAGAAAGACGCCGTGCGCCTGACAGCTGCTGAGGGACTGAGCGACGAGGTGCGACGACATCTCTATGCCCTGCCCGTCGGCATCCGCTTCATGCAGCAGGAGCAGGCCGAGAAGTTCAACGATTTCATCGTGGGCTATGTAAACAAGAACTCACGCCACAGCATCCTGACCAAAGGCAAGGAAGAGCCGAAGCCAAAGGACAACCAGTCGCCATCAACGACGAAGAAGAATACCATCTCTTTCAAATAACCCCCTATGGAAATAGCACAACTCGGAGAGTTCGGTCTCATCGACCGTCTGACTAAAGATATCATCCCCAACAACGCAAGCACCCTTTATGGCGTTGGTGATGACTGTGCCGTGCTGCACTATCCTGATACGGAAGTCCTTGTTACCACCGACATGCTCATGGAAGGCGTGCACTTCGACCTCACCTATATCGACCTGAAGCACTTAGGCTACAAGTCGGCGATGGTGAACATCAGTGATATCTTCGCCATGAACGGCACGCCTCGACAGCTCACCGTATCGCTGGCCTTGAGCAAGCGCTTCACGGTGGAAGACATCGAGCAGTTCTACGAGGGACTGCACTTAGCATGTGAGAAGTGGGGCGTCGATATCGTTGGTGGCGACACCACCAGCAGCTACACAGGCATGGCCATCAGCATCACCTGCATTGGCGAGGCTCGCAAAGAGGACATCGTCTATCGCAACGGTGCCAAGAACACCGACCTCATCTGCGTCAGCGGCGATCTCGGCGCTGCCTACATGGGCCTGCAACTCTTAGAGCGCGAGAAGAATATCTACTATAGTCAGTATAACGATTTGCAGAAAAAGATTGCAGCAGCAAAGAAGGCTGGAGACACTTCCCAAATCTCCATTCTCAACGCTCAAATCTCAAATCTCGGACAGCCTGATTTCTCAGGCAAGGAATACCTGCTACAACGCCAGCTACAGACCGAGGCTCGTGGCGACATCATTCAGAAGTTGCGCGAGGCAGGCATCCGTCCCACAGCTATGATGGATATCAGCGACGGCCTCAGCAGCGAGCTGATGCACATCTGCAAGCAGAGCCATACTGGCTGTCGGATTTACGAGAAAGAGTTGCCCATCGACTACCAGACAGCTGTGATGGCCGAGGAGATGGAGATGAACGTCACCACTTGCGCCCTCAACGGCGGAGAAGACTACGAGCTACTGTTCACCGTGCCCATCGGCGACCTGGAAAAAGTACGTAACATAGAGGGCGTGCACCTCATTGGTCATATTACCGAAGAGAAGTTCGGACATCTGCTCGTCACACGTGACAACCAGGAGTTCGAGCTGAAAGCCCAAGGATGGAATCCCCTAAAAGAGCCCCAATAACCCCTCACCACTATATGGAACTCCACTCCGAGATAGAACTCATGGAAGTCATCCGTCAGCTTGGCTTCTTACCCCTGCTCGATAGTGGCATCCGAGGTTTCTCTGCCGAAGAGATGGTCGATGACGACTGCCGATACGTGCTGTTGCCCGATGGCGGCTGGGACTGGCCGCTGTGGAAATGGAAGGGACCGATAGTCACCGATGGCAATTGCATGTATGGCAAGTTCTTTGCAGGAAAGGCTGGCTTTATCAGCCGTGAGTGGTGGCCCGATTTCTGCAACTATCGTCGTAGCACCCATCCTGCGCCCCAGGAGGGAAGCATCGAAGAGGCCATCCTCCTCACACTTGCCGAGCACGGCAGTCTCATCACCCGTGAACTGCGTGCTGCCTGTGGATTCAACGGGAAAGGGATGCGCAGTCAGTTCGACGGCTATGTCACCCGTCTGCAGATGGGCTGTCGTATCGTCACCGAAGATTTCATCTACCCTCGTGACCGTCATAACCGCGAATACGGATGGGGATGGTCATTACTCACTACCCCCGAGCAGCTTCTGGGTCGCGACGCCTGCCAATGCAACCGAACGCCTGAAGCCTCCTATCAACGCCTCTTCTCCCATCTGAAAGCCATCCTCCCCAACGCTTCCGACAAACAAATCCAGCGACTGCTGAGATAAAACCTCCTATTACAAAGCCCATCGGGGCAGATCATCAAGTCAAAGGAATAAAACTTTTTTGAAAATAATTGGGAAAAAGTTTGGCAGGTTCAGAAAAATGTTGTACCTTTGCACCCGCAAACGAAAGGATTGCGACCGAAATGGTGCCTTAGCTCAGTTGGTAGAGCATCGGACTGAAAATCCGTGTGTCCCCGGTTCGATTCCTGGAGGTACCACTCCTCCTTTCATTATGACCCCGCGAAGAACTTCGGTTTTAGCGGGGTTTTTCGTATATACGGGAATTTTCCGTTTATAAAGGGTCAACGGATTCGGGTCAGCGGATAAACTCCTTTGCCCTCAGCCATTGAATCATCTGAGTGCTCCATGTCTCGGTCGTTGTTTCCCCCGTCAGTGGCATTAGTTCGTATGGACCTTTGCCGTCGCCATACATGTGTAGTTCGGCATTAGCACCAGCCTTCTTCCACTCCATAAACAGGGCGACGAGACCTGCTGCCACGTTGGGATGGTCGGCACGAGTCATGATGAGCAATGGAGGCGCATCCTGCGGTACGGTGACGGGCAT
>Ga0310690_10007814_pt1 | contig 13699 bp, 13 predicted proteins | sample AusTroGonzalo_MG_2_FD_207661 | JGI IMG/M metagenome (GOLD analysis project Ga0310690, IMG submission 207661) | Bovine rumen microbial communities from tropical cattle in Woodstock, Queensland, Australia - Gonzalo_04 (v2) (version 2) | ecosystem: Host-associated > Mammals > Digestive system >... | reverse complement strand
AAAACACCCGAAACAATCGTCATAGCCCCAAACGAAAAGGCATCTTTTTCCATTTGAAACCCTGAAATCAGGTAAATAATACCGATCATCAGGCACCAAATTCCCAATATAAAAGGCAGGCTAAGAACCGTAAAGGCTAAATTTCCCAATAGGATAACCCCGAACAAAATATCAATAATACCTGTGATACAATAAAGATAAGAATGCCTGAAACGCGCTTCCATCAGATAGCCGATACCCATGGCTATAAAACTGATCCCAATATACAGGGCCGTTGCCAAAACGGCTGTTTCCGGATTTAATAAAACGTAACCGCCCATAATCATTAACAGAATACTGATGATAAAGAGCCCTAAATTTTTTCCGCTCTGTTTTTCTTTTGATAAATCACTTTGCATTTTATCCCCCCACGGATAAACAATAGTGCATCTTTTTCAAAAGACAAGGGATACATCCGAAATTAATCCAAATGTTGAAAAAAAATAAGTCCAAAAGTTCATCACTTTTAGACCATTTGTAAGTTATTGATTTTATTAAAAAGATGGTGGGTGCGACAGGGATTGAACCTGTGACCCCTACCGTGTGAAGGTAATGCTCTCCCGCTGAGCTACGCACCCAAGTTCAACGTGTGTTATGCTATATAAATTTATTTCAATTGTCAAGTATTATTTTCATTTTTTGAATGGTTCATCGGTGTTTAACATAAAGGATATTTTAATTTTTCTCTATCGTGTATTAACCCAATTTTTCCAAAGGGCTCTTTTTTCTCTGTATCGCCGATTCTTTTTGCTTCTTCCGAATGGTGATAATGCATATATTAAATACAACATATCCCAAGCCCTTTTAACACGCATAATTTTTGCCGCATCCAAGCTTTTTTGGCTTTTTTCCTGATAAATTTTCATCAAAAGTTTCAAATCCGAAGCTTTATAACAAAAAGGTCTAAATTCCAATCCGGCATTACCAAATGTCATTGAATCAAAATCTAACACACCGACAATCTTATTTCCCGATACACACAAATTCTCCGGGTGCAGGTCTGTATGACAAATAATATTTCGTTCCTCAGATGTTTTGGGATCGTCAAGCTGGCGCATAAAATAGTCCCATATCATGTTTTTAGGCAAAAATTGCCACATCTTTCTTTGTTCCGGATACCTGGGAACACGGATCGGAAGTTCTTCCGGATTAAGGGCGTGAATTTCACTCATGATAGAAGATAGTTGCTCAAAAAAACTTATTTTCTGATGCATCGGATAATGAATAAATTTTGAGTTCGGAATAGTATGCCCATCAATTTTTTCATAGTAAATACCATATATCGGTTCTTTCTCCGGAAGTGAAGAGAATACGGCTTTTACCTCCGGACACGGCACTTGAACAGACAAATGTGATTGTATAATCGGCGCACAAAGCGATTGTCTTGTCCATTCCTGCCGTGAAGCTTCCAACATAGGCAATTTAACAACGAAACGGCGATTAACTTCATAGTTATAAGAGGCACCGCCTTTCAGCCTTTTTATTGAAGAAACCGATCCGGATATCATTTGCTCGGCCAAGTATCGGACCAGCGTCTTATCAAAAGATTGTTCCCATGTTAAAAGCATAGTTTTTAACTCCGACTGATTCAACCCTGTCCCGAATTATACCCGATTTTTACAGCTCTGTCAATGATTGCTGAAGTAAAGTCAGTTTAATCAACTTTACTTTTCAATCATAAACCTGTATTATCTTTGATGGTCTTTACCTTGGGATAAAACAGGTAAAATATCCTTGTTTTTGGGTGTCTCAGATATCTGTACAGGCTTAAATTTTCCCTTTAAGAACGAGTTATAATATTGATATTTGTTCTCTTTCGTATCAAAAGAAACAATATCTCCGTTTGGTTCAATAATCAGGCTCCAAATATTGGGTTCATGCCGCAGTTCCGATGACTTAAAATTTTCTTTGGCCCGACCCCAATCACAAATTTCTAACCGACGCACCGGATAACCGAAAAAATTACTTTCCGGTACCGTCGGTCCGCTTTTTAGGTGCAAATGGTCGATAAGAACCGGTGCCCGTTCAGGAATTTTTTCAATCAAACGAATGGTCTTTTTCAATTGATAAAAAGACCTTTTCTTATTTTCCAAGGGTGTATCCACAAAAGAAAGACCGAAATAATCAACGCTTTGAACAGCTTTAGCAATCGCGCGCCGCGATATATGGGTTGTTATGCCTTTGGTTTGAAATAAAAAGTGCCCTCCCATCACCTGCACATATGTGGCAACATCACCCGAATCCACCCGCATAATCGGATCATAATAGGATGCCGGATCGGAATCCGCATAGAATCGATCAAAAGATCGTACCAAAATTTGTTTTTCGGGATGGTCATCCTGAGCCTGTTCATAAAGGCTATAGTGACGGGATAATCCTTGGTAGAGGGCTCGCCACATCGGGTAGGGCATATGAGACAAATGAGGCTTGGCACAAATTTCACAATGAGAACAACGATTGACGCAACCTTTTGTTAATTGTAATATCGGAAATAAATACTCGGTTCCTCCATCATCAACTCTTTGAAGCTCATCAACTAACGCCTCGGCACCCCCTTTCCTTAGGGTTTTGGTCCAATCGAGATAATAGGACGGATCCATCAAAAATTTATGTCCGGTTTTTAGGGCCAATTCATACATATCATAGGTCGGTTGCTTCGTTGTCGCATGTAAAAGCTGTTTAAGAGCCGCCTTCCCCTGTGCGGACAGGAAATTCTGTCTAAATGTCTTAACGGTCGGATCTTGGGTTAATGGGGTTTTGCAATTGGAATAAGCCAGCAAAATTTTAGCCGATCGTGCAATCGTATGAGCATAAATTTTATTTTGAATTTCGGCATTTGTTAAACCGGCAGAATTTTGAATCAACTCCCGGATTTCGGGATGAATAGTTTCCTGAACATAAAAAGGTAAATCGCGCCATCGTACTTTTGCCTGCCGGATAATAACAGGGGAATATATTTCACAAGTCAGATAATCCGATAAAAAATGGGAAACTATTTTCGGATTATCACGGTATGCATAACATTCTTCAAAAACATTCATTATGCTACACTATACAATAAAAATGTATATTTGTCAATTATTTTCAAAATACCGCTTGACAAATTGAACCTCTTATGGTACTTTTCTATGGAAACAAAAGGAGGTTCTCATGCCCACACCGTCTGCTACTTTAGAAACACGTCAAACCCTTGCCAAAGCCAGCGCTTTGGTTGATACATTTCAAAACCGTCAAAGGGAAACACTGACGGCATTTGAAACACTTTGTGCACGTCAAACACAAAGCAATCGTTCCCTGGTAGCAAATATTTTAAGTACTTGGGCAGATGATGCGGCCGAGGGGGGAATTTCCGCCCTTTATAAAAAGAAGGCTGTTGATTCATTGGCAGAATGTTTATCCCGTTTTTCCTTTTGGGGACACATTTTTCATAAAGTTCCCGGAACGACAAAACAAGCCGTTGCCATTACCATGAGCTATTGTTTATCATCAAAAGCCGACAGAAAAAAAATTAAAAAGAACATAGAGTCGGGTTATATTATGGACCGGCCGATACTGACAGAAAAAGAAAGTTCTGATTTCAAAAAAAGATCAACGGAAAGTTTGGGGCAATCCTTGTATGAGCTACAGATTAATATGCAACAATCTTACTCCATTTTCAATATACCCAACCAACTTTCCCACCGTACCGAAGCAGAAAAAGAAGCGATTGAAAGTGATCTCCGTGCCACTTCTCGTCAGATGGACTACGAAGACATCAGCATCGGTATCAATCAAATGACGCAAGATCTTGTTCCTTTTTTCTTTAAAGAATCACGTCCGATGGCCAGACGGTCGCATGGTTTAGCCTTTTCAACAGCCCTTTACGGTCGGATCAGCTGGGGTAATAATAATACCCAAACCATTGATCGGGTTCAATCCGTTTTGAATTTAACAAAAACTTTTTCATTTTTATTCTTAACAATGCCTGCTTGGAAACAAGAGGGCATGATCCGGCACCTTTACCCTAAAAAACAAAAAGCCACTATCCAGCAATTTTTCCGCATGGCCGCTAAATCAGATTGTCATTGCCATGTGTAAATAATTTAAAGCCCCGCCAAAATGGCGGGGCTTTTATTTTCTGACGGAAAACCTTACTCGGCTTTCGGTTCTTCAACCGGCTTTTCAGCGGCTTCTTCAACCTTTTTTTCCGTTTTTTCGGTTTTCTTTGTTTTCTTTTGGTTAGCGCGTTTAGCTTCTTCTTCAGAGCGGGCAATATTCACGCGAACCATTTGAACAACATCCGGATGCAAAGATAATTTCACATCAAAGACACCCAAATTCTTGAACGGTTGATTCAAATTAATTTGAGAGCGTTCTACATGATAACCGGCTTCCCGAATAACTTCACAAATATCACGCACTGTAACAGATCCGTATAATTGACCCGTTTCAGCGGCCTGACGCACGATAATAACCGACAAACCTTCCATCTTTTTAGCCAATGCTTCAGCATCTTGTTTCATTTTCAGGTTGTGGGCTTCATATTCTTTGCGTTTTGATTCAAAGACAGCCATATTATCTTTTGTCTTACGAAGGGCTTTTTTCTGCGGCAACAGATAGTTACGGGCATAACCGTTTTTTACATTAACCACATCACCCATTTGACCCAGACGTTCAATTCGTTCCAATAAAATAACTTCCATAGCGAACCTCCTAGTCTGTAACGAAAGGCATTAAAGCCAAATAGCGGGCACGCTTAATTGCGCGAGCCACACTCCGTTGATGTTTTGCACAAGTTGCCGACACGCGAGCCGGAACCATCTTACCGCGTTCGGTAACAAAACGGCTGAGCAATTTAATATCTTTATAATCGATCTCATCAACACCTTCTGCACAAAATTGGCAGGTTTTCTTATGATGATAGAAAGAACTTTTCATTTCGGCCATAACTTATTCTCCTTCCGCGATATCAATTTCAAATTTATCTTCGGATTTGGCTTTTTTGGCTTTCGGTTCCAACATAGCAGACGGACCTTCTTCCAAAGCTTTAACCTTAATGGTCAGATAACGCAACAGGTTTTCATCAAGGCGCATTAAACGTTCCATTTCAACAATGGCTTCCGCCGGTGCATCAATATTCATTAATGTATAATAACCTTTGCGGTTCTTTTGAATTTTATAAGCCAAATTGCGCAGACCCCAGTCTTCACGCTTTGTTACTTTGCCACCTTTGGCTTCAACGGCAGCAGCAAATTTATTTGTCAGTTCCGTGACTTTGGCCGGTGTTAAATCCTGACGAGCCACGAACACATTTTCATAAAAAGGCATTCTTAACCTCTCCTTTTGGATTATCTCGTTTCGGTTTATGCGCCTAAACCCTTTTGGTTCAAACGCCTGAAACATAGCCCCCGTCCGATTTTCGGGAGCAAGGATTATCGGATGCGGGGGATATTAGCACATTTTTATTTGAAATGCAAGTGTTTTTTACTAAAATTAATCTTTTTTTCTCTTACTGTCTGACCCTGGAAAAACGCGATTTTAAATAATCAAAAACCCTGCGGGATATCCGGGGATGCTTTTTCCCATACTCTACGGCCGTTTCATTTTCTTTCAGATAAATTTTTCCCTGATGAATTGATTGATAATAGGGCACCGTTGAATCATGATAATCGCTTGAAATAGCCCGTTCTAGCATAATAAACATCCGATAGGCCCGTTTTCGGGCAATAATATCTTTCCGGCGGGCCAAAAGAGTCATAGCAACTTTTTGTTGCTGTTTTATCAAGTCACTGTTACGCATGGCCAAACCATCTCGCAAAAATGCCAGAACGAGGATATCTTTTACCTCACCGTTGCCATACATTTCTACCTCTCTATTTCAACAATCTTTTTTTTACCCGCTCGGCACCCAGGATTTGCATAATCTGATACAAATCCGGTGTTTTATCCCGACCGGTAACAAGAACGCGCAAAACTTTGGCCACATCGGATACATTACCTTTAAAAGCGGTGGGATTTTCCTTATACGCTTTCATATCGGTGGCGAACCCATGTTTTTCCGCGATAGACTTGATATGTCCAAACCAGGTGTCTTTATCATCAGTTTCCTGATAAGCGGCACTAAATTCATCGGCTATATGCCGGACATCGTCGGCGGAAAGCGGTGCCAACAGGGCCGTTTTATCCGATGAATCAGCCGCAAATACATCATCAAAGAAATAGGAAATATCATTTTCCACATCCTCCCATTTCATCAGATCTTTTCGGGACTTTTTACCGATATTGCGTTCAATATTTAAGATACGAACGACATATTCCCGATTGGCCTTCAATCTTTCGGCAAATACCGGATTATATTCTCCGGCCCATTTTAAGACGGCTTCAAAAACCTGTTCGGCCGACATGGCAGCCACCACATCTTTGGAAATACTGTTTAGTTTTACAAAATCAAACAGCGCCCCGGCTGCATTGGAAACTTTATTAAAGTTCACCGGAAATTCAAAGGCGTTTTTATCCGGATTATTACGCCGCCAATCTTCAAAACTGGCATTGATCAAATTTAACAGATATTCCACCAAAGCCGTTTCCGGATATCCTTTTTCCCAAAAGAAAACAATACTGGCTTCGGGGTCATGGCGTTTGGATAATTTTCTTTTCTTTCCATCATCCAATTTTTGCAAAGGAGCAAAGTGCGCATATTTTGGCGCCTTCCACCCCAATGCCACAAACAATTGAATATGTAACGGCACAGACGAAATCCACTCATCCCCTCTCACCACATGTGTTGTACCCATCAGATGGTCATCAACGGCATGTGCCATGTGGTAGGTCGGCAAGCCATCCCCTTTCATGATAATGATATCGATGTCGTTTTCCGGCAGAGCCAAATCACCTTTAATCAAATCTTTAATTACCATACGTTTATCATTATCACCCATAGATTTAAAGCGTATAACAAACGGTTTCCCTGCCTTCAGGTTTGCCAAAATTTCATCATCGGTCAAATTGCGACACTTGGCATATTTTCCGTAATAGCCAGGGCGAACACCGGTTTTTTCCTGGATCTTACGCATGATATCCAAATCATCTGCCGCACAAAAACACGGATAAGCCAATCCTTTTTCCAACAGATCTTTCACATAGGCCTGGTAAATTTCTTGACGTTTACTTTGCGTATAAGGCCCATAAATACCGACATCTTTTCCTTCGGCATTCACACCTTCATCGGCGTGAATCCCATAGCGGTCCAGCGAATTTCTGATTAATTCCACCGCTCCGTCTTTAATCCGTTTTTGGTCGGTATCCTCTATCCGCAGATAAAATACACCACCGCTTTGATGAGCCACCCGTTCACACAGCAACCCCGCATAAATACCGCCGATATGCATATCGCCTGTCGGACTGGGGGCCACACGCGTCACTTTTGCCCCTTCCTTCAACTGACGGGGAGGATATTTAGCCTCAATCTCGGCCGGCGTCGGTAACGGGTTCGGAAAAATCAAGTTGATAATCTCTGGTGTCATTTTTTATCCTTTCTAATCTGTTTCCGCCTATTGTAACACAATTTTTCTCAAAAAGAAAGACCTTTAAAAAGAATTATTTTTTTCTTGATTTTAAAAATTTCTGTTGTTAAAATGAAAGGCATGTCAGATTTATTTAACACACCAACGGCAAAATCAGATTACTCCGCCAAGGATATTGAGGTCCTGGAAGGCCTGGAACCCGTCCGAAAGCGCCCCGGTATGTATATCGGTGGTATTGATGAGCGCGCTTATCATCATCTGGTTGCCGAAATTATTGATAATGCCATGGATGAAGCGGTGGCCGGTTATGCCACGAATATTGAAGTTTCCTTGGCTGCCAACGGCTATGTAACCGTCCGGGATAATGGTCGGGGTATTCCCGTTGATCCGCATCCGAAATATCCGGATAAATCGGCCCTTGAGGTCATTACCACAACCCTCCATTCCGGGGGTAAATTCGGCGGTGGAGCCTATTCTGTTTCCGGCGGTTTGCACGGGGTTGGGCTTTCGGCCGTCAATGCCCTGTCGGCACATATGATCATTGAGGTTGCCAAAGATAAACAACTCTATCGTCAGGAATATCGTCAAGGCAAACCGATCTCACCCGTTATTTGTCTGGGAACCGTCAGTAATCGGCGCGGTACGACCGTTTCTTTTATTCCCGATACCGAAATTTTTGGTGAAAGCATTAAATTTAAGCCCGCGACCCTTTTCCGCATGGCCCGAACAAAAGCGTTTTTGTTCCGTGGCGTTGAAATCAGGTGGAATTGTGATGCTGAACTCATCGGGCCTGATGATAAAACACCGACCGAACAAGTTTTAAAATTCCCGAACGGTGTGGCTGACTTTTTAGATTTTCTGATGAAAGACCGTACAACCGTTACACTGAAACCCTTTACCGGACGGGTTGAATTTCCCAATCATTTGGGTGCGGTTGAGTGGGCTATTTGTTGGCCAAATGATTTTAAAGACGGTTTTTCCTACACCTACTGCAACACGGTAATTACACCGCTGGGCGGTACGCACGAAACCGGCCTGAGGGGGGGACTTACCAAATCACTCCGTACCTTTGCCGAAATGGTCGGCAACAAAAAAGCCGGTGAAATAACGGCCGATGATATTTTGGACACGGCCGGTGTTATGCTGTCCGTCTTTATCAAGGATCCTCAATTTCAAGGGCAAACCAAAGAAAAATTGGTGACCCCCAGTGCTGCCCGCCTGGTTGAAAATGCAATCAAAGATCCTTTTGACCATTGGCTCAGCCGCGATGTGAAATCGGCCCAAGCTCTCCTTGACTTTATCATGGAGCGAATTGAGGATCGCAAACGCCGTAAAAAGACGATTGAAACAGCACGGGCAACCGCTACTAAAAAATTACGGTTACCGGGAAAGTTGGCCGACTGTTCGCACACCAAAACCGAAGGAACCGAGTTGTTTTTGGTTGAGGGTGATTCAGCCGGCGGCTCCGCCAAACAGGCCAGGCGCCGTGAGACACAAGCCATCTTGCCCCTACGCGGTAAAATTTTAAATGTCATCAGTGCATCACGTGATAAAATTTTAGCCAACGAGGAAATTCATGATATGATTGAAGCCCTGGGATGCGGTAATCGGGACAAATATGATGAGACAAAACTGCGTTATGAAAAGGTTATTGTCATGACCGATGCCGATGTTGACGGGGCACATATTACATCTCTTTTGATGTCATTTTTCTATCAAGAGATGCCGGGGTTAATTGAACATGGTCACCTCTATCTGGCTCTGCCGCCGCTTTATCGTTTGACACAAGGGGGAAAATCCGTTTATGCGGCCGATGATGCGGAAAAAGATTTATTGATGGCAACCGTTTTTAAAAATGCAAAAAATGTTGAAGTTTCCCGTTTTAAAGGCTTGGGTGAAATGCCACCGCAACAATTAAAAGAAACAACCATGGATCCGGACAAAAGAACATTATTGCGTGTTGTATTGCCCAGCAAAAATTCAACATCCGAAGAAATACAGGAAGAAGCCACCTATACCGCCGATATTGTGGAAAGGCTGATGGGGAACAAACCGGAATATCGTTTCCAATTTATTCAAGAACACGCCAAATTCGTGGAAAACCTAGATGTCTGATTTTAAAGTTATTACAATTTCCGGAATGCTCGGCAGCGGGAAATCAACCGTTGCCAAACTATTAGCCGAACGCTTGGGTTGGGATTATTATTCCACCGGAAACGCTCAACGCGAAATTGCCGCCAAACGTGGCATGACGACACTTGAGCTTAATCATCTGGCCGATACGGATCCGTCTATTGATCAGGAAATTGACGGCGTTTTTAAAAATTTTAACGAAGACATTCGCCAAAATTTGGTCATTGATTCCAGAATGGCTTTTTTCTTTGTGCCGAATTCCATTAAAATTAAATTAAATGTAGATGTTGATGTTGCCGGCAAACGCATCTTTGAGGATAAAACCAGAACGGGTGAGAAAAAATATGATTCCGTTACACAAGCCATTACCTATTTAAAAGCCCGCCGTGCTTCCGAGGTTGAACGCTTTAAGCGCGTCTATCATGTGGATATTGATAACGATGAAAATTTTGATTATGTCCTCAATTCCACCTATCATACACCGGCAGAGATTGTTGATTTGATTATCAAAAAATTCAAATTAGAAAAACGACGCTAAAAATAGAATAACCACCACGGCCGGCGCGATCACGCGTAACAACCACTTAAAATAAAACTTAAACAATCTTGACTGCGGACCGGATCCTTGTCCCAAATGTCTGGTCAAAGGTCCCCATATTTTCCATCCCATAAACAAACAGCAAACAAAGACCATCAGCGGCATGGTATAAGATCCTGTGATTTTATCAAACAGGTCAAACAAATTTCTGTCTCCCAACCATGTTCCTTTTTTTGTAGAGGAAATCAAAACCAAAATAACACCCAAAACATCGGCAAGAATAATCATAACCGTTGCCTTTAATCGGGACACGGCCATTTTATCCATAATCAGGTTCACAGAGGCTTCGCAAATAGAAATCAAGGATGTCAAAGCCGCCAAGAACAGCAATAGGAAAAACAAAAGCATTAAAAAAGCCCCGGCCGTCATCTTGGAAAAAACCAGCGGCAGACTGACGAAACTGAGGGCCGGCCCCTGCCCCGGTTCCAATCCGAAAGCAAACACCGCCGGCAGAACAATCAACCCCGCCAAAAATGCCACCAATGTATCCAAAAAGACGATCCATCGTGTTGAAGCCTTAATATCGCTATCTTTTGATAAATAAGAGCCATACACAAAGGCGACTCCCATCCCCAGCGACAGAGAATAAATCGCCTGTCCCAATGCCGTCATCAACAGATCACAAAACAGGTCCCAACGAAAACCCGTTGCCGTAAAGCCGATCCGTTCCCAATTCGGTTCCAAAAAGAATAAAATGCCTTTGTCGGACCCCGGTAGGAAAACCATCCACAACACCATAAACACTAATAAAACAAACAGAGCTGGCATCAAATACAGTGATAAACTTTCAATCCCCTTTTTAACACCTCTGATGATAACGACAGCCGTTATTAAAAGGCATGAAATTCCCCAAAAGAGTTGTTCCCCGAAAGATTGGCTGAGCTTTTGAAACAGACTTTCATTTAAGGTAACTTTTGAAAGGCCCAAGCACAAAGCCCCACCCCGCATAACATAAGATAATGTCCATCCGATCACAACCACATAAACCGCCGAAACCAGCCACGCATTGACAAAGGCAAGCCATCCGCCCAACCATCCCCACATCCGGGAAACCGACCGGTGGTGTTGGTTAGCCACTTTTTGAAACCCGTCCACAATGTTTGTTTGGGCCATGCGCCCAAAAGCCAACTTGGCCGTCAACAAAAAATAGCCCAGCAAAATGACACATACCAAATATGTGATTAAAAAGATACCGCCGCCGTATTTTCCCGCCAAATAGGGAAAACGCCAAATATTTCCCAAGCCGATTGCCGAACCGGCCGTTGCCAAAATAAATCCTAGTTTAGAACCCCATTTTGCCCGCATCTATTTTTTAAAAACCTCTTTCAAAAATGTAAAAACTTCACCTAAATTTTGAACCCGCTTATCATAAGGGAAAGAAACCCCCTCATTTCCCGGGCGCACAAACAAGCCATAAGCCCCCATCGTTCCCGCAAAATTCATATCGGATTCACCATCCCCGATCATCAAAATACGCTTTGGCCATTCTTTTCCCAAAACCAAATCGGCAAAGGCTTTGGATGGTTTGGCTACCTCTACCCCTTGCCCACCGACAATCTTTTCAAAATAGTTTTTTAGCCGAAACCGAGTAATTTCTTCATCAATAATGTATTGATCCTTATTACTGGCAAGCAATTGCGGTATCCCACATTGCCGAATAAAAGAAAGCACAGCTTCCGTCTCGGGGAACAGAGAAACACCGGTTTTAGCATATCCTTGATACAGATCCAAATACCGATGAAGCGCTTTTAAAACATCGTCCGGATAATTTTTCAGCCAATATTCACCGCGCCTGGATCCGATTACATTCACAATATCAGATTCGGTCGGCAAGGGAAGTCCGTTTTCAACCGCCAAATCTCCCAGGGCTAATTCGGCGGCCCTGCGACTATCCAACAACGTGTTATCCCAATCCCAAACGACCACATCAAATTTCATCTGGTATGTTCCCGAAATTTTTGTTGGGTTTCTTTCATCCGCTCGCGAAGGGCGCGTTCAAGAGCTAACTGATTTTGTCGTATTCTGTCCTGATCTAAACGAATATTTTTGCCCCGATTTTGTTCCAAGGCACGCTGACGACCCAATTCTAACTGATTTTTCCGATCATAATCATAAACCAAAGCCCGCACATTTTTCAATAAATCATTATCCTGTGGCTGCTTCTTAAAGTTCTCCAAAAATGCTTCTACCTGATTTTTATTTTGCAGGATGTTTTTAACCATCTCTTTTTCGGACCTATCCATCACTAAAAACAGGTTCATTAAAAGTGTTTTTGTTTGCCGTGTCATCAGGGGCATTCCCTCGGCATCCAGCATATCTTTAAACCCCTGTGCCTCGGGTGATCCGTATTTATCTTTCATTTCCTGACGGGCCTTAATAATTTTATCCGTAAAAACATCGGGATTTTCATGATCTGCTTCATCCATCACGATTTGAACACCGGTCCTGGAAACCAAATCCACAAACATTTTTTGAAACCCATGATTTAGTTTTAAAAAAGCCCGTTTTGTTTCCTCTATCCGGTAATGATCCACCGTATAGGCATCTATCAGGGCCAATCCCTCTTCCACCATGTTCAACAAGATACCCCGACATTTAAAGTGGCGTCTTACCTGTTGTCCGGCGACAGCCCCCAAAAAACTTTCGTATTGATCGCAATAAAAAGGGATGGTGTTGGGCATAAAGGACCGACTGCACAAAAAAGGGCAATCTTTCGGGCAAGGCAAGATTTCGGGCGATAATGTATGCGGATTCATAACCATGTAGGCCTTTATACCGCATTTTCATTCCAAACGCAAGAAAAACATGCAATTCGTTTTTGAATTAAAATAAACCTTAATTACATGCCCCCATTGCCGCCGTGACCAAACCAACGCCGCCAGAAAGATACGCTCTGTTGGGGTTTAGGTTGGGGTTGGGGTTTAGGTTGAGGCCCAGGGACCTGTTGGGGTTGTAGCTCAGGGGCCGGTTGGGGTTGCACTTTTAGGGTTGATTGCTGTGCCGGTTGTGATGTAATAATCTGCATAAGCCTTTTACAAAAACCGGCCTTTTCTTCTACCAAATGCCCCTGATTTTGGTTAGCTTCGCCAGAAATTGTAGCACCTCTAAATTCCATCATAGCGTCAACAATATTTTTCGGAATTCTTTTACCCGACATTTCCTTTTTCTTTTGTAAATATCTTTGAAGTGATTGGAATAATTCAGGTGGCATTGTGCATTCTAAAGTTCCCTTTTCTTCGGCATGACGATAAGTCTTTGTTCTATAAGCATAAAATGGGTGCTCCTTTATTTTAAACAATGCACCATAGCTAATCCTGGTTTTTTGAATCAGTTTCTGATCTTTAACCTTAATTTTTCCGCTTTTTTTACATGCTAAATTTATATAATCAGTGGTAGTGGTCGGCCCAAAACTCCAAGAAGCAAGAAC